>Ga0334722_10001918_pt1 | contig 24576 bp, 20 predicted proteins | sample C3_bottom_MG_FD_207210 | JGI IMG/M metagenome (GOLD analysis project Ga0334722, IMG submission 207210) | Sediment microbial communities from Yellowstone Lake, YNP, Wyoming, USA - C3_bottom | ecosystem: Environmental > Aquatic > Freshwater > Lake > Sediment | place: USA: Wyoming | collected... | reverse complement strand
AACCGAAGTACCGGTCGAAGAGGTCCCGGTGCAGCGTGACGAAGGCGTCGCGGGGCATGTCCACCTGGCCGAACGCGTACTTCGACTGTTCGATCTCGTCACGCAGCCTGACGTCGCCGTAGCTCACGCCCGGCGCCCACTTCAGGTCGTAGACGTTGTCCACGTGCTGCAGGAACATGGCGATCCGCTCGAGCCCGTAGGTGATTTCGACCGAGATCGGCTTGAGGTCGATGCCGCCGACCTGCTGGAAGTACGTGAACTGGGTGATCTCCAGGCCGTCGAGCATCACCTGCCAGCCGATGCCCCAGGCCCCGAGCGTGGGCGACTCCCAGTTGTCCTCCTCGAAGCGGATATCGTGAGCCCGCGGTTCGATGCCGCAGGCCTCGAGGCTCTGGAGGTAGAGCTGCTGGATCTCGTCCGGCGCGGGCTTCATGATCACCTGGAACTGGTGATGCTTGAAGAGGCGGTTCGGATTCTCGCCGAACCGCCCGTCGTCGGGCCGGCGCGAGGGCTGGACGTAGGCGACGTTCCAGTGCTTCGGGCCGAGGACGCGCAAGGTGGTTTCGGGATGCGACGTGCCGGCCCCCACCTCGAGGTCGAGGGGCTGCTGGATGAGGCAGCCGTGCGACGCCCAGAATTGCGAGAGCTTGAAGATGAGGTCTTGGAAGGTCACGCCCGTCCTCGCATTTCGCGCAGCACACGCACGGATTTCAGCTCCTTCTCGAGGTGCGTCGCAATCAGCGAGCGATGCACCACTTCGAGTTCCCGCAACGCCTGCGGCGACACCGGCGACGTGCCGATGCGGGAGGGCGACGCCGTCGCCGCGGTTCTCAGAAACGCCACCGCCTCGGCCGACAGCGGCACCGCCCGGCCGGGGACGCTCCCGGCGCACCCGGCGCACAGGTACTGATGGTCGCCGGCCAGCAGGACGGCCCCGCGCTCGCCCCCGAGGGTGGCCGCGCAGGCGGCGCAGGCGAGCACCGACGGATACACGCCCTGCAGCCGCAGCATCCAGTACTCGAAGTACCGGGCGAGCGGCTCGATCAGCGCCCCGCCGACCATCGCATCCAGCAGCGCGCTGCCCAGGCGGTAGAGCGTCTCGTTCGGGTCCGCCTCGGGCGCGCACTCGTCGATCAGTTCGGCGAAGTACCCGGCGTGCCCGAGCGCGTCGGTCCGGCCGGAGAGGAGCAGGGAGTTCAGGGGCTCCGCGTAATTGAGCGAAACCAGGTCCCGGCTTTCCTTCTCGAAGTACGTCACCCCGATCCGCGTGAGCGGCTCGAGCGCCCCGCCGAAGCGGGATCGCATGCGCCGTGCGCCCTGCGCCACGCCCCGGCGCTTGCCCCGATCCCGCGTCAGGAACACGACAATGCGATCGACCTCCCCCAGCTTGTAGGTCCGGAGCACGATCGCTTCAGTCGTGTAGAGGGGCATTGAGTATTCTATCCTGCTCACTCGTCATCGACCACGCCCAGCTGGTCCAGCACCCGGGAATCCTCCCGCCAGCCGGCGCGTGTCTTGACCCGCAGGTCGAGGAAGATCTTCGTGGCGAAGAACGCCTCGAGTTCCTGGCGGGCCTCGGTCCCGATCTGCTTGATCATCGAACCCGCGCGCCCGATGATGATGGGCTTCTGCGACTCGCGGTCCACCACGATCGTGCAGTACAGGCGCATCAGGCCGCGCTCGTCCGTGTCCTCGAACCGGTCCACGAGGACCGCGCTCGAGAACGGCAGTTCGTCCCGCGTGTGCTGCAGGAGCTTCTCCCGGATGATCTCCGCGACGTACGACCGCTCCGGCTGGTCGGTGAGGTAGTCGGGCGGATAGAGCGGGTCGCCTTCCGGCAGCAGGCGCGTCAGCACGTCGGCCAGCTGGTCAACATTCTCGCCCGCCAGCGCGGACACCGGCACGATGTCGGCGAACGCCGCCATCCGGCTCCAGCGCTCCATGACCGGCAGCAGCGCCGGCTTCTCGATCAGATCGATCTTGTTGAGCGCCAGCACGACGGGCACCTTCACCTTCGAGAGCGCGTCGGCCAGGAACCGGTCCCCGCCGCCCACCGCCTCGCTGGCGTCCGTCACCGCGCAGACGACGTCGGCCTGGCTCATGCTCTGCATCGCGACGTCCACCATCCGCACGTTCATCCGGTGCATGGGCCGGTGGATGCCCGGCGTGTCGATGAAGACGATCTGGCCGTCCGGCCGGTTCCTGACGCCGAGAATGCGGTTACGGGTGGTCTGGGGCTTGTCGGACACGATGGCGACCTTCGTGCCGACCAGCGCGTTGAGGAGCGTGGACTTCCCGGCGTTGGGGCGGCCGACCAGCGCGACGAATCCGGCGTGGCTCATGATGTGCGCCTCCGGGGCGGCCTGACCGGTCCGGCCGCCTCCCGTTCAATTAGCCCGATGGGCAGGCCGGCCCGTTTCCGCAGGCGCGCCTCGATCGCCGCCATCTCGCCGCCGTCCTGCTCGTGGTCGTATCCGAGCAGGTGCAGCAGGCCGTGCAGCGCGAGCACCCGGGCTTCCGTCGCAAAGCTGTGGCCGGCCCTGGCCGCCTGCCGCCGCGCCACACCGGCGGCGATCGCGATGTCGCCCAGCCACGGGGCGTCTCCGGCGGGGAACGACAGGACGTCGGTCGCGTAGTCGGCACCGCGGTACTGGCGGTTCAGCGACCGGATGCGGGCATCGCCGACGATCGCGATAGCCACATCGCCGCGCGCACGCGCAGGGGCGGCCGCTGCAAGCCAGGGCCCGAGCCCGGCCACCCGCACCGGCGTCCGCACCTCGCAGGACACCGTCACGCAAAGCGGCGGCCGGGTCGTTCGGTCAGCGGCCATGTGTGGTCACGTCCGGGAGCTGCCGTTGTCGGCGGTGTACGCCTCGTACGCCTTGACGATCTGCTGGACCAGCTTGTGCCGCACCACGTCCCGTTCGTCGAAGTACACGAAGGCGAGGCCGTCGATGCGGCCGACGACCTTGATGGCTTCCACCAGGCCCGACGTCTTGCCCGCCGGCAGGTCGATCTGGGTGATGTCGCCGGTGACCACGGCCTTCGATCCGAAGCCGAGGCGTGTCAGGAACATCTTCATCTGCTCGGAGGTGGTGTTCTGCGCCTCGTCGAGGATGACGAACGCGTCATTGAGCGTCCGGCCGCGCATGAAGGCCAGGGGCGCAATCTCGATGGTGCCCCGGTCGATCAGCCGCTCGACCCGCTCGCCGTCGAGCATGTCGTAGAGCGCATCGTAGAGCGGGCGCAGGTAGGGATTGACCTTCTCCTGCAGGTCGCCCGGCAGGAAGCCCAGCCGTTCGCCGGCCTCGACCGCCGGCCGCGCGAGGATGATGCGGCTCACCTTCTTCGCCAGCAGGCTCGCCACGGCCTGCGCCATCGCGAGGTAGGTCTTGCCTGTGCCGGCCGGCCCGACGCCGAACACGATGTCGTAGCGGTCGATGGCCTCGAGGTAGCGGCGCTGGTTGACGCTCTTGGGCGCGACCATGCGCCGGCCGAGCGCACGGGGCTGCGCCTTGAGGAAGTAGTCGCGCAGATCGACGGACGGATCCTGCGCGAGCACCTCCGCCGCCGTCCGGACGTCGCCGTTCGCGAGCTGGTAGCCCTCCTGCTGCAGCGCGATCAACTGCACGATCAGCCGCTCGATGCGCGACACGGCGGCGCTCTCGCCCTCGACCAGCAGGTCGTGGCCCTGCGTGCTGAGGCGCACGCCCGCTGCGGATTCGAGATACCGGAGATTGTCGTCGAGCGACCCGACGATGGCATCGACGGCGCCGTCGGGCAGCGGGATGGTGCGGGTGACGCCCCCCATCAGCGTTCCGTCCGCAGCCGCAGTTCGCGCAACTGGCGCTCGTCCACCGTCGACGGCGCCCCGGACATCAGGTCCACCGCCTGCGCGGTCTTGGGGAACGCCATCACGTCCCGGATCGACGTCTCCCCCGCCAGGATGGCGACGATCCGATCGACGCCGAGGGCGATCCCGCCGTGCGGCGGCGTCCCGTACTGCAGGGCGTCGAGGAAGAACCCGAACCGCAGCCTGGCATCCTCGTCGCTGATGCCCAGCGTCCGGAACATGCGGGCCTGCACCGCGGGGTCGTGAATCCTGATGCTGCCGCCGCCGATTTCACTCCCGTTGAGCACCAGGTCGTAGGCCTGCGCCAGCACGTGGCCCGGATCCTCCTCCATGCGCTCCATGTGCGCCTCGATCGGCGACGTAAAGGGATGGTGCATGGCCGCCCACCGCTGTTCCTCGGCGTCCCACTCGAAGAGCGGGAAGTCGACGACCCAGGTGAAGACAAAGTCGCGGGGATTGAGCCAGCCCTGTTCGCGTGCCACGTCGAGGCGCAGCTGGCCCAGCATCTTCGACGTCGCGTCGGGCGCCCCGCATCCCATCAGCAGCAGGTCGGCCGGGGCCGCGCCCGCCGCGTCGAGAGCCGCCCGGATCGTGCCTTCGCCCGCCGCCTTGAGCGCGGAGCTCTGCACCGCGTCTCCATTGCGCCGCGCCCAGACGAGCCCGCCGGCGCCGAGCGCCCGGGCCTGCTCCGCCAGCCCGTCGAGCTGCTTGCGCGAGAACGAGGCCCCGCCGGGAATGGCGAACCCGCGCACGACGCCCCCGCCGGCGATGGCGTCCCGGAAGACGCTGAACGAGGAGTCGGCCCAGACCCGCGACAGGTCGCTGATCGCCATGCCCACCCGCAGGTCCGGCTTGTCGGACCCGTAGCGGGCGATCGCCTCGGCGTAGGGCATGCACGGGAACGGCCGCGTCACCGTATGGCCAATCAGCGCGAAGATCTCGGCCATCAGCGGCTCGATGACGCCGAACACCAGGTCGCGCGTGGCGAACGACATCTCAACGTCCACCTGCGTGAACTCCGGCTGGCGATCGGCGCGCAGATCCTCGTCGCGGAAGCACTTGACGATCTGGAAGTACCGGTCGGTGCCGGCGATCATCAGGATCTGCTTGAAGATCTGCGGCGACTGCGGCAGCGCGTAGAACTCGCCCGGGTGGACGCGGCTGGGCACCAGGTAGTCGCGCGCGCCTTCCGGCGTGGACTTGGTCAGGATGGGCGTCTCGATCTCCCAGAACCCCTGGGCGTCGAAGTACTTCCGCACGGCGAGGGTCAGCTTGTGACGGAGGCCGAGATTCGCCTGCAGCTTGGGCCTGCGGAGATCCAGGTAGCGGTACCGCAGCCGCAGTTCGTCCGAGGCCGCCACGTCGTCGGCAATGACGAACGGCGGCACTGCCGCCTCGCTCAGCAGCTTGCATTCGGCCGCGTGGACTTCGACCTCGCCGGTCGGCATGTTCGGATTCGCGGCTTCGGCAGCGCGCGGGCGCACCGTGCCCTTGATGCCGATCACGAACTCGGACCGGAAGTGCTTCGCCCGTTCAAGCAGGTCCGCCGAGTCCACGACGACCTGTGTCACGCCGTGGCGGTCGCGGACGTCCATGAAGAGGAGCGCGCCGAGATCCCGCACGCGATGGACCCAGCCGAGCAGCAGCACGGCCTGGCCGACGTGTTCCGCGCGCAGCGCGCCGCACGTGTGCGTCCGGGTCCAGTCACCGAGTTTGTCTACCACCATCACACCGCTTCCCTTCCAACCATCGTCTTCACATGGGCGACGACGTCGCCGCGCGGCACCGTGGCCTGCTCGCCGGTCGCCATGTTCTTGACGGCGACGACGCCGGACGCCAGTTCGTTGTCGCCGATGATGAGCGTCACGGCCGCCTTCAGCCGGTCTGCGCGCTTCATCTGCGACTTGATGCTGCGCCCCTCGTACTCCATGTGGGATTCGACGCCGGCGCGGCGCAGGTCGCGCAGCAGCGCAATGGCCGAATCGCGGGCGGCCTCGCCCATGGCGGCGACGAACACGGGCTTCCGCTCAGCGACGGCGGCGTCATCCGGCATCGCGAGGACGAGCCGCTCGATGCCGGCGGCAAACCCGATCCCGACGCGGTCCGGCCCGCCCAGCTGCTTGACGAGACCGTCGTAGCGCCCGCCGCCGAGGATCGCGTTCTGCGCGCCGATGTTGCCGCCGAGAATCTCGAACGTGGTGCGGGTGTAGTAGTCCAGGCCGCGCACCAGGCGGTGCGAGACCCGGTACGGGATGCCGTACACCCCCAGATGCCTGACGACCGAGTCGAAGTGCGTCCGGCACGACTCGCACAGGTAGTCGGTCGAGTGCGGCAGCGTGTCGATAACCGGCTGATCCTGCGGCACCTTGCAATCGAAGATGCGCAGCGGGTTCGTCGTCGCGCGGCGCTGGCAGTCGGCGCACAGCTTTGTGACGCCGTCGCCGAGCGCCTTCACGAGGGCCTCGCCGAACGCCGGCCGGCAGGCCGGACACCCGACGGAATTGATCACGAGCTCGACGTTGGCGATACCCAGCTCCGTCACGAGGGTCCACGCGAGATCCAGGATCTCGGCGTCCACCGCCGGGTCGCTGACGCCGAACACCTCGACATCGAGCTGGTGGAACTGCCGGTAGCGCCCCTTCTGCGGGCGCTCGTACCGGAACATCGGCCCGATCAGGTAGATCTTCGGCACCGCCATGACCTGCTCGAGGCTGTGCTCGACAAACGCGCGCACCAGGCTGGGCGTGGCTTCGGGCCGCATCGTGATGCGCTCGCCCCCCTTGTCGGTAAACGCGTACATCTCCTTCTGGACGATGTCGGTGGTTTCGCCGGTCCCCTTGGCGAAGAGCTCTTCGCGTTCGATGATGGGCGTCCGCACCTCGGCGTAGCCGTACCGCTCGAACACGCGGCGGGCCACGGCCTCCACGCGCTGCCAGCGCTCGACTTCGCCTGGCAGGATGTCGTGCGTCCCGCGGATGGCTGGAATCATGATGGGCTCGACCCCTGAACAGAGAATCGCCGGCTCCGCCCTATCGGCGGAAGATCGCCAGCAGCACCGTCACCACGAGGCTGACGATCACCGACGTCGTCACCGGCACGTAGAACGAGAACCCGCCCCGCCGGACGAGCATGTCGCCCGGCAGACGGCCCAGGGGCACGCCGAGCCAGACGAGCGCGCCCGCCGCGGTCACCAGCAGCCCGATGAACACCAGCAAGCGTCCCACGCCCATGGCGCGCATCCGGCCCCGGGTCAGATGAGCTCGACGCCCGCGAAGAAGTAGCCCAACTCGTAGGCCGCCGTCTCGGGCGCGTCGGAGCCGTGCGTCGCGTTCTCGCCGATGTTGGTGCCGAACTCCGCGCGCAGCGTGCCTGGCGCAGCCTTGGCGGGGTCGGTCGCGCCCATCAGGTCGCGCCACTTCTTGATCGCGCCGTCGGCGTCGAGGGCCAGCACCACGATCGGTCCCGACGACATGAACTCGGTCAGGCTCGGGAAGAACGGCTTGCCGTGATGGACGGCGTAGAAGCCCTCGGCCTCGGCCCGAGTCAGGCTGCGCTTCTTCATGGCGCGGATGACGAACCCGGCTTTCTCGATGCGGTCGATAATGGCGCCGGCGGCTCCCCGCCGGACGGCGTCAGGCTTGATCATCGCGAATGTACGTTCCATATCCTGTTGATTATAGCGGTATTCCGGGCGTCTACCGAAGCGGCCCTGGCCCGGGCCTGACGCGGAACAGGTAGACGCCGTCGGCCGACGCCAGTCGTTCGTAGTCCGGGCTTGCCAGTGCCTCGCGAAGCATCACGGGGCCTTCCGGCTCGAGCGTCGCGTGGAGCACGACGTACCGGACGCCAAGGCGGCGCATCGCCTCGGCGCTGTGCGGCCCGGCGAACGCCATCATCTGGCTGAGAGTCCACCCGTAGCCCGATGGCATCGCCCGTCCGTAGCCATTCACGATCGGCTGCCAGTGGAACGTCGAGAAAAAGATATAGTCGGCCGCTACGAACTCGTCAGGAGATGTCCAATTCGGTTGATAGTAGTCCGGGAGCGACACGACGGCCCCGGCCGGCAACTGTGCGAGGTTGCGGTACACGGTCGGCACCGACGCCGGCACCGGCATCCCCGCCCGGGGGAACCGCACCGGGTAGGCCTCCACGAGCGTCACGAGCACGACGACTGCCGTCACGAGTCGCCCCAACCGGCCGAAACGCCTGTGCATGGCCGCGGCCCCGGCCGCCGCGAGCACCGACAGCCCCAGGATGACCAGCAGCGCGAAGCGAGCCGGGGCGCGCATGCCGCCGACAAACGGCAGCCGGGCGAACCAGTCGTAAAGCGACGCGCAGTGGCACGGGTTGGACGACGGGCCCAGGGAGAGGAGCAACGCCAGACCGGCGAGCAGCGGGAAGAACAACGCCGCGCTGACCGTGTACGTCGGAAGCCAGCGGCGTCGCGCGACGGGCCAGGCGGTGACGACCGCCCCTGCGGCCGCCAGGGTCCACATCGCCCATCCCGGGAAGATCAGTGTCTCGGTGGACGCCACGGCGTGCATCAGACGTTGCCGCACCAGCCACCCGCCGACGATCGTCCAGTACGGGGGAACGACATACCGGACGATGTCGGGCGAGTACACCGCGGCCTCGCCGGGACTCGCCGGCACCAGTCCTCGATAGTGCCAGGCCAGCGGCAGCAGCACCACGGCCACGGCCGCAGCTACGACACCCAGGCTGACGACGTGCCGCCAGCTGACATGGGGGCCTGCCACCCCGGGCGCCCTCAGGGCGCCAGGTTCCTGCCGCGGGGCATACCGGTGACCGGCGATGCCGAGGCACAACAGCCAGAGCGCGCTGGTCAAGGCGACCATCACCGCCAGGTACCATGAGGTCAGCGCCTGGAGTGTCACCGTGACGACGACCCAGGCCGTTCGCCGCCAGGTCGGCTCCCGATACCAGCGGTCCCACGCCAGAATGGACAGGGGGAGCCAGCACGTCCAGGCCCACGCCAGGTGCCCGGCTGAGGCATGCAGGATGCGGAACGACGAGAACGCGTACACGAGGCATCCGACAAACGCGGCCAGGGTGTCGTCGGTGAAGCGCCGCGCCAGCAGATACGCCCCGAGACCGTTGAGCACCCAGGCTGCGAGAAAGAGCAGGTTGTAGGCGAGCACGGCATTGCCCGTCGCGGCGATAACGGGCCAGGCAAAGAGCGACAGGCCGAGGATATGCTCGTTGTAGTGCAGGCTTTCCGGATCCGGATAGTAGATATTGGACTGGAATAGCGGCATCCCGCGCTGCAACGCCCGTGCCTCCCATGCCATCGTCCAGACGATCAGCCGGGCGTCGCCGCGCGCAACGGCCGAGTCCAGATGCGCGTAGTCGGTCATCGGGCCGGCCATGACGGCGGTGATCGCGCCAAGCACCAGCAGCACGGCCACCAGGCGACGCACGCCCGCTCGCGTCACTCGCGCATCAGCCGCCGGCCGGCGAATCGAATACCACGTCACGAAGTCCTCTGTCTGGAACCTGAACCGTCGTCTACTGCCTCGAGGCCGCGTTCCGGTGCCGCTCGTCTTCCGAGAGGACGCGGAACAGGTGGACGCCATCTGCGTACATGATTCGCTCGAAGTCGGGGCTGCCGAGTGCCTCACGGAGCATCACTGGCCCTTCAGGCTCGATCGTCGCGTGCAGAACCACGTACCGAATGCCCAGGCGGCGCATGGTCTCGGCGCTGTGCGGCCCCGCAAACGCCATCATCTGATTGAGAATCCACCCGTAGTCCTTGGGACTCCTCGAACCGTAACCGTTGACGACCGGATGCCAGTGGAACGTCGAGTAGTAGACGTAGTCCGCCCCCAGAAACTCATCGGGTGAGGCCCAATTCGGTTCGAAATAGTCCGGCAGCGACACGACCGCCCCGGGCGGCAATTGGGCGAGATTGCGGTACACGTCCGGCACCGCCGCCGACACCGCCTGCGCGACCCGCGGCAAGCGCACCGGATAGGCCTCGGCAAGCGCAAGGACGACCAGAACCGCAGTGATGACGCGCCCCTTCCGGCCAAGACGCTTGTGTACGGCCGCAGCCCCGGCGGCAGCGAGCACGGACATGGCCAGAATGACCAGCAGTGCGAAGCGGGCGGGGCTGCGCAGGCCGGCGACGAGCGGCAGCCGGACGAACCAGTCGTAGGGCGATGCACAGTGGCACGGATTGGAAGACGGGCCGAGTGAGATGAGCAGCGCCAGGCCCGCCAGCAGCGGGAAGAACACCACCGCGCTCGGCGGGCAGCTCGGAAGCCAGCGGCGCCGCATACCCGGCCATACCATGACAACTGCGCCGACCGCCGCCAGGCCCCACATCACCCACCCCGGGAAGATCAGCGTCTCGGTGGACGTCACGGGAGGCACCAGGCCATGGCCGAGAAGCCAACTGCCCACCGTCGTCCAGTACGGAGGGACGACGTAGCGGGCCACGCTGGCCGAGTAGAACGCCGCTTCCTTGACCGGGATCGACTTCACGTCCCGATAGTGCCAGGCGAACGGCAGCAACACGAGGGCCGTTGCGGCCGCGACGGCGGCAACTCCGGCCACGTGGCGCCTGGAGACCCGCCGCGCATCAGCCGCCAGGCAGAGCAGCCAGAGCCCACTGGTGAGCGCGACCATGATCGCGAGGTACCACGATGTCAGCGCCTGCAACATCACGACGACAAAGACCACGGCCGTCCGCCGGCCCGTCGGTTCCCGGTACCAGCGGTCCCACGCCAGAATCGACAGCGGCAGCCAGAACGTCCATGCCCACGGCAGGTGCCCGACCGAGGCGTGCAGGACGCGGAAGCACGAGAACGCGTACACAAGGCATCCGACAAAGGCCGCCACGGGGTCGCCGACGAAGCGGCGCGCGAGAAACCAGGCCCCGAGACCGTTGAGCACCCACGCCAGCAGGAAGAGCACGTTGTAGGCCAGGACGGCATTGCCAGTCCCCGCGATGATGGGCCACCCGAATAGCGACATCCCGACGATGTGCTCGTTGTACTGGAGGCTGTCCGGATCGGGGTAGTACACGTTCGACTGGAACATGGGAAGACCGAGGCGAACGGCCCGGGCCTCCCATGCCATCGTCCAGACCATCTGGCGGGCGTCACCTCGGGCGACGGTCGTCGCGAGGCCCGACCAGTTCACCATCGGGCCCACCATCACCGCGGTGATGGCCGCCAGCGCCAGAATCACGATCAGCAGGCGTCGCACCCCGGCAAGTTACCACAGGCCACCTCGCCCGCTTGCGCGCGAGACCCAGTTTTGTCAGGATGGCGGTGTTCGCCGCCCCGAAACGTCCGTCCAGCCGATGGAGCACATGTGAAGGACTCGACTCATCCGCTCGTCGCCGTCGTGTGGGACGACGCGAAAGCCAGCGCCGTGGTGGAGTACGACCTGAACGAGGTCCGGACGCAGTTCCACAAGGCCGCGCGCTACACCACCTACGGCCTGCTGCTGGTGGATGACGAGAAGGGCATCACGCTGGCGAACGAGGAAGGCGACGATCAGAATCTGCGCGGCCTGACCTTCATCCCTCGCGCGATGATCGTCGAAGTGGTGGTACTGGGCCGCCAACGCCCGAAGAAGCCGCGCCCGAAGCGCCAGGCGGCGCGTCCGGCCACAGACGACCCCAAGCTCCCCTAGCCGCCGGCCGGTCTACCTGAGCCGGTCCATGATTTCGGCGAGCACCTCACGCGAGGGGCGGGTGACCTCTTCGCCCAGCATCGACAGCGGCGTGTCGACCAGATTCAGGAGCTCGATGAAGCTGCCGCGGTCGGGCTCGATGTAGAGCAGGCCGGTCGCGAACTCGCCTCTCGCCGCCGTGTCGTGCAACAGGGTGAGCGCCGCCATCTTGTTGCGCGGGTCGTACCCGTCGTCGAGCTTCTTGAGGATCACGCGGGAGCCGTCGTGCAGCGCGACCTCCTGCGTCGTGCCGGGTGCAGAGTCCACCGTGATGTCGTCGAAGTACGGCACGAAGGTGATTTCGCCGAGGGGTTCGTCGTGGTCCTTCACGTACGAGAAGCTCTTGGTGGAGCCTTCGTGATCGTTGAACGTGACGCAGGGCGAAATCACGTCCAGCAGCGCCGTGCCCCGGTGCGCGATGGCCGCCTTGAGCACGGAGCCGAGCTGCTTCTTGTCCCCCGAGAACGACCGGGCGACGAACGTGGCCCCGAGCTGGATGGCCAGGGCACACAGGTCCAGCGGCGGGAGATCGTTGACGACGCCGTTCTTCAGCCTGGACCCGAGGTCAGCCGTCGGGGACAACTGGCCCTTGGTCAGGCCGTAGCAGCCGTTGTTCTCGACGATGTAGATCATCGGGATGTTGCGGCGCATCATGTGAACGAAGTGGCCCGCGCCAATCGCGCCCGTGTCGCCGTCACCGCTGACGCCGAGCGGCAGCAGGTGCTTGTTGGCGAGCAGCGCGCCGGTCGCAATGGGCGGCATACGGCCGTGCACCGCATTGAACCCGTGCGACGTTCCGAGGAAGTAGGCCGGGCTCTTGCTCGAGCAGCCGATCCCCGACAGTTTGATGACGCGCTGCGGATCGACCCCCATGTCCCAGAATGCCTCGACGATGCGCTCGGTGATCGCGTTGTGGCCGCAACCGGCGCACAGCGTGGACTTGCCGCCGCGGTACGCCTGCACCTCGAGCTGGATGCGGTTGACCTTCTTGACCGGCGCGGCGGGGGCCGGAGTCGGAGTGGAATCGGTGGACATACTCATCGCTCTCGTTGCCGGGGTTGATGACCCGGCCTACATCTGTTCCTGGGTCAGCACCGCGTCGGTAATCGTCCGGGCGTCGATCGGCAGCCCGGCGTAGTACAACACGCTGCGCAGCTTGCCCACCTGGCCCGGCGTCACGTCCAGCGCCAGCAGGCTCCGCATCTGCGCGTCCCGGTTCTGTTCGATAACGTAGACCCGCTTGTGAGCGCCGATGAACCGTTCGACCTCCGAGGTGAACGGGTAGGCGCGCAGGCGCAGGTACGACGTCGTCACCCCGTACTCGCGCAGCAGCTGGTCGCGGGCCTCGTCGGCCGCCCAGTGGCTGCTGCCGTAGGCAATCAGCCCGATCTCCACGCCCGGAACGCTGTCGACGACCTCGCCAGGCACCCACTGCCGCGCGGTCTCGAACTTGCGCGCCAGCCGGTCGACGTTCTGCTGGTAGTCGTCTGCGCGTTCGCTGTACTGCCCGCGTGCGTTGTGTCCGGACCCGCGGTTGAAGTACGCCGGCATGCCATCTCCGGGGACGGAGCGGTACGGAATGCCATCGCCGTCCACATCCACGTAGCGGCCCCACTCACCCAGCCGCGTGAGGGTCTCCGCGTCGAGCCGCTTGCCCCGGTCCAGCGGCTTGTCCGGGTACGGGAAGGCGTTCGCCATCCAGGTGTTCATCCCGAGGTCGAGATCCGTCATGACGAACACCGGCGTCTGGAAGCGCTCGGCCAGGTCGAATGCCTGCATCGTGAACCCGTAGCACTCCTCGGCCGAACTCGGGATGAGCATGATGTGCTTCGTGTCGCCGTGCGACAGCACCGCCGTCGACAGGACGTCGCCCTGGGCGGTGCGCGTCGGCAGCCCGGTCGACGGCCCCACGCGCTGCACGTTGACGATGACGGCCGGCACTTCCGTGTAGTAGCCGAGACCGATGAACTCCGCCATCAGCGACACGCCCGGGCCAGACGTCGACGTCATCGATCGCGCGCCGGCCCAGCCCGCGCCCAGCGCCATGCCAATCGACGCCAGTTCGTCCTCCGCCTGCACGATGGCGAAGGTCGCCTGTCCCGTCGCCTTGTCGATCCGGTACTCCTTCATGTACCCGATGAGCGTCTCGACCACCGTCGACGAGGGCGTGATCGGATACCAGGTCACGACCGTGACGCCGGCCATCATCGCGCCGATCGCAACGGCCGCATTGGCCTCCACGAGGATCTTGCCGGCGGTGGCGTCCATCCGCTCGGCCCGCAGACCGTCCCGTTTCGGCAGTTGCGCGTCGGCAAACTCGTAGCCGGCCTTGAGCGCGGCCAGGTTGAGCGTCATCGCCTTGGCCTTCTTGCCGAGCTGCCGGCCGAGGGCCTTCTCCATCTCGGCCATCTCGATGCCGAGCAGCCGCGACAGCACGCCGTCATAAATCATGTTGCGCACGAGCTTGCGCAGCTTCGCGTCCGGGCAGACAGGCGCGACCAGCTTGTCGAACGGGACGGGGTAGAAGACCAGGTCCTCGCGGACGGCGTCGAGCGTGAGCGGCTCGTCGTACACGACCACCGCGCCCGGAGCCAGCGCCAGAACGTCCTCGCGGGCCGTCTCGGCGTTCATCGCCACCAGCAGGTCGACTTCCTTCTTGCGGCCGATGAAGCCGCGCCGGTTGGCGCGAATCGTGTACCACGTGGGCAGCCCGGCAATGTTCGACGGGAACATGTTCTTGCCGGAGACCGGGATGCCCATCTGGAAGAGCGACCGGAGGAGGACGAGGTTGGCTGTCTGGCTCCCGGAACCATTGACGGTGGCCACCTGGATACTGAAGTCGTTCACGCGAGCGCCGGTCTCGGCCGGCGCCTGAGAATTGTCGACCATGGCTTATTCACCCACCAAACTAGTAAGTATAGCACCATGCCGGGACCGATCGACCACGTGCCGCCGGACGGCACCGCGAGTGCGGACGGTCGCGCATGACAGGCGATGCGCCTGCAACTTCCCCGGTTAGAATCCGCTCCGATCAAGAGACTATCTGTCCTGTGAGCCGCCCACCTGGTACACAGACCGGATTCGACGATGTGATGGCGGCCTACGCGGCGCCAATCAAGCGTCTGTGCGCCGTCTACACCTCGGGCGGTGATCGCGATGACCTCTTCCAGGAGATCTTCCTGGCGATCTGGCGGTCACTCCCCGGCTTTCGCGGCGACGCGAGCCTGCGCACCTGGGTCTATCGCGTCGCCCACAACGTCGCGCTGACGCGACAGGCGAGAGATCGCCGCCGGCGGTCGCGAGAGTCGGCGCTCGACGACACGGTTCAGCCGACTCAGGCAGCGGACCTGCGGCAACTCGCGCTGCGGGAAGCGCTCGAACGGATGAGCCCCGCCGACCGCAGCCTGACGCTGCTCTGGCTCGAAGGCCTGTCCGCCTCCGAGATCGAAGACGTGACCGGCATCAAGGCGGCCACGGTGGCGGTTCGCCTGAGCCGTATCCGTCGGCAACTTCTCCCCCCGGAGGCATCCCATGGATGACGAGGCCCTGCGTGAGGCCTGGCGCAACCAGCCGCTCCCCCCACAGGAAGAGCTTCTCGCGACGGCCGAGGCCATTCTGCGGACGGACGCGGCCGCCCGCGTGAAGGAACATCGGATCCGCGTCGTCTCCTGGGTGGTCCTGGGCGTGTTGTGCCCGCTGTCGGTGTGGTTCTCGGCACACGGCGTCACACCGCTGGTGCGCGCTGCGTATGCCCTCGTCGCCGTGGGCATCGCGATCAGCGTGACCGCGGAATGGCTGACACTGGCGTGGACGCACCAGGCGCGCGCTGGCGCGGGCGCGAGCCGATCGCAGCTGGCAACCACCGCCGCGTCGCTTGCCCGGCAGGCCTCGCTCTTCAGGTCCGGCGCATTGTGGGCGTCGCCAATCTACGTTGGCGTTGGGCTGATCGGCCTGTGGATGTTCCAGGCACGCAGCCGGATTGGCGGTGCCGGGCTCCTCCTCGTGACCGGGGCGGCATGGCTGGTCAGCGCGGTGGGCGGCCTGGCCAAAGGGCGCGCGCTCGACGCGCAGAGGCTGCGCTTGCAGGACGTGCTCGCCGACCTGGACCGGTAGCTGACGTCCGCCGCCGAGTCGGGCAGAACGGTCCCGGGCCTGCCCTATCTCGGCGCGCTCCCCTGCTCGCGCACGAAACGCTCGTAGAGTTCGATCTCGCGGGTGTTGCCGATAATGAGCGGCACACGCTCGTGCAGTTCGCGCGGCGTCAGGTCCATGATCCGCACGCGGCCGTTGGTGGCGCTGCCCCCCGCCTGCTCCGCCAGCATCGCAAGCGGCCCGGCCTCGTACAGCAGCCGCAGCTTGCCTCTTCCGCCCTTGGACTCCGCTGGGTAGAGGAACACACCGCCGTACATCAGGTTCCGGTGGAAGTCGGACACCAGCGACCCGATGTACCGGTTGGTGGTCTTCTGATAGCGCGGCTCGCCGCCGCCCTGCACGTGATCGACGAAGCGCTGCGTGGCCTTGTCCCACTTGCCGTAGTTCACCGTGTTGACGGACAGGCACTTGCACACGTCCGGGATCCGGACCGACTCCCGGGCGAGCACGTATTCGCCGATCTCGGGATCGAGGATGAACATGTGCACGCCGTGGCCGGTCGTGTAGACCAGCATGGTGCAGGGGCCGTAGAGCACGTAGCCGGCGGCCTCCTGCTTGCGCACCGGCTGCAGGAAGTCCTCCGCGTGGGTCTTGCCGTCCCGCGACACGCATCGTTGCACGGAGAAGATGGTGCCCACCGACACGTTGGCGTCGATGTTGGACGACCCGTCGAGCGGGTCGAACATCACGACATAGCGGTCGTCGCCGGCCGGCCGCGGCGGCAGCTCGACGAACACGTCTTCCTCTTCGGACGCGAGGCCCGAGATCGACGGCATCCACTTGAACGTGGCCTTGAGCACGTCGTTGGCGATGACGTCGAGTTTCTTCTGCTGCTCGCCCTGGACGTTGATCTCGCCGTGATCGCCGAGCATCTCGAGCAACCCGGCCCGCTGCACCTTGGCGGCAATGATCTTCGTGGCCAGACCGACGCGCCGCAGCAGGTTGGAGAACACGCCGCGGCTCTCGCGGTGCTGCACCTGCTCCTGCGCAATGAAGCTCTCGAGGGTGTGAAAGTCCTTCCAGGCCGATACGCTCATCGCTGCGGCTCCTTCCTCACACCGGGGGCGGCGTACGAACGCCCGTGGGGCATTATAGAATCGAGGCGGCCCCGTAGAACACCGACCCGCATGATGATGATCAACACGGCCGTCCACGCCCTCGTCACCGTACTCGCCGTCGCGATCGCGTACGCGTTCGTCGCCGGAGAACTGACAGGCAACAACAGCCAGGTGGACAAGCTCTGGAGCCTCCTGCCCATCGTCTACGCCTGGATCGTGGCCGGCTACGGCGCCTGCCGACCGCGGCTCGTGCTGATGGCCGTACTCGTCACGCTCTGGGGCGTCAGGCTCACGGTGAATTTCGCGCTGAAGGGCGGCTACAGCTGGCGCGTCTGGGCCGGCCGGGAGGACTATCGCTGGCCGGTCCTGCGCAGCAAGCCCGTCGTCGCCCGGCGCTGGCGATGGACGGCCTTCAACCTGCTCTTCATCTCGGGATACCAGAACATCGTCATCCTGCTCTTCACCCTGCCCGCCGTGGTGGCGCTGCAGCACGCCGCTGAACCGCTCGGGCCGCTCGACGTCGTGGCCGCCGGGCTGATGCTGGCGTTCATCGCCATCGAGACGGTGGCCGACATCCAGCAGTGGCGGTTCCAGTCCAGGAAGCAGACGATGGTCCGGGCCGGCGAGGCGCGCACGGGCGATTGCCGGAAGGGCTTCGTCGACACGGGGCTCTGGGCCTGGAGCCGGCATCCGAACTACTTCGCGGAACAAGCTGTCTGGGTGTGCTTCTACCTGTTCAGCGTCGCGGCCAGCGGCCAGTGGGTCAACTGGAGCGTGGCCGGCTGCCTCCTCCTGATGGCGCTGTTCCAGGGCAGTACGGCGTTCAGCGAATCGATCAGCGCCGGGAAGTACCCCGCATACCCCGACTATCAGCAGCGCGTGCCGAGGTTCCTGCCACTGGGCGGGCGCCGAACGGCGGAGCGTCCATGAACACGAGACCCCCGGGTTCCTTTCGATTCGCCTTCACGGCGGGCGCATGCCTGCTGCTTCTCCCGCTGAAGCTCGTCAAGGGCTGGGCGATCGCGTCCCCGCTGGTCCTTGTGTCCTCGTGGGCGGCGGATGCGTGCTTCCTCCTGCTGCTCTGTGCGCTTGGCATCTGGCTCGGGGGACGACCGCCAATCCGGCGGTTCCTCCTCGGCGGCCTCGTCCTGGTTGGACTCGAACTGCCGCTGCTGGCGGTGATCGCCGCCCACACGTACTACCTCCCCGATGCCGTCACGCGCCGCTACTCGCTGATCGACACGTCGCTGGCGCTGGTCCGGTATTTCCTGACGGAAGTCGTCAACCGGAACGTCCTCTGGGCCTCGGCGGCGATCTGCCTGTTACTCGCCTCTGCCGCCTGGCTGATTACGCGCCGAGTCCCGGCGCCGCCGCTGGGGCGCGTGCTGCTCGTGCTCGGGCCGATCGCGGCCGCCGTGACCGTCCACCTGGCCTCGTCCCAGTTCTATCCTTCGGTCCTCTGGGAGGTCGGCGTCGACGTCGCGGAAATCGTCTCGCATCCGGCGGTGACCGGGCCGAGCGACTCCAGTGCGTTCGCCGATGCCGGGGCCGGGCGGCCCGCGTCCTGGCCGGACCACAGCCCGTTCGACAAGATCATCGTGTTCGTGATGGAAAGCGTTCCGCTGCGGACCCTCGACGAGCAGATGGCCGAGCTGCCCCGGGACCATTTCTTCAGCCGGGCGCGCGAGCACACGCACACCTACCTGAATTACTTCACGACGAACCAGGACAGCCGCACCGGCATGCTCTCGATGCTCCTCTCGCGGATCGTCCCGTTCGAGGCGTACACCGACGCCGACGTCCGGCGGTACGACTTCCTCAAGCACGAGCACTCGCTGGTCGACGATCTCGCGGCGCGCGGCTACGCGACAACGGTGGCGGCCTCCATGATCGACGAGGAGATCGTGGCATACGAGTTTCCGTCGTGGCAGAAGGAGATGCTCATCACGCAGCAGGAGTACGACCATCCCAACGGCTTCCTGTGCCTGAACCCCTATGAGTTCGAACAGGGCTGCGAAGACAAGATCCTGCTGCCCAAGCTCTACAAGGAACTCGACTCCAAGAAACGGCTCTTCCTGTTCCAGGAAGCCTTGTACGGGCACGACCAGGAGTTCGAAGAACGGATCCGCGAGAGCCCGGTGCAGTACTACGGCGAACACCTGCAGGCCATCCAGGATCACCTCGCTGCCCGCGGCGAACTCGACCGGACGCTCATCGTCGTCACGTCCGACCACGGCCCGCGCGACAACGAGGACCGCTCGCGGCGCTGGATCTACCGGCTTCCGCTGCTGCTGATCAACCCGCGGTTCGCGCGCGAGGAACACGCCGCCATGTACAACCAGAGCGACTTCGCGGCCCTCCTGGCGGCGGAGATGGGCGGAACACCGCCGCCCCCGGCCCGCTCGACAAACCTGTTCATCGGCCCCACGAACACGTCGATCCTCGGCAGCATCACGGCCGAGGGGGATCTCCTGCTGGTGAAGGACCGCAAGTGGACGAAGTACGTCATTGCCGACGGCTACTGTCCGGACGACGACGTCCCGGCCGGGAAGGCGCACCGTGCCGTGAGCCCCGCGGCCCTTATCGACCGTTTCCGGAAACTCCGCGAGGCCTTCCGGCCGGGCATGGTGCTGCCCGGCGTGCCAATCCCGGCGGCGGCCGGACGGCGCTAGCCCCATGGTCCATTCCCGCTCAGCCCCCTCCCGGGGGCCCCGAATCCCGTTCGGCGGCCATGAGCCGTTTCCTCCCCGGTTGTCGCCATTGCAGGCAGGGCCGCGAAGTCCCCGTTCGCCCGGGCCTGCAGAGGAGACGCCATGAACCGCCACGCCGTATGCGCCATCGTTCTCGCGGGAGTCCTGACCGCGACCGCCGGGCAGGCCCAGACACCTCCGGCGGCGGGCGTCCCTGACCTGCGCGATCCGCTCCCACGGGTGACGTTCAGCCCTCCGGCACCGGATACGCCGGTCCGGCCGGTCCCGCTGCCCAAGCCGATGGCCCGCAAGCGCACGGGGCGCGCCCTGCTGGAGGCGGGCACGTTCATCATGCTCTCCGCCGCCAACTACTGGCGCACGTACTCGACGTTCACGGAGGACTGGCAATTCGGCGCGTCATGGAAGGACCAGCGCCGGAAGTTCTTCTCGCACGACGGTCTCCGGCTCGACTCGAACAACATGGGGCTGAACTGGCGGCATGCGGGATCCGGCGCCGCGTACTACTCGTGGGCCCGCACCAACGGCCTGAGCGCCGGCAACGCATTCCTGTTCTCGACCGCCGGATCGGTGCTCTGGGAGTACCTTGGCGAGTGGCGGGAGATCTCCTCGATCAACGACCACATCTTCACGTCGACGGGCGGCCTGACGATCGGCGAGCCCACGTTCCAGTTCGCGAACTACTTCCGGAACCGTCCGGGATTCGCCAACCGTCTCGCGGAGTTCCTCGCCAATCCCGTCCTCGCGATCAACGACCTGCTGGACGGCCGCCAGCGCGCCGAGCGCGTCCCAGCCGACGACTGGCACGACTTCCGGCTGTCAGTCGGCGCCCGCAGCGGAGCCCGGACTGACGATAGCGCTGCCACCCAGGGTTCGGCCAACCTCGACCTGCGGCTGGTCACCCTCCGGGACTACGGCAAGCCCGGAACCGCACGAGGCTACTCGCGGACGACCATGGACGTTGGCCTCCACGCGGACGTCAACACGCTGGGCAGCGACGTCGCCGAGTTCAATATCGCAACGAGGGCCACCCTGTTCGGGTGGTGGCGGAGGGAGATCCGGGAAGAGGCGACGCGCCGGCGCGGCTACGACCTCTGGTACGGGGTGGAGGCGGCCTGGGACATCTTCCAGAAGAAGCCGGTCGTCCCCTATGACGGGGACGATCTCGGCATGAAGATGCGGTGGTTTCCCCGGGAGATGCCCACGCAATACGCCGACAAGCTCTCGTCGGCACACCTCCCGGGGCCGGCCTTCAGCCTGACACGCTACGACGGCCGCTGGCGCACACGCCTCGATCTCGGCGCGAACCTCGACTTCAGCATGGTCAACGCGCTCGCACTCAACGCCTACTCAGCGGACCACGACATCTGGGGCGTCAAGACGACGCTGCACAACTGGGGGTTCTACTACGCGCTGGGCCCGCGCGTCACCGGAAGGATCGAAACCGAGTACGGCATCCTGCGCGCGACTGCCGGTGTCGACTTCCGGCACTTCTCGTCCATCCAGGGAGGCGACCGCTTCCAGCACGACCTGATTGACGATACGCCGGTCCGCGATTCGCGCCTCGTGGCATCGGCCAGCCTCACGGCGCGGCTGCCGAAGGCTCCGGTCTTCTCGACGCTCTCGGTCGAACGCATCGATCGCCGGGGCCATTATCACGACACCAGCGTCCACACCGTCGAAACGCGTGTCTCGTTCCTGGCGGGTGTCACGTTCTAGCGGTTGAACACGACACGCCCACGACGGTCATGCCAGACCGTCGTGGGCGTGGACATCTCCGGCGAGCGCGTCCGTTCAGCGCCCCACGTCGAGGTCGTTCCAGTTCAGGATCGCGTTGAACGCGAGGAAGAAGCTGCCCTGCGTTTCAAAACGCCAGAACGGCCGGATACCGAACAGTACGAAATGTCCTTTCCCGAACGACACGTCCACCAGCGCGGGACGTCCAGCCAGACTGTCACCCCCGACAAGCGCACCCGAGAGCAACAGGTCGTTGGCGTCAGCCGGGTACGACAGCAGCACGCGAGGCGCCGAACCGGCCACGGTCCCGCCGCCGCCCCGTCCCCCGCCGCCGAAGCCGCCCGCGGCACCCGCCCGCCCCGCCGGCGCCGCCGGCGGCCCGTCGAGCGTCGTCAACTTCGACGCGATCGACATCGGCTGCAATTCCGGCTGCGCCGCCGGCGTAACACCCCGGCCGCCGCGTCCGCCGCCGACGCTCCGCATCGCGAGGATGGGACCATCGCGGTACAGCACGCCGAGGGCGTTCTGGTCGTAGCCGTAGAGGATCGGGCTCGTCTTGTCGCGAAGCAGCGCCTTCAGCACCGAGCCCGGCGCCCAGAGTGTGGACGACTGTTCGACGGCGAGGCCCGACGCGAGACGGTAGTCCGGGAAGATCGCCGCCGGCGGGCCTTCCGCGATCACGACGCCGCCGGCCTCGACGAACGTCTCGAGTGCCCGCAAGCCGTCCCGGCCCAGGCTGCCGCGCCGGTCCTCCGTCTGGTCGGGCGCTGTTCCGATATTCGGCGTGTTGGCGGTCTTCTTGTAGGGCTGCGGTGTGCCGCCGACGGGCATCTCGCCGCCTTCGACCTGTACCGGGCCGGCCGGGTAGATGATCACGTCGTACTTCGCCCGGAGGCTGCCCTGCCGCACGACGTTGTCAGCGAAGTACGTGTAGGGCACTTTCAGGGCGTCGAGCGCCATCCGGACCCAGCCTTCGTCCTGCGTGCTCGACCAGGAGTGGATGTAGCCGATCCGCGGCACGTCCAGGTCGTGCATCGGCACGGCCGGTGCCCGGTCGGTTGCCCAGGCCGCCAGGCCCGCCTCGCGGATCTGCGGATCGAGCGCCGCACGATCGGCGTTGGGAATGACAAACGCCCCGGCCGCAAAGTGGTGTCCGCCGAGGTCGAACGCCTGCTCGGCTGCCGACATCGTCACCTTGGCGTTCGCGAAGCGGAACGTCGCCAGCGAGTTGTCGGTGGTGTGATCGATGACCAGGACGCTGCCGGTCCCGGTGACGCCGCCGACACCGCGGAAGTCCTTCGTCGCCAGCGCCATCGGCTTGTCGAAGATGCCCTTGTCCTCGATGCGATGCACCTGGAGATTGCGCAGCAGCGTCAGTGACCATCCGGTGTCGTCGTACGGGCGCGGGTTCTGCTCGGGGAACCACTGTGTGCCCAGCATCATCCGCACGAATCCGCCATAGGGCTGGTCGAGGCGGAGGATGTAATCGCCGGGCGCCACCTGGACGTTGCCAATCGTGAACGCCGCCGTGGCGGTGTGCACCTCGACGCCGTCGCGGCGGAAGTAGTTCATCATGTCCGCCGCTTCGGCCCGGCGCCGCTGGTTCGCGGGAAGGATATACGCGAACGGCGCCCGCGTCCGGCCCTGCTCCACCATCATCTTGTTCTTGATGTAGTAGTTCTCCAGGAACATCTGCCGGTGGGTGGCCACGGCGTTGAGGGCGATGAGCAGCGCCGACTGCTGCATGTTGATGTTGGCGCGGCCGCTCCACTGGACGCCCTCCGGGGGAACCGGATACGGCCGGTACCATTCCTTGCTCTGTCCGCCCGGCACGGTGCGGCCCCGCGCGGGAGCCGGTGCGGCCGCCGCAGGCGCCCCGGCCCTCCCCGCCGCGCCCGCCGCTGCCGGCGCCGCCGGCGCGCCCGCCCGGCCGCCCGGTGCGGCTTCTGCGCCGCGCCCGCCGCCGCCCCCGCCGCCAAGGGCGCCGTAGCTCTGCGTCTCGTAGAAGCGGCCGATGGAGTTGTGCGTCACCGCGAGCCACAGGAGGAAGTTCGGGGCCCAGCCGTCCCAGTAGTTGTAGGTGTAGACCCCGGGCACGCCGCGCTTGGTCATCTCCATGACCTCGGTCTGCGACAGCCACCACCACTCGCTCGCCAGGACCGGCGGAATCTCCGTGTTGTACGGGCCGGTTCCAGCCGACGTATACAGCAGCGTCACGGACTCGTGCAGGTCGTGCAGCACCTGGGGCCGCAGGTCCAGGAACATCTTCAGCATGTTGTGGGTGAGGGCCAGCCCCTTGCCGATCGAATCGCGGTTGTCGTCGTGCGCGACGTACTTGCCCCAGTACGTCATGCCGGGCTGCGGCTCGCCCGCATCCGCGGCCCGGCGGTTGTCGACGTAGCGATCGTGGCCGTCAACCTCGGCGGCCGGCGTGATGACGACAATGGCGTTGTTCCGGATCTGCTGGATGAACGGCGACTCCTCGATGGCGAGGCGGTACGCCAGTTCGATGAGCATCTCCGGCGACCCCGCCTCGCTCGAGTGCAGGCTCCCGCTCACGACGTAGATCGGCTTGCCGGTCTGAATGAGGCGCTTCGCTTCCGCCTCGGGCAGGTTGCGCGGGTCGGTCAGCTGCGCCGTGATCTTCTTGTACTTGTCGAGCGACTTGATGGTGGCCTCGTCGGCAACGGCCAGCGCGACCATCGTGCGGCCCTCTTCGGTCTTGCCCATCTCCCAGACGGTGACCCGCGGCGACGCCTTGGCGAGGGCCTGGTAGTAGGCCGCGATGTCCTTGTAGTACGTGAGCCGGCTGTCTTCGCCGGGCACGTAGCCAAAGAACTTCAGCGGTGACGGCACGGTCGCCGACGCCGGCATGTGGTCGACCAGTTCCGTCAGAATCCGCTTGTCGGGCGTCGCGTCCAGAATGCGCCGCGTGTATTCCTGGTCGATGGCCCCCGCACGCGTCGCGGTGGCGGCCGGAGCGGGCCGGTCCTGAGGGCCAGATGCCTGTGAGGCCTGGCCAGCGAGTATCCACAGCAGTGCGGCGCCAACGACCAGCGCGCCGAGCAACCGCCGAACGACGTCGTGCTTCACGGGGCCCTCCTTGCCATTGCGGGACGAGACGGATTCCGGGACGGCGCCTATCATACGAGAAGGGCCGCGTGCATGGCAGGATTCGGAGTCAGCGACCGGACGGACGGCCGGCCACGCTACCGCTCCGTCTTCTTCGGCGCCGGCGGCGCGATGATCGTCGGATCCAGGCCTTTCCTGATCTGCGGCACGCCCTCTGTCATCCACACCGGCGCCGGCGTGCCCTTGAGGTAGTGGTCGAAGAACTGCCGCATCCGGACCTGGAAGTCCTTCTGGT
>Ga0334722_10001917_pt1 | contig 24581 bp, 19 predicted proteins | sample C3_bottom_MG_FD_207210 | JGI IMG/M metagenome (GOLD analysis project Ga0334722, IMG submission 207210) | Sediment microbial communities from Yellowstone Lake, YNP, Wyoming, USA - C3_bottom | ecosystem: Environmental > Aquatic > Freshwater > Lake > Sediment | place: USA: Wyoming | collected... | reverse complement strand
TCGCCATCGCGATGAACCGGCTCGGCGGGCGGAGCAATTCGGGGGAAGGGGGCGAGGACCCGGCGCGGTACATCCCCCTGGAAAACGGCGACAGCCTGCGGTCGAAGATCAAGCAGGTCGCCTCGGGGCGGTTCGGGGTCACCACCGAGTTCCTCATCAACGCCGACGAGCTCCAGATCAAGATGGCCCAGGGAGCGAAACCGGGCGAAGGGGGCCAGCTCCCGGGACACAAGGTGAGCGCCGAGATCGCGCGGGTCCGGCACACGACGCCGGGGGTGACTCTCATCTCTCCGCCGCCGCATCACGACATCTACTCGATCGAGGATCTGGCCCAGCTAATTTACGACCTCAAGTCGGCGAACCCGAAAGCGAAAATTTCGGTGAAGCTCGTCTCCGAGGTCGGCGTGGGGACGGTCGCGGCGGGAGTCGCCAAGGCGAAGTCAGACCTTATCCTCATCTCCGGCCACGACGGCGGCACGGGGGCCTCCCCCCTGACGTCGATCAAGCACTCCGGCCTTCCGTGGGAGCTCGGCCTCGCCGAGACGCAGCAAGCGCTCATCCTGAACCGGCTCCGGGACCGGATCGTCGTCCAGACCGACGGCCAGCTCAAGACGGGCCGGGACGTGGCCGTTGCGGCGCTTCTGGGGGCCGAGGAGTTCGGCTTCGGGACATCGGTCCTTGTGACCCTGGGATGCATACTGCTCCGGAAGTGCCACATGAACACCTGCTCCGTCGGCGTGGCGACCCAGGACCCCGCGCTGCGGGCCATGTTCACCGGGAAGCCCGAGCACGTCGAGCGGTTCTTCCGCTTCATCGCCCGGGAGCTTCGGGAGATCATGGCGGAACTCGGTTTCCGGACGGTCGACGAGATGATCGGCCGGGTAGACCGGCTGGAGTTTATGCCCGCCATCGACCATTGGAAAGCGAAGGGGGTGGACCTCGCGGCCATCCTCCTCCCCGCCGGGGATCCGAAGACCGACGTGCGGCGCTGCATCCGGGCGCAGGAGCACGATCTCGAGTCGGCCCTTGACGTGGAGCTCATCCGATTTGCGGAGAGCGCCCTGAAGAAGGGTCAACCCGTCCGGATCGTCCTGCCGATACGCAACGTCCATCGGACGGTGGGGACCCGACTCTCCGGGGAAGTGGTGAAGCGGTTCGGCGCACAGGGTCTCCCGGACGGAACGATCGACCTGCGCTTCACCGGCTCGGCAGGCCAGAGCCTTGGCGCCTTCCTCGCCCCGGGCATCTCCATACGGGTCGAAGGGGACGCCAACGACTACCTCGCCAAGGGGATGTCCGGCGGGCGGATCGTCGTCACGCCGCCGCCCGGATCCGCGTTCCTGCCCCACCGGAACATCATCGCCGGCAACGTCGTCCTGTACGGGGCGACGGGCGGGGAGCTCTACCTCCACGGGGTGGCAGGCGAGCGCTTCGCCGTCCGGAACAGCGGGGCGAAAGCGGTCGTCGAGGGGGTAGGCGACCACGGATGCGAGTACATGACAGGGGGACTCGTCGTCGTCCTCGGCCGCACCGGCGTCAACTTCGCGGCCGGGATGAGCGGCGGGATCGCCTACGTATACGACGAGACGGAGCTCTTCGACACCCGTTGCAACCTCGACATGGTGGACGTCGAGAGCGTATGGGCACCCGAGGATAAGGAACAGCTTCGGGCGATGATCGAGAACCATCTCCGGTACACCCGCAGCCCCCGGGCGAAAATGATCCTCGACGACTGGGAGTCGCGCCTCCCCCTGTTCGTCAAGGTCATGCCGGTCGACTACCGGAAAGTCCTCGAGCGGATGCAGATGGAGGAGTTCCACGAAGCCGAAACACTTTCGGCCACCGAAGAGGTGTACCGTGGGTAAAAATACCGGCTTCCTGGAATTCCCGCGGGAAAACCCGCCCCACCGCCCCGTAGCGGACAGGATCCGGGACTACGGAGAGGTCGAGGGGATGCTCCCCCGCTCGACCCTGGAGATCCAGGCGTCCCGGTGCATGGATTGCGGCATCCCCTTCTGCCACGCACTGGGGTGCCCGGTGAAGAACCGGATCCCCGAATGGAACGACGCGGTCTACCGTAAGCAATGGAGGAAGGCGCTCGACCTCCTCCACGCCACCTGCAATCTGCCTGAGATCACGGGACGGGTCTGCCCGGCCCCGTGCGAACCTGCCTGCACCCTGGCGGTCAATATGCCTCCCGTGACGATCAAGCACATCGAGCTCCAGATCGTCGAGCGGGGGTGGAGCGAGGGGTGGATCGTCCCCGAGCGGGCCCCGTTTCGAACGGGCAAGAGGGTCGCGGTCATCGGCTCGGGCCCGGCGGGGCTTTCCGCGGCCCAGCAACTCGCCCGCAAGGGACACGACGTCGTGGTCTTCGAGAAGGCTTCGAAAGCCGGAGGGCTCCTCCGCTACGGCATCCCGGACTACAAGCTGGAGAAATGGATCATCGACCGGCGGCTCGAGCAGATGCGGGCGGAAGGGGTTGTCTTCGAGACGGGGGTGAACGCCGGGAAGGACATCTCCGTCCGGTACCTGCGGCGGACCTTCGACGCTCTCCTCCTCACCATGGGCGCCATGGTTCCCCGCGACCTCCCCGTCCCGGGGCGGGAGCTTGCAGGAGTCCACTTCGCGATGGAATTCCTGACCCGGCAGAACAAGCGGATCGGCGGAGAACCCCTTCCGGAGGCGGAGATCACCGCCGCCGGGAAGAACGTGGTCGTCATCGGAGGGGGGGACACGGGGTCGGACTGCATCGGCACGAGCCGGCGCCAGGGAGCGCGTTCGATCCACCAGATCGAGATCCTACCGATGCCCCCCGACGAGCGGATCCCGACAAACCCGTGGCCGATCTGGCCCAACATCAAGAGGACCTCTTCCGCGCAGGAAGAGGGGTGCGAGCGGTCCTGGAGCGTTTCGACCAAGGAGTTTCTCGGGAGCGGCGGCCATGTCGAAAAGATCCGTTGCGTCCGCCTCGAATGGACGGGCCCCGACGCATCCGGCCGCTGGACCTCTCGGGAAATTCCCGGGTCGGAGTTCGAGCTGGCGGCGGACCTGGTGCTGCTCGCCATGGGATTTGTCCATGTCAAGCACGGACCCCTGGTCCGCGACCTTACCCTCGCGCTCGACCAACGTGGAAACCTGATCGTCGACGAAAGTCGGATGACTTCCACGCCGGGGGTTTTCTCGGCCGGAGACGCTACACTGGGGGCGTCCCTGGTGGTGCGGGCGATCGACGACGGCCGCCAGGCAGCGGAAGGGATCAACCTGTATCTTTCGGAGAAACCCAAGCCATAAATGGCGGAAACCCGGGAGTTCCAGAATCCCTTGAACATCCTCGTCGCCGATGACGAGTTGAACATCCGAAAGACGCTTTCCGTTTGCTTGGAGACGGAGGGACACCACGTCGTCGCCGTCGGAAATTTTCAAGATGCCGTCTCGGAAAGTTCCGCGCGCACTTTCGATCTTGCCTTCGTGGATCTTCGCCTTGGCACGTCGAGCGGCCTCGACCTGATCCCGGCGCTGCTCGCATCTTCCCCGTGGTTGAAGATCATCGTCATCACTGCATACGCAACCATTGACACGGCCGTGGAGGCCATGCGGCGCGGTGCGACAGACTATGTTCCGAAACCGTTTACCCCCGCCCAGATAACTCTGGCCGTCCGCAAGGTGGCGGAAGTGCGCTCTATGGAGCAGAAGATCGCAGCTCTCCAGGAGGATCTGGGGAGGGCGGCCCCTGAAACGGACTTTTCCACCGGCAGTCCAGTCATGCAGCGGGCCCTGAACCAGGCAAGACAGGTTGCACCGACGGAGGCCACGGTCCTCTTGCGGGGAGAGAGCGGAACCGGGAAAACCGTCCTGGCGCGCGCGATTCACGGCTGGAGCCGGCGGTCGGGCAAATCGTTCGCAGTCATTTCCTGCCCGTCCCTTTCCCCGGAATTGCTGGAGAGCGAGCTGTTCGGGCACGTAAAAGGAGCGTTCACAGGGGCCGTCCGCGACAACCCGGGGCGCATCGCCGCCTGCGAAGGGGGAACCCTTCTCCTCGATGAGATCGGCGATTTACCCATCCCCCTGCAGCCCAAATTGCTCCGTTTCCTGCAGGAACGGGAATACGAGCGCGTAGGGGATTCCGCTACGCGGAAAGCGGACGTTCGGATCCTCGCGGCCACCAACGCGGATCTCGAGAAGGCGACGCAGGAAGGAAGGTTCCGGGAAGACCTTCTCTATCGGCTCAACGTCATCCAGATCGAGATCCCTCCCTTAAGGGAACGTCCTGAAGACCTCTCTGCGCTCGCCGAGCGGCTTATTGCATTCTACGGCCGCATCCACCATCGGCGGTTCCTCGGTTTCACCGGAGAAGCGCTGAAATCTCTCGAGACGTATCAGTGGCCCGGAAACATCCGGGAGTTGCGTAACGCGGTCGAACGCGCAGCGATCCTCTGCCCCTCCGATCGGATCGACGTCGAGTTCCTTCCCGCGGCCCTGGCACCCCGGGGAAAACCGCTGAAGGTGGGAGACCCGATTCGGCTGGACAGGATCGAAGAGGAGCATATCCGGCGCGTACTCGCCTCCTCAAAAACGCTACAGGAGGCTGCCGATACCCTCGGCATAGACCAGGCAACGCTCTGGCGCCGCCGGAAACAGTACGGTATTTAACGCTTTTCCCTTTCCTTGCATCTTTCAGTCCTTCGCTTTCACAATCCTTGCATATTGCAAGACACCAAAGCTTTTCCAGGATAGATAGATCAATTAAATCAATGTGTTGCCATTGGGCCCATTGGGCATGGTCCTTGCCTTTTCTCACAATGAAGGGGGACACGGATGAAAACCCCGAACCCGATCCCGCGATATGCGTTGATCATCGGAATCGTGTCGATATTGATGATGGGAGAAATCTGTTCAGCTCAGCAATCTATCAGAAGAGGGGAAAGCATCAATGGGTTCCGGGGTTTGAAGTGGGGAAATTCCGTGGAGGAAGCATCGAATCTATATGACGATTTTATATTCAATAAGTATGAAATCGTTAATAGCAAGGAAGAGCCTTCGAAGATATATATTCGAAATAAAGAACACGGCGTAATCGATAACGTTGTTTTTGATGGTATCGAATATTGGTTCAAGAATAACGAATTTTATCAAATAAAAGCTATTCTTCACTCCAGGTTTGGACCGAGGACCCTGGTTACGAGTGGGGAGGAAGGATTCGAAAAATTAGTTCACCTATATAAGGATAGATATGGCGAACCGATGAAAAACAATGTCGATTATATAAACGATATCCTGTCGGTGATTAAGGAAGCGACATGGGAAGTCGGAAAAAGCACGATTACACTAAGATACGAAGGGCCGAAGGATAACAACGAAGATCGGCTTCTCTTCGAGATCCGCCGGAGAAAAAATTGAGCTTGCGACAGAAATTAGCCTTGGGGTTCGGCGGACTGCTGCTGGGCATCGCGGCGATCGGCCTCCACAATATCTCGCGGATCACCGCCTTGGGAGAGTCGATCGATGTCATCCTTCGGGAGAATTACCGGAGCGTCGTCGCCTGCCAGGAGATGAAAGAGTCGCTCGAACGGATGGACAGCGGGGCGGTGTTCGTGCTCCTGGGCGCCGAGCAGAAGGGGAACGATCAAATTGCGCAGAACGAAGCCCGCTTCGAGAAAGCCCTGCAGATCGAACTGGGCAACATCACCCTGCCAGGGGAGGGGGAAAAGGCGGCTCTCCTTTCGGAGCTCTTCCTCAAATACCGGTCGGACATCAAGGTGATGGGGAACCCCGCATTCGGGCGGGAAGCCAAACGGAAAGCCTATTTCGACGATCTTCATCCCTTGTTTCAACGGATCAAAGATACCGCTGACGACATTCTCCGAATCAACCAGGAGAACATGGTGACGATGGACGCGCGGGCCCGGCGCCAGGCGCTGTCTGTGCGGCGGCAGATGTACATCCTGCTTCTCGCCGCCACGCTGGTCGCCGGAGGATTTTTGTTTCTCACGGGGAAATGGATATTGCTTCCGATCACCCAGCTCATCCGTTCCGCGAAAGAGATCCAGAAAGGGAACCTGGACCTCGTCGTTCCAAGCGCTTCCCGGGACGAGATCGGCCAGCTTTCCGAGGCTTTCAACGAAATGGCGGCGAGCTTGCGGGAATTCCGGCGAACCGATCAGGCGAAGCTGCTGCGCGTCCAGCGCTCCACCCGGCAGGCGTTCGACAGCCTTCCCGATGCGATCGCCGTGATCGATCCGGAAGGAAACGTGGAAGTGGCCACGGAAGCCGCGGGGGAATTGTTCGGGCTGAAAGCGAACGTGCGGCTCCGGGAGCTCGTGCAACCCTGGATCGCCGACCTGTTCGACGAGGCCCTGGTCAGCGGACGCATCACGGAGCCGAAGGGTAATTTCGTCGTGGTCCAGCGGTTCATGCGAAACGAGGAAAGATTCTACCGGCCCCGGGCCGTGCCGATCCTGGACGCGGGAAAGGAGCCGGCCGGCGTAGTGCTGGTTTTCCAGGACATCACGCAGCAGCGGCTCCAGGAGGAGATGAAACGAGGGGTGATCGCGACGGTCTCGCACCAGCTGAAGACCCCGCTCACCTCCATCCGGATGGCTATCCACCTGCTGCTGGAGGAGAAAATCGGGGCGCTCACGCCCAAGCAGGCGGACCTGCTGGCGTCCGCGGGGGAAGACGCTGCCCGGATCCATACGATCGTCGAGGAACTCCTGGACATCGGCAGGATGGAATCAGGGAAGGTCCGGATGGATTTTCATCCGATCTCCCCGCTCAAAATGGTCCTGGAGGGATTGGAACCTTACCGCAGCGCAGCCCGCGATCAAGGGGTATCTCTCACCGTGGACCTCGCGGACGGATTGCCGGAGGTGTGGGCCGACCGGACGCGGATCGCCCATGTCTTCGCCAACCTCCTTTCGAATGCCCTCAAGTACACTCCCCCGGGAGGCAATGTTTCCATTTCCGCGAAGGCCGAAGAAAGCGCCGTCCGGTTTCAGGTTGCCGATACCGGGGTCGGGATCCCAGACAGGTATCTTCCCCGCATATTCGAGCAGTTTTTCCGCGTACCCGACCAGGGATCCGGTACGGGCGCGGGGCTGGGACTGGCGATCGTGAAAGAGATCGTGGAGGCCCACGGCGGAACCGTCGGGGTGGAAAGCCGCGAAGGCGCGGGAAGCACCTTTCTGTTTTCCCTACGTAGAACGGACCGCACTTCCATGGAGGGACGACAGTCATGATCGACGGAATCTACCTGATCGCGCTCATCGCGATGTTCGGATTGTGCCACTTGTTCGCAATGTTCCTGGAAAGGATCTAAAGCCCATGATGGACATCCTTGTCGGCATCGTCGGCGTTTTGCTGATCGCGTATCTCTTCGTCTCGGTATTCAAACCCGAGAAGTTTTAGGGAAGAGGGCATCCCATGGATCTTTACGGATGGATACAACTCGTGGGGTTTCTAGGCATCCTTCTGCTCCTTACCAGGCCGATGGGAATCCATCTCTACCGGGTTCTGGACGCGGAAGGGAAAACATTCCTCGATCCCGCCGTCAAGCCCGTCGAGCGTCTCTTTTACCGGCTCCTGCGAATCGACCCGAAAGCGGAGCAGGATTGGAAGCGGTACACGGTTTCCCTTTTGGCGTTCAGCCTGGTCGGGGTCGTCTTCACCTATGCGGTCCTGCGCCTGCAGCACCTGCTGCCGCTCAACCCGCAGCGACTCGGTCCCGTCAGCGAGCACTCGGCTTTCAACACGGCGGTGAGCTTCACAACGAACACCAACTGGCAAAGCTACGCGGGGGAGTCCACGATGTCGTACTTCTCCCAGATGGTGGCGCTCGCCTTCCACAACTTCGCCTCCGCCGCCTCCGGCATCGCGGTGGCCGCAGCGCTCGTGCGGGGGATCGCGCGGCATACCGCGAAAACGATCGGCAACTTCTGGGTGGACCTGGTCCGGATCCACCTTTACGTGCTGCTCCCTATCTGCCTTTTCTACGCGGTCTTCCTCGTCTCCCTGGGGATTATCCAGAATTTCAAGCCCTACGAAACCGTGATTCCGGTGGAACACGAGAATGTGCAGACCCAGACAATCGTGCAGGGACCGATGGCGTCGCAGGTGGCGATCAAGATGCTGGGGACCAACGGAGGCGGATACGCGAACGCCAACGCCGCGCATCCTTACGAGAACCCCACTCCTCTTTCCAACTTTATCCAGATCCTCTCGATCTTCCTTATTCCCAGCGGACTTACGTATTACCTCGGGAGGATGGTGAAGAACCAACGGCACGGCTGGTCGGTGTGGGGAGCGATGGCCGTGCTGTTCCTGGCGGGTGTCCTTCTCTGCTGGGGAGCGGAAAGCGCCGGTAACCCGCGGCTCCACGCGCTGGGCGTTAATCCGTCCTACGGGAACATGGAGGGGAAGGAGGTCCGGTTCGGTATTTTCAATTCCGCCCTGTTCGCAACAGTGACCACGGACGCTTCCTGCGGAGCGGTAAATTCGATGCATGACTCCTTCACGCCCCTCGGGGGTCTCGTGACGCTGGTCAACATACAGCTGGGCGAGGTGGTTTTCGGCGGGGTCGGAGCGGGCCTGTACGGGATGCTCGTTTTCGTGATCCTTACCGTGTTCCTTGCGGGGCTGATGGTGGGCCGAACGCCGGAATACTTGGGAAAAAAGATCGAGTCGTATGACGTGAAGGTCAGCGCGCTCGCCGTGCTGATCCTCATCTTCGACATCATGGGGTTCACGGCGTGGGCGACGGTCAGCCAATCGGGGCTTGCCGGCTTGAACAACGCGGGCCCGCACGGCTTCAGCGAGATCCTGTACGCGTTCTCCTCCGGCACGGGCAACAACGGAAGCGCCTTCGCGGGACTCACCGCCAACACCTACTGGTACGACACGACCTTGGCCTTCTCGATGCTGATCGGGCGGTTCTTCTTCATCGTGCCCGTCCTTGCGCTCGCCGGGAACCTGGCGAAGAAGAAGATCGTCCCGGAAAGCGGTGGGAGCTTCCCCGTCTCGGGCGTGACGTTCACCCTGCTGCTTGTGGGCACGGTCCTGATCGTAGGCGTGCTGTCGTTCTTTCCCGCCCTTTCCCTGGGGCCTGTCGTCGAGCACTTCCTGATGGTCCATTCCAACGTGGTCTTTTAGCGGGGAACGAATCCATGGCCGCGAAAAAACATTCCCTTTTCGACCGGGAAATCATCCTGCAGGCCGTCGCCGCATCGTTCCGGAAATTGCACCCGCGACAGATGATGAAGAATCCCGTCATGTTCGTGACCGAGGTCGGGGCTTTTCTCACGACCCTCGGGCTCTTTTTCCGGCCCGCGGGCGAGCCGCTCGGGTTCGGTCTTCAGGTGGCGGTCTGGCTGTGGTTCACCGTGCTGTTCGCCAATCTCGCCGAAGCCATGGCCGAAGGGCGCGGCAAGGCGCAGGCCGACGCCCTCCGGAAGACGCGGACCCAGACAATGGCGAACCGGCTGCGGAAGGACGACTCGCTGGAAATAGTTCCCGCCGAAAAGCTCCGGAAAGGGGACGTCGTGGTCGTATCCGCCGGGGAAACGATCCCCGGGGACGGAGAGGTGATCGAAGGGGTCGCCTCCGTGGACGAATCCGCCATCACGGGGGAGTCGGCCCCGGTGATCCGAGAGGCGGGCGGCGACCGAAGCGCCGTCACGGGCGGCACGCGCGTCCTGTCGGACCGGATCAAGGTCCTCATCACCGCGAACCCCGGGGAGAGCTTCCTGGACCGCATGATCCAACTGGTGGAAGGGGCGCAGCGGCGGAAGACGCCGAACGAGATCGCCCTGACGATCCTCCTGTCGGCGCTTACGATCATCTTCCTGGTCGTCGTCATGACGCTCAAGTTCTTCGGGATCTATTCCGGCGTCTACTTTTCCGTAACAGTCCTGGTCGCGCTGCTCGTCTGCCTCATCCCGACCACCATCGGGGGCCTGCTTTCCGCCATAGGCATCGCCGGCATCGACCGTCTTGTGCAGAAAAACGTCCTCGCCATGAGCGGGCGGGCGGTGGAGGCTGCGGGAGACGTCAACGTCCTGTTGCTGGACAAAACCGGGACCATCACGCTGGGCGACCGGCAGGCGACGGAATTCCTACCGGCGGATGGGGTGACCGTCGAGGCGCTGGCGGATGCCGCCCAGCTCGCCTCCCTGGCAGACGAGACGCCGGAGGGCCGCAGCATCGTCGTGCTGGCGAAGAAATACGGCCTGAGGGGGCGGACGCTCTCCGAGATGCCCCGCGCTCATTTCCTTCCCTTCTCGGCGCAGACGCGCATGAGCGGTCTCGACCTCGACGGAAGAAAGATCCGGAAGGGAGCGGTCGACGCCGTCAAGAACTTTGCAGGCGGACGCTTTCCCGCGGAGGTAGAGGACGCGGTGACCCGGGTCTCTTTCCAGGGGGGAACTCCGCTTGTCGTGGCGGAAGGAGCCAGGATATTAGGGGTGATCTACCTGAAGGACATCGTCAAGGGAGGGTTACGCGACCGGTTCGAGCGTTTCCGGGCGATGGGGATCAGGACGGTCATGATCACCGGCGACAACCCTCTCACCGCGGCCGCGATCGCGCGGGAGGCCGGCGTGGACGACTTCCTTGCGGAAGCCAAACCCGAAGACAAGCTGGCTCTCATCCGGAAGGAACAGGCATCGGGCTACCTCGTCGCCATGACGGGAGACGGCACCAACGATGCCCCCGCCCTGGCCCAGGCCGACGTCGGGGTGGCGATGAACACCGGGACGCAGGCCGCCAAGGAGGCGGGGAACATGGTGGACCTGGACTCCAACCCCACGAAGCTCATCGAGATCGTCGAAATCGGCAAGCAGATGCTCATGACCAGGGGAGCGCTTACCACCTTCAGCGTCGCCAACGACGTGGCGAAGTACTTCGCCATCCTCCCGGCCATGCTGATCGGCGCGTTTCCGGTGATCGGGCCGCTGAACGTCATGCGGCTCGCCTCTCCCCAAAGCGCGATCCTGAGCGCGGTCGTCTTCAACGCCCTGATCATAATCGCGCTCATCCCCCTGGCTCTGAAAGGGGTGCGCTTCCGGCCGCTGAGCGCGGGGGGGCTTCTGCGCCGCAACCTCTTGATTTACGGATTGGGAGGCGTCGTGCTTCCGTTTCCCGGGATCAAGCTTATCGACCTTGCGGTGAACATGCTCCATCTCGCGTAAGGAAGGTGTCCACATGAAAAACCTGATCGCGGAGCTTCGCGCATCCGTCATAAGCACCCTGCTCCTGCTCGTCCTGTGCTGCGGCATCTATCCTGTGGTCGTCTGGGCGATTGCCCAGGGGCTGTTTCCTCACGAGGCCAACGGTTCCCTGGTCCAGGTGAACCGGAAGGTCGTCGGTTCGTCGCTTCTTGCCCAGGGATTCGCCGGTCCTGCCTACTTTCATCCCCGGCCCTCTGCAGCGGGGCAAGGTTATGACGCGGCGAATTCCGGCGGGACCAACCTGGGCCCTACATCTAAAAAGCTGATCGACGATGTGAAACAACGGGTCGCCGACTATAGAGCGGAAAACGTCCTCCCGCCGGATGCCATGGTCCCCGCGGACGCGGTGACCTCCTCGGCGAGCGGCCTGGATCCACACATAGGCGTCGAAAATGCGCGTCTGCAGGCGGGGCGGATCGCCACAGCCCGCGGCATGTCGAAGGAGGATGTCCTGAAGAAGGTGCGAGTCCACACGGAAGGCCGAACCCTCGGGATCTTCGGGGATCCGCGGGTGAACGTTCTGATGCTTAACCTGGACCTGGACGGTAAAGTGTAAAATCGATGCCGATGGACCGGGCAAACACATTCCTGCGGATGATCCGCCGCGCCGGGCGCGGACGGCTAAAGATCTACCTGGGGTACGGAGCGGGCGTCGGGAAAACGTACCAGATGCTCCTGGAAGGGCACCGCCTCAAAGACGAGGGGATCGACGTCGTGATCGGCCTCGTGGAAACCCATGGCCGGGAGGAAACCGCCAGGCTCATGGACGGGCTCGAAATCGTCCCGCGCCGCCGGCAGGAGTATCGCGGCGTGGCTCTAGAGGAGATGGACCTGGATGCCGTGCTGGCCCGGAAGCCCCAGGTCGCCCTGATCGACGAGCTGGCCCACACCAACGCACCCACGAGCCGGAACCCGAAGCGGTACCAGGACGTCCAGGACATCCTCGCCGCGGGGATCCACGTCATCAGCACCCTGAACATCCAGCACCTGGAGAGCCTGTACGACACGGTCGAGAGCGCGATCCACGTCAAGATCCGGGAGAGGATTCCCGACAGCGTGATCGCCGATGCGGACCAGATCGTGAATGTGGACCTGACCACTGAAGACCTGCGCAAGCGGCTCCTGGAAGGAAAGATCTATCCCCCGGACAGGGTCCAGACGGCCCTGGCCAACTTTTTCGTGGAGTCGAATCTCGAGAAGCTCCGGGAATTGACTCTCCGGGAACTCGCTTCCCAGATCGACCTGCGACGGAGGGGGGGGACGGAGGACGAGGCGATGGCCGCCCCGGACCAGATAATGGTCTGCCTCAGCTCCCGCGGCCCGAACAGCGAGATGCTGCTGCGCTCCGCATCCCGCCTGGCCGGACGGCTCAACCGGAACTGGTACGCCGTCTACGTCCAGACGCCCTCCGAGGAGCCCACGGTCATCGACGCCCAGACCCAACGCATCCTTTCGGGAACGCTGACCCTTGCCAAGCAGCTGGGAGCGATGGTGTTCACCTACAAAGGGGAGGACATCGCCGATACGCTCCTGCGCTTCGCTAAGGAATACCGGGTAGGAACGATCGTGGTCGGCACACCGTCTCCGATGCCGCACTGGAAACGACTCCTCGGAAAGCGAAACACCGTCGAGAGGCTGATCCAAGACGCGAAAGGGATGACCGTCGTCGTCCTCGATACGAGAAGGGGGGAGCTTGCCCCGGCGACACCCGGCCCCGAGGAGGAAGACGCGGCCCAGCCGTCGCAAAGGGAATCCGCTGCCGAAGTACCACATGTTTCGAAACCGCCGCTCCTAAGCCCTCTCCTCTCCCCTCGGCGCATCGTGATTTGGAACCAGCCGGTCGCCAAGGAGCTGGCCCTGCGGACGCTCGTCGACGCCGCCATCGCGGGGAGCGACTGCGGTGACCCGTCGACGGTGTTGGATGCCGTCCTCCGGAGGGAGGCGCAGGGGTCCACCTTCTTCAACGAGGGCATCGCGTTTCCCCATTCCCGGATCGAAAAACTGGAGGCGCCTCTTCTCGCAATGGGGGTGACGCGGCAGGGTGTGTCGGACGTGTCCACCGACAAGCCGGTCGATTTCATCTTCCTCGTTCTGTCTCCTGCTTCCTCTCCCGACGTCCAGGTCCGCGTACTCGGAATTCTCGCGAGGGCCTCCCGGAACCGTCATCTCCTCCTGGGCATGAAATCGGCCAGGACGGCCGAGGAAGTTCTTACCGCCATCCGCGAATGGGAAGCACAGCAGGATCCCCACCAGGCCTAACAATCCCTTTGATGCATTCGTGTTTTTGCTATTTTTCGAGCAGGATCGTGACGGGCCCATCGTTGACAAGCGATACCGCCATCTCAGCGCGGAAGGAACCGGTCTCGACTGGAACGCCCGCATCGGCCCGCAGGCGCCTGACCATTTCCTCGTAGAGCGGCTCCGCGACCTGCGGCATGGCCGCGTCCGTGAAGCTCGGCCTGTTTCCCTTCGCGGCGTCCGCGTACAGGGTGAACTGCGGCACAAGCAGGATTCCGCCGCCGACATCCGCCACGGACAGGTTCATCTTTCCCGCAGAATCCTCGAAGACGCGCAACCGCGCTATCTTCTCGCACATCCAGAGAACAGCTCCCGCATCGTCGTCGTGTGTGAAACCGGCGAACGCGAGCAGCCCCTGGCCAATTATTCCGATGACCTTTCCGTCGACCTCGACCGAGGCGCTCTTGACTCTCTGGAGAAGGACGCGCATCGGCGGGACGAGACTATCCAGGCGTCGTGGACAGGTATAGGAGGTAGACATCGATCTTTTCGCCGGCTTCGAAAACGGTCTTCTCCGCCGGCAGGATCGCGATCCCGTTTGCCTGCACCATAGTGCGCAGGATCCCGGTGTTCTGATCGCCCGAGGTCCACGCGACGTATTCCCCCTCTTCCACGGCGATCCTCACGCGGAAGAAGTGGGTCTTTCCCGCCTTCTTCCGTATCGGCTCCATCAGCTTCGCCTTGACGGGGCGTTTCAGCGGATCGGAATGCCCCATCATCTTCAGCAGCGCCGGGCGGACGAAGACTTCAAACGTGATCAGCGAGGAAACGGGATTCCCGGGGAGTGCGAACACCGGCTTGCCGTCCTTCACCCCGAACGCGGTGGGCCGTCCCGGCTTGATGTCCACCTTCCAGAAGACCTCTTTCACGGACATCTCCGCAAGCACCTCGCGGACGAAGTCCCGGTCGCCCGCGGAGACGCCGGCGGAGGTTATGAGGGCGTCCGCTTCAAGCCCCTCCCGGACCTTCTCCCGAAGGATCTCCTTGTCGTCGGGGGCGATTCCCAAACGCGTCGGAACGGCTCCCGCCTCCTCGATCGCGGCGGCAAGGGAAAATGAATTGCTGTTGACGATCTTTCCGGGCTGAACCGACTCACCCGGCTCCACGAGCTCGTCGCCGGTGGAAAGCACCGCCACCCGGGCCTTCAGGTACACCGGGACGGACACCATTCCGAACGACGCAAGCATGCTGATCTCCGGCGGCCGGAGGATCGTCCCGTCGGGAATGATCCGGTCGCCCGACTTCACGTCCTCGCCCCGGAACCGGATATGGGCCCGCGGCTTCACCGGGGCAAGGGTCTTCACGAACCCGCCGGCTTCCTCCGCTTCCTCGAAGGGAACTACGGCATCGCACCCTTCCGGTATCGGGGAGCCGGTCATGATCTTGACGGCGCAGCCTTGTGCCACCTTGGGACTGACGGCGTCACCAGCGGCCTGGTATCCGGTGAGCTTGAGCGTCGACGGACCCGCACAGTCTGCGCTGCGCACCGCGTAGCCGTCCATCGCCGAGTTGTCCCATTGCGGCATGTCCCGCGGCGCACGGACGTCCTCCGCGATAACCCTGCCGGAGACGGCGGCGATCGGAACCCTTTCCCGCCCTAACGGAGCAACGTTGGCGAGGATCAGGCCTCTCGCTTCCTCGAACGTCAACATGCGGGCACGCTCCGATCGAATAACACTATAACCGAGGGTCGCTTCACGATATCTCCGGACCTCCCTGGACTGCCCCTACCCCCGGGAGAGACGGCCTTCCTCGAGATGGATGCGCAGGCCGTCCGGCCACCCCATCCGGTCGGGGTCGTGTGTGGCCATGATCACAGTGGTCCCCCCGGCGGGCAAACCGGCGATGACATTACGTATCACTGCGGCGGACTCCCGGTCAACGCTGGCCATCGGCTCATCGAGCAGAAGCACCCGGGGTTCCAGGACCAGCGCCCGCGCCAGGGCGACCCTCTGCATCTCGCCGCCCGAGAGCGCCCGAGCCTTTCTCCCCGCGAACCCCTCCAATCCTACCATTTCCAACGCTTTCCCGACTCTCTCCCCGTGCATTCCGCCGTCGATGCTCCTCACCTTCAAGCCGTACGCTATGTTGGAAAAGACCGTCCCGTCGAACAGGTAGGGCGACTGGTGCAGCAGCGTCGCCTCCCGCCGCAGCGCGACGAGACCACGCCCCTTCCATTCGACCCGGTTCCCCGAGTAGTAAAGCTCACCGGACGTCGGGGGGAGCAGGAACGCGAGCGTGGAAAGCAACGTCGTCTTGCCCGAGCCGTTGGGCCCGGTCAGCAAATTGAAGCTCCCCTTGCCGATTTCGAGAGCGGATATCGCAAGAGCCTCCTTTTCCCCGTAGCGCTTACACACCGATTCCAGTCGATACAGCGGCTCCATCTCTACTTCCTCTGCAGGAACTGGAACACGACGTTCACCGCCAGCGCGACCGCCATAAGGACTATCCCCAGTGCGATCCCCAGCGCAAATTCACCCTTGCTGGTTTCGAGGGCGATCGCAGTCGTCATCGTCCGTGTATATCCCAGGATATTCCCACCCAGCATCATCGCCACCCCGACCTCTGAGACGACTCGGCCGAATCCGGAGATCACGGCGGCCATCATGCCGAACCGGATCTCGGAAAGAAGTGTAAGCACGCACTGGAGCCGATCGCCCCCGAGCGTCATCGCCGTGGGGATGATGGCGATGTTCGCCCCACGCACGGAGCTCAACGCCAAGTTGGCCACGATCGGGGCCGCGAGAATCGCGTCCCCGACGATAATTGCCGTGGGCGTGAAGAGGAGCCCGAACCCTCCCAGCGGCCCCTGGCGGCTGATGAATCCGTAGACAAGGAGGCCGATCAGCACCGTGGGGACGGCCATCAGGCTGTTGAGCACGGTGATGACCGTCCGCTTCAGTGGAAACTCCGAAAGCCCCACGGCAATCCCGGCGGGGATCCCGATGAGCGCCGCGAGGATAATCGACCAGAACGATACGTACAGGGAGGTCCAGACCGCGTGAAGGAACGCCGGATCCCCCGATGCGATGAGTCGAAGGGAGGCGCTCAGAGAGTCGAGGAGGAAGGCCACTCAGTTTCCCTTCGTGCCGCCGACGAAGAAGAGCGGCTCCCCGTCGATCTTGAATTCGGCGATGAACCGCCGTCCTTCCTCGCCGGTAAGGTACTCGATGAACTTCATCGCCAGCCCGAATTTCACGTGGGGATGCCTTGCCGGGTTCACGGCGATGACGCCGTAGGGGTTCCACAGCCCCCTGTCCCCCTGCCGGAGAACTACGAGGTCGGTCTTCTTCCGATACGCGATGTACGTCCCGCGGTCGGCAAGCGCGTAGCCGCGCACCTGGGCCGCCATCTGGATCACTTCCCCCATCCCTTGCCCGGCCTCAAGGTACCACTTCCCCTTGGGAACGATCCCTGCGGCCTTCCAGATCTCCTTTTCCTTCTGGTGGGTGCCGGACTCGTCTCCCCGGGAAACGAAGCGTGCCTGTGCCAATGCAATCCGGGCGAACGCGTCCAAAACGCTGCCCGACTTCCGGATCCCCGCCGGGTCTTCCGGAGGCCCCAGGATCACGAAGTCGTTGTACATGACGTCTCTCCGGTTCACGCCGAAGCCGTCGGCGACGAATTTATCCTCCAAGCTTCTCGCGTGGACGAACACGACATCCACGTCCCCGGTTTCCCCCAGTTTGAGCGATTTACCCGTTCCCACGGCGATCACGTCGACCTTGCATTCGAACTTCTTCTCGAATGGCGGGAGCAGGACGGCGAGGAGCCCGGAGTTTTCCGTGGAAGTGGTGGTGGACATCCGCAGCCGATCCTCCGCCGCGACAGGCCGAACGGGCAGAACGGCGGCCGCAATCGCCAGAAGAAGACAACACACCGGAAGGAGGGCAACCCGGCGATAAAGCATTCCCGCACCGCTGCGCGTCACCCGCTCACTCCCAGGATGACGCTGGAGGCCTTGATAACCGCGCAGACGTGGTCGCCCGGCCGAAGCGCGAGTTTCCTCGCGCTCTCCCTCGTAATGACGGCGGTCAACAGGTTCCCCCCCGAAAGCTTCACGGTCACGTCCTCGTTCACCGGGCCTTCCTCGAGCGTCTCGACGTTGCCGCACAGGATGTTTCGGGCGCTGATCCTTGCATCGTGGAGCCCCTTCCCCAGGATGACCGAGCTCGCTTTGATAATTGCGTACGCTTCCATCCCTTTTTTCAGGCTCAGGCTCTCGGCGCTCTCCTTCGTAATGACCGAGACGACGGTGTCGCCTCCCTTCAGGGATAGCGTCACCTCCGCGCTGACGGCCCCTTTCTTGACGATGGCAACCTTGCCTAAAAAAGTATTTCTCGCGCTCACCCTCATGGCGATTCTCCGTAAAAACCGATAGAAATTCTCCACGTCTCCGATTTTTTCCGAAAGCCCCCCGACAAACTTCTCGTGTTCCAGCTGAAGGATCCGGTATCTCCGGACGACCTCCCTTCCCTCCTCGGTAAGAACGGTTCCTCCGCCCCCCTTGCCTCCCGCCGTCCGGCGGACGAGCGGCTTTTCAGACAGGTTATTTATTGCGCTTACTACATCCCATGCCGTCTTGTAGCTGATCCCCGAAGCGCGGGCCGCCTTCGTGATCGAGCCATGCTCGTCGATTTTTTCCAGCAACCCGATCCTGTCGTTACCCAGGAAGACTACGTCCGCTTTATGGAGCCAGATCGCTCCCGAGACATCCAGCTGGTTCCTATTCCGGCTCATCGATGAGCGGCGCCTCCGATCTCGAGAAAACGATCCGTCTTTAGAAAACGACCTGCGCCTGTACGCGGACCTGCTTGTCGTCGGTGCTCGTGTTCACGGAAACCTGCTTGTGGATGTTGCTGTAATCCGCCTGCAGCTTCAGGTTGTGACCGTAAAAATACCAGGAAACTGCGCCCTGGGCCTCCGTCTGGATATCGTCTGTCCTGATCAGGTTGGGGTCGACGTAGGAATAGCGCACCGCCGCCTCAAGCCGCTTCGGGATCAGGAAGAATCCCGCCTGGGCGTACATTCCCAGGGCCCGAAGGGTGCCCCCGGTCGTCTTGCCCTCGGCCCGTCCTTCGAGATATTCCGCCTGGAAGGAGAAACCCTTCCACAGGAACGCGACATCCCCGCCGTACTGATCTATATCGACCACTTCCGTGGTGCTGAAGGTAGTTGCTCCCTTTCCGAGCCAGCCCGTCGTCGCCGCGTAGCTCGGCGTGACGCTTTCGAAAACGGCTGTTGCGGACCGTTTCAGGGAGTTCCTGAAATAGCTCCCTCCCATGGATAACAGCGGCTTCGCGGTCTGCCCCAGGTCAGCTTCGCTGTAGCCTATCTCCCCCAAGGGGTTTACGACCAGACGCGCGGCAAGGGCGTTGGTATTCGTCGCGCGGGCGGCGCTCTGTCCTGCGCCCCCGAAGATCCCTGCGTTGTAAACCAATAGCCCCTTCCCAAACTTCCCGGAAACCATGGCCCCGAAGTCGTAACTCGGCTTGAAGGAGTCCACCGCGTTGGACCGGTCTACGAACTGGAGCATCGCGTCCGAAATCAATTCCTGCCGGGTGAAGGGGATCTTGAACTGCCCCGCCTGGAGCTGGAGCGCGTCGGAAAAGCGGTAGTTCAGATACGCGTCGTCGAGCAGCTTCGCACTGCTGCCGTTTTCGAGCGCGGCCTGAACGCGATACGTCAAGTCCTTGCTGTAAACGTACCCGCCAAAGTACAGCTTCGCCCTTCGAACCCGCCACTCGCTCACGTCCTGGACCGTTCCGCTAACGGCATCGTAATCAGTAAAGGTGTACCGGGGCTGGACGCGCCCGCCGACGGCAAGCTGGAATTTCTCGTCCGGGGAGGTGAACGTAAAGCCTTTCCCCGGCTTGTAGTCCACAGGCTTATCCTGTTTCGCTTCCTTTAAATCAGCCTCCGTGATTACCCCCTTATCCTTGAGGATATCCTCGAGCGACCTCGCTCCGGCGGTCCCGGCCGCCAGCAGCGCAAGCAACGCGATCCCGGCCACGATACCCTTGTTCACGATAAAGCTCCTTTTCGATGGGATTTAAGGCGCTATATAATACATTATATAACGCAACGAAACAATATATAAATAGAACGTAATATAGTGAATGTGACGCGATAGTCTGAATGTCTGCGTCTCCCAATAAATTATCGAACTTTAACAAGAATTCCTGCTAAGAATCCGAAAACTTCAGCCTGCGAGCGGAACGGCAACATCGAGGGATATTTTCTTATTGAAATTTTTAAAACGATTTTATACGATTTCCCCTGCACCTCTGATTACACACCCCGCGAATTCCCTGAATTACGACAGTATTCCTTTATCTATTAACTCGCCTCAAGAAAAGGAGGTGCAGCGCATGGCAATTTCCAGGAGGGATTTTTTCAGGCTCTCCGGGGCGGGACTGGCTGCCGGCGTATTCGGCCTGTCCCTCGAGCCGGTCGAGGCGAAAGCCCAGGACCTGCAGATCCGGTACGCGAAGGAGTCGACGAGCATTTGCCCCTACTGCTCCGTCGGCTGCGGGTTGATCCTGCATTCCCTGAACGGGAACCTCATCAACGTCGAGGGGGACCCGGACCACCCCATCAACGAGGGCTCGCTCTGCCCCAAGGGATCTTCCATCATCCAGCTCCGCGACAACGCGGCGCGGGTCACCAAGCCCCTCTACCGGGCCCCGGGAGAGAAGGAGTGGAAGGAGGTCACCTGGGACTGGGCGCTGGACGAGATCGCCAAAAAGGTGAAGACGACCAGAGACGCCACCTTCCAGGCCAAGAGCAAGATCAAGGTCAAGGAGAAGGTGGGCGACCAGGAAGTCGAGAAGGAGATCGAGGCTGTAGTCAACCGGACGATGGGAATCGCCCATGTCGGGAGCGCAGCCCTGGACAACGAGGAGTGCTATCTGCTTCAGAAGATGATGAGGGGGTTGGGCCTGGTGGCGATAGAACACCAGGCGCGAATATGACACAGCGCCACTGTAGCGGCTCTGGCAGAGTCGTTCGGACGCGGCGCGATGACGAATCACTGGATCGACGTAAAGAACGCTGACGTAGTTCTCATCATGGGGGCCAACCCCGCCGAGAATCACCCGGTCGCCTTCCGGTGGGTCATGAAGGCGAAGGACGCAGGCGGCAAGATCATCGTCGTCGACCCGCGCTTTACTCGGAGCGCGTCGAAGGCCGACATATACGCTCCGTTGCGCTCCGGGACCGACATCGCCTTCCTGGGCGGAATGATCAACTACATCCTCCAGAAAAAGCTCTACTTCGACCTGGCGGTCAAGAAATACACCAACGCAAGCTACCTGGTCAGCCCGGACTTCAAAGGCCCGGCGGACCTGAACGGCCTCTTTTCCGGTTACGATTCCAAGAAACGGTCGTACGACCCGAAGAGCTGGGGATATCAGAAGGACAAGGACGACAAGATCGTAAAGGACGAGACCCTTTCGGATCCCCGCTGCGTGTTCCAGCTGATGAAGAAGCATTACTCCCGGTACTCGCCCGAACTGGTTTCCAGCATCACCGGGACTCCGAAGGAAACGCTGCTGAAGGTGTACGAGGCGTACGCCTCGACGGGCAAGCCGGACCGGGCCGGGACCTCCCTCTACGCGATGGGGTGGACCCAACACACCGTGGGAACCCAGAACATCCGGGCGATGTCGATCATCCAGCTGCTGCTGGGCAACATGGGAGTGGCCGGCGGCGGCGTGAACGCCCTGCGCGGCGAGTCCAACGTGCAGGGGTCGACCGACCATGGCCTCCTCTTCCACATCCTGCCCGGCTACATGCCGGTGCCTTCGGCGGACATCAAGGACCTCACCGCCTACATCGAGAAGTACACCCCAAAGACGAAAGACCCGATGAGCGCGAACTGGTGGGGGAACCGGAACAAGTACATCGTCTCCTACCTCAAGGCGATTTACGGGGCCAAGGCGACCAAGCAGAACGACTTCGGATACCACTGGCTGCCGAAGACCGATCCAGGCATGAACGCCTCCTGGATCATGCTCTTCGACAACATGGCGCGCGGAAAGTACAAGGGGTTCTTCGCTTGGGGCCAGAATCCCGCATGCTCCGGCACCAACGCGGGAAAGGTCCGCAAGGCGCTCTCGACGCTGGAGTGGATGGTAACGGTCAACCTGTTCGACAACGAGACCGCCTCGTTCTGGAAGGGACCGGGGGTGGATCCCGCCAAGGTGAAGACGGAAGTGTTCTTCCTCCCGGCCGCGGCCTCGTTCGAAAAGGAAGGGAGCATCACGAACTCGTCGCGCATGGCGCAGTGGCGCACCCCGGCGGTCAAGCCGCTGGGGCAGTCACGACCGGACGCCGAAATCATGAACGACATGTTCTACCGGATCAAGGGGCTCTATGCCAAGGAGAAAGGGGCTTTCCCGGACCCGCTGATGAACCTCGCCTGGGGATACGGGTTCAAGCGAGCGGACGGCACCGTCAAGACGGTGGACATCCACGCGGTGGCCAAGGAGATCAACGGCTACTTCCTGGCCGACGTGCCTAACAAGCCGAAACCCGGGCAGCCCCCGCCCAAGGAGAAGCTCCTCGGCAAGAAGGGGGACCTGGTGCCCGGCTTCGCGCTGCTCCAGGCCGACGGCACGACCTCCTGCGGCAGCTGGATCTACTGCCAGAGCTACAACCAGAACGGGAACATGATGGCGCGGCGGGGAAAGAAGGACCCAACCGGCCTGGGCCTCTTCTCCGAATGGGCGTGGGCCTGGCCGGTCAACCGGCGGATCATCTACAACCGCGCATCCGTCGACCTGGACGGCAAGCCGTTCAATATGAAAAAAGCGGTCATCTACTGGAATCCGACCGCCCCCATGCCGGACGGCAAATTCGGCAAGTGGGAGGGGGACGTCCCCGACGGGCCGTGGCCCCCGATGAGCAACGATAAAGAAGGGAAGAAGCCGTACATCATGCGCGCCGACGGTGTCGCGGCGATCTTCGGGCCCGGCCTTAAAGAGGGCCCCTTCCCCGAGCATTACGAGCCGCTTGAGTGCCCGATCCAGGAGAACCTTCTTTCCAAGCAGCGGATAAACCCCGCCGTAAAGATCTTCTCCGACGCCGGGATGCCGGAGGACGTATTCGCCTCCTGCGACACGAGGTTCCCATACGTGGCGTCGACGTACCGGGTCACAGAGCACTGGCAGACAGGGGTGCTCTCCCGGAACGTGCCGTGGCTGCTGGAGCTCGTGCCACGGCAGTTCGTCGAATTATCCGTGGAGCTGGCGAAGGAGAAAAACATCAAGAGCGGAGACGTGCTTGAGGTCTCCTCCGCGCGTGGAAAGATCGAGGCCGTCGCCGTAGTCACTCAACGCTTAAAGCCGTTCAAGGTGGCCAACTCCACCGTGCACCAGGTGGGTATGCCATGGTGCTTCGGATGGTTCACCCCGGCCGTCGGAGATTCCGCGAACCTGCTTACTCCGACTGTCGGGGACGCCAACACCATGATCCCGGAAACGAAGGCGTTCATGGTCAATATCAAGGGCAAGGGGTGAGCGCCATGGCCGAATCCAAGATGGCATTCCTGATCGATACGTCGCGCTGCATCGGCTGCCGATCCTGCCAGGTTGCGTGCAAGCAGTGGAACAAGCTCGACGCCGACAAGACAGTCAGCCAAGGGACCTACGAGAATCCGCGCGACCTTACTCCCAACCTCTATAACCGGATCCGTTTCATCGAGAAGGCCGACGGCGACAGTTTCAAGTGGCTCTTCCTGAACGAGCGATGCGTGCACTGCGGCGACGCAGGGTGCATGAAGGTCTGCCCCTCCCCGGGCGCGCTCTACCGGACGAAGGAGGGGTTCGTCGCATTCAATGCGGAGAAGTGCATCTCCTGCAAGTACTGCGTCGCGGCCTGCCCGTTCGCCGTCCCGCGCTACGGAGCCGACGACAAGGTTACCAAGTGCCACCTCTGTTTCGACCGGATCGGTGCGGGGATGTTTCCCGCCTGCGCGAAGGCCTGCCCGACGCAGACGCTCCAGTACGGGCCCCGGAGCGGACTCATCGCCAGAGCGAAGGCGGCGAAGAAGACGGTCTACGGCGAGGCGGACCTGTCCGGGCTGGGCGTGCTCTACCTGCTTGACGACAAGCCGGAAGTCTACGGCCTCCCGGCCAACCCATCCATACCGACGGCTATCTTCCTGTGGAAGGACGTGCTCAAGCCGCTGGGGCTATTAGGCTTCTGGGGCAGCGTCGTGGGGGTCCTCACTCATTACGTCACCTTCGGACCGAGAAAACTGGAGGAGGAGAATTCGGAGAAGGGAGGTGGCGCCCATGGGTAATTACGTGGAGCGGTTCAACGCGAGAGAGAGGATTCTCCACTGGTTCGTCATGGTGTCGTTCTTCATTCTGCTGTTGTCGGGGCTCGGGCTCTACTCCAGGCTGTTCCACGGGTACTTCAGCCTCTTCGGCGGCGGCCAAGCCGCGATCTTCATCCATAAATACACGGGGGTCGTTTTCCTCGTCAGCTCAATCCTGCTCTTCCTGAACCACTTCAAGGAGATGAAATCCTTCGACGAGGACGACCGTAACTGGTTCCGGCGGCTTGGCGGGTACCTCGACCGGGACCCGGAACACATCAACAGCGGAAAGTTCAACGCTGGCCAGAAAGCGTTCGGCATCTTCATGGGCATCGCGACGGTCCTGCTCGGCGCAACCGGGTTCGTAAACTGGTTCCCCGCGTCGTTCCCGATCGACCTCGTTCGCATCTCCCTGCTTGTACACGGCCTGCTGTTCATCATGTTCATCATGTTCGTGATCGTCCACGCGTACCTTACAACCATCGGCAATCCGGGCACGCTGGAGAGCATGATCTACGGCAACGTGCGCAGGATCTGGGCGAAAAAACACCACCCGAAATGGTATAAGGAGATATCAGGCCAGTAAAAAGCGAGTAGAAAAGGAATGCCGCAGACCGGCAGGAAACGCGAACATCTGGAGCGGACGGTCCGGGAGCGGCCGGAGTACCGCGAAATCCTCTCGCTCTTTCAGGACATCTTCGCCAGCATCGAAGGGAGGGAAGGAGACACCGGCATCT
>Ga0334722_10001916_pt1 | contig 24589 bp, 23 predicted proteins | sample C3_bottom_MG_FD_207210 | JGI IMG/M metagenome (GOLD analysis project Ga0334722, IMG submission 207210) | Sediment microbial communities from Yellowstone Lake, YNP, Wyoming, USA - C3_bottom | ecosystem: Environmental > Aquatic > Freshwater > Lake > Sediment | place: USA: Wyoming | collected... | reverse complement strand
CGGAGGTAGTCGATCCGGCGCCCAAAGCGGTCGGCAAGGAGTGCAGGTGGTTGATCAGTTGCCATGCAAGGTATCCCCCACGCTCATCCCATCATCGTATGGCGCTGGCGGCAGGCCGGGCACATCTTCAGACGTTCGACGCCCTCTGCGCCAAGCACGGGGTGGCCCTTGATCCGCTCCAGGCTGGAGGCGAGCAGTTGCCGGCTGATGAACGGCACGCCGCATTCGGTACAGCAAAATAATTCGTCCTCATGCAGCACCCGGGCCGCACTGCGCGCGGACACGTCGGTCATGAAACGCGGATGCAGCGTAATCGCGTGTTCGGGACATCCAACGTCGCATATGCCGCACTGCACGCACCTTGCTTCGATAAAACGCAGCGTGGGCACGGGCTCCGGTTCCACGACGAAAGCCGCGACCGGGCACAGATTCGCGCAGGCGAAACAAAGCGTGCATTTCGCGCTGTCCACTGCAACTTCGCCAAAAGGCATCCCTGGCGCCAAGGCAAGCGGCGCCATCGCCCCGTCTGCCGCGGTGTGCAGCGCATCGAGTGCGGCGAGCAGCGCCGGACGCTTGGCCGCGATGTTTTCGGCGGCAGCCCGCTTGCCGCGGTCACTCAAGACGTTCGCCTGTTGCGGCATGGCGTCGACGGTCGCGGCGAGCGCTTCCGACGCGATGAGCGCCAAGTGCAAGGGTGAAACGCCGATTCCCCAGAGTATCATGCAGGCTGCGGTGATTTTACGTGCGAGCAAGGCTGCATCTTCCAGAGTGGCGTTCGTGTCGCGAACCACCACCACACCTGCGGCGCCCAGTGCGAGCGCCTCGAACCAGAGTTCTTCACCGAAGGCGGGCAGCGCCTCGATTTGCAATGTCCGTGCACGGGCAGGCAGACGGGCTGCCTCAATCGCGGCGCGCGCCGCCGGAACATGAACGACGATCACCGGCGCGGGATCGCCTTCACTTCGGGCTGCATCGAGCAAGCGCCGCAACGATGCCCGCAACGCTGCAGGCGACGGCCGGTTGAAGGACAGCGCCCCAGTTGGACATGCGAGCGAGCAACTCGCACAGCCCTGGCAAAGCCGGGTGTCGAGCGCCACGAGGTCACCAGCTGAACGAAGCGCATGCGCCGGGCACACGCTCAAGCACTGAGTGCAGCCGCGCAGCCCCTTCGCGCCATGCGTGCAAAGTGATGCGTCGTAATCGACAAACTTCGGTTTGGTAAATCGTCCGACGAGACGACGCAGTTCCTCCAATGCTCCAGCACGCGCCGCCTGATCTCCTTGCGGCGCAAAATAGCCGAGCGGAGCGATGCTGCCCGAAAGTAGCGGTTTGCCGGACAGGTCCATTACGAGATCGAAGCTCCCGTCCGCATTGGGGCTGAACTTTCCGATGTCGGCCGAACCGCCGCCGGGCGTCGCCGCGCTGGCGCGAAAAGCGCCTAGTATTCCGGTTAGCGAGACAACGCGCCCGCCCACCACGGTGACGCTTGCGCCCCCGGAATTGAACTCGGTAAACCCCGGGGCAAACGCCACCACCTTCATTGACCCGGCAAGTGCTCCGACTGCCGTGGCGATCGCAGGCCCGTCGCCGATGACCAACACCACGCCGCGCGATTCGAACACGACCACGTCCGGCGCGACGCTCGCATTGGGGGCGAGCGGGGTAAGCGCAGTGAGGCAACGGGACGCGGTCACGGCTTGGCTTGGTGATTGGCGGGGACGCTGGTCAGGTGGCCGTCTGATCGAGGAGCAGCGCAACATCCTCGCGATCCACCAGACACGCCCGGCCGATCAGGGACACGGCCGCGCGATAGAACGGCGTCTCTGCCGCCTGCGTGAGACATTTGCAATGCTGCGGAACCCATGCGAGCAGGTGCTCATCCAGAAAGCTCCGCTCGCGCTCGACCCAGCCTGCGGCCGCCGCGCAATCGCCGGCCTGCCACGCTTCCATTTCCTGGTAGCAGGCGAGCGAAAGGAAGCGCAACTCGGCGCCGAGATGGTCGGGCGGGCCTGCATCGGGAGCAGGTGCATTGAAGCCGGCCTCGCGATAGGCGGCTTCGACTGCGACGGTCGAATCCCCCATTAAACGTGACTCCAAGGCTACGGATTCGAACGGAGCAGGAACATTACGGCGTTTGGCAACCCCGCTAAAGAGCCTGGTGTAGTCGACTTCCAGCGCTTCGAGCGCTTTCGCGTCGCCGCGCGCCGCACGAACGGCTGCGCCGACTCGCTCGACGTCATCGGCTAACGGTTCAGTCGGGTCACCTACCTCTGCGGCGGGAAGCAGCGTCGAGTCCAGTTCCGTCAGCAGCGCAGCGTCCGGACGCTCCAGAACCAGCCGCGCAAGCAACCAGTAAGTCCGGCTGCGGCGCGCGGCCGATTCCGCCATCGCCGTCGGCATCAACGCGCTACAACGCCGTACCAAGCGGGTTTGCTGCCTTCCTTATGGCAGGCCAGGCAAATCTGCCGATCGACCACCTTGGCGCGGGGTACCTGCAGGAGAATGTCCCCCTGCTCCGACTGATGACATGTGCCGCAGTCCATGGCCAGCTTCTTCGTATGAATCTGGTGAAAGCGGCCGGTTTGCTCCAGCGATTTCTTCGCCGGCGCTTTTCCAGTGCCCTGTGTCGCACTTAGGGCCGGCATGGCGGCGAGAACGAAACCGATGACCAAGAATGCAAGAAATCGCTTCATGATTTCGCTCCTTGCTCAATCACGTAATAGACCTGCGGGCCAGTGCCAAACTGCTTGCGCAACTGCGTCGCACCGGTCGCCTTGATGCGTTGCGCGACCTCGGATTTTGGATCGTCGATATCTCCAAACATCCTTGCTTGCACCGGGCAGACGATATCGCAGCTTGGTGTATAAGCCTGATCCTTGCCGATGCGGTCGGTCTTGCCGTCGGTTACTGCCTGTTCCAGCTTGTGCGTGCAGAAGGTGCATTTTTCTGCGGTCTTCTGTTTTTTGCGATGGGTCGGATGCCGATCCGCGTTGGCAATGGTCTCTGCGCCATTCTTGCCCTTGCCCGGATACAGTGGCTTCACTTCCTTGTTCAGCTGCGGGACGCCATACGGGCACACCGCGGCGCAGTAGCCGCAACCTATGCATTTGTTGTAGTCGATCAGCACTACGCCGAACTCGTTCTTGCTGATGGCTTTGGCCCCAACTGAATCACAGGCCGCCTTGCACGAGGGCCTCTCGCAATGCATGCAGTTCAAGGTATTGTAGATTTTCTTTACGGTCGGGTATGTGCCGACCTCGTACTCAAGCATCGAGTTCCAAGGTGCCTCAGGCGTGAAGTAATTCTCGGCAGCGCAGGCGGACATACAGGCACGGCAGCCCATGCAGCGTTTTTGGTCAATCAGTCTTACGAACTTGGTCATGTCGCGCGCTCCCTTTACGCCTTGTACAGCTTGCACTTGGTGTCGTTGAACGAGTTGTGCCCTGAGATCAGGTCAGGGTGATGCTCCAGCACCTGATTGATCGCCGTCCCCTTGCGCCCCGCCGGATCGTAGCCCTTGCTCCACTGGCCGTAGTGGTAGGACACCGCAATGGTGTCCGGCCGAATTCCCTGCACCGCCTGGGCAGTGCCGTTGATCTTGCCGACGCGGGTTTCGATCGTGACGGTGTCGCCGGTCTTGATGCCGAGCTGGGCTGCGGTGGCGACATTCATCTGCACATAATTGGTCGCGGCATCGGCTCCAAGCGCCTGGTTGAGAATGGCGTTGTCGACGGTGAAGCCGGTCTGATTGCGGTACATGCGCTTGTGCGTAATCACGTAGAACGGAAAGTCGACCGCCTCGCGGTGCGGCGTTGGAAACGCATGATCCTTGTTCGGCAGCGGCGAGTACGCGATCTTGTATTTTGGCAGATCGATTTTCGCGAGGTTGTTCTTCTTCGCGATGTCCTCCACCTTGTAATAGGTGTCGATCAATTGATCGGCGTAGAACTTGATTTTCGCCTTGCCCGGGCCCTTGAACTTGTCCTCGGCGCCGCCCAGATACTTGCTCTTGACGCTCTTCTTGCTGCCAACGAAGCCCTGCTCCAACGCGACGGAAAATTCTTTCTTGGTCTTGTCGGCCCAGAGTATCTCCACGCCTTCGCGCGTTGTATAGTCGCGGCCGGGCTTGTACTTGACCTCCTTCAGCCCCCACGCCTTGTTGCACTCCTCCGCGTACTTGTCGCGCAGGTTCAAGCGCTTCATCAGCTCCCACATGATGGTGAAGGCGTCGTGCTCCAGGTTGTAGGGGTTGGTCATAGGCTGGCGGATCGCGCTGTGCCCCGTGTCCGTTGTGCTGCGCGTCGGCGCGAAATGCCAGGATTCGAGGTAGGTCTTGTCCGGCAGGACGATATCCGCGTACCACGCCGTCTCGGTCATGAGGACATCGATCACCACGTTATAAGTCTTAGCCAAGCCGTCGAACTGCTGTCCTGAGTTCGGGATCGACATCGGACGGTTGGTGCCGTAGAAAATCTGCATCTCCGGCGTATACGCAAGCCCCCAGGCCTTCGGGTCCTGCACCGTGATATTGGTCTGTTGCGCGATATGGTGGTTCGAATAGGGGAAAAACACGCTTTGCGCCAAGTCGGTGCGCTTGGGCGGGAACTCGCAGACACTCACATCGAAATACTGCGGTTTTCCGTAGGCCCCGCCGAGCATCAACCCGCCTACCGCGTCGATCGATCCGACGAGCATGTTGAGGATCAGGCCCGTGCGCCAGCCCTGAACCCCATACTCTTTTGCCGTGATGCCGCGGAAAGTGTAGAGGACGGCAGGGCGGTAGCGCAGCGTCTGGCCGTCGATCACGATGGTCTCGCCAATGCGCGCTTCCTTCGCGAACAGCTGCGCCAGGCGCACGATGGTCGCGGCCGGCACGCCCGCCACTTCTTCGGCGTACTGCGGCGTGATGTCCTTGATGCTGTCGGAGAGCACCTGGAACGCGGTGCGCATCGGCTTGCCCTCAACCGTGTAGCTACCCTTCAGCGCGGGCTTGACCCCCGCGACATAGGGTTTCGCGGAAGCCGTTACCGTGTCCCACACCAGCGGCGTCTTTCCGTCCTTGCCTTTGAGAATGATACCGGCGGTGTCAACCAGTTGCGGCGCATTGGTAAATTCGACCAGGAAGGGCTCGTCGATAGTGTTCGCGTCGATGAGCACTTTCGCCATCGCCAGCAGCATCACGACGTCCTTGCCCGGCCGCACGGACACCCACTCGTCGGCCTTCGCCGCGCAACCGGACAGGCGCGGCTCGACCACCACCACTTTCATCGCGTTCTGCTCGCGGCCCATCACCGTCTGCCAGTCGAGCCAGCGCGAAGCCTGCTCGCCTTCGTGGTAGTTGGCGCCGAAATTGAGCAGCAGCTTCGAATACTTCAGGTCCGGAAGAATCCCGGCATTTGCCCAGGTTAGTTCGTCCGCCACGTGCCGCGCGGACTCGCAGGCTGTCGTCCGGTGCACCATGTTCGGCGTGCCGAAAGCCTTGGTGAAGGCGGCGCAATACTGTTCCTGAATCAGGTATTTGCCCTGGCCGTGCTGCCACACGAGCTTGGACGGGTTATCCGCGTGTATCCGGGCCAGCCGAACGGTGATTTCATTAAACGCCTCTTCCCAGCTGATCTCGACCCATCCCGGATCCTCATCGCGGCCCTTCTTCGGATTGGTGCGCTTGAGCGGCTTCTTAAGTCGATACGGATCGTAGGTGTTGTACATCCCCGAAGCCCCTTTGGGGCAGATGCCGTGGTTGTAGTACTCGGCGCGCGCGGCGTCGGGATAGATGGTGCGCACGACACCGTTGACGACGGTGGCGTCAATGCCGCAGAAATTCGGGCAGATCGCACAGCCCGACTTGAAGTGCTTGACCTCAAGTTTGCGGGCCTTCGCCGGCGCTTTCGCCTTTTTCGCGGCCTGGGCAATGACGTCCAGGCTCACCCCAGACGCGGCCACCCCACTCGCCGCGCCCACGCTCTTCAAAAAGCCCCTTCTGCTGAGTTCCATGCAAGCCCCCGCTGATCAAATATTTAGATTCAGAACGGATATCCCTTCAAGGTCTTGTCGATTCGGGCGCGTTCCAGTCAATCTGAAACACTTTCCCGGAGATATCCCGCGACTGAGTCTAGAGACGCGGCCAGACGCCTTGATTGATCTGCATCAAATCGCTCAACCAAACTTTGATTGCGGCCCGCATGTGTTACCGCTGGGTAACCCTTGCGAACGAACGCTGGTTGGTGAAGGAGTTTCGCCGCCTAAGGGGTTGTTGCTGGGAAGGGCTCGACTAGGCGCCGTCTCTGGTCCGGCGCCGACCCCGGTCTCATCCGTCGCTGCTCGCGGAGATTCCGAGTCGCTTCATTCTCTCCCAAAGATTCTTGCGACTGATGCCCAAGGCCGCCGCAGCGCGCGTAATGCGACCGTGCCCGTCGTACGTTGCCAGCACGCGCAGGATGTATTGACGTTCGAAGATCTTGAGATGCTCATCCAGCGTTTCGTTTGTCATGTTGAATGCGGGTGGAAGATCTTCAAACAGGGCTTCCGGTTGCAGCGCGCCCTGCGCGCCCAGCAAACACGCGCGCTCGATTGCACTTTTCAATTCGCGCACGTTCCCCGGCCAGGGATAGTCGAGTATGACGCGTTCGGCGCGCGCCGAGAGCGACTTCACGCCGGTACGCCGCCGGAGGGCTTCTTCATCGAGTAAGCGCTGCGCTAACCACAGGATGTCTTCCTTGCGCTCGCGCAGGGGCGGCACATGAAGGCGGACCACATTGATGTAATAGTATAAGTCTTCGCGAAACTCGCCCCGCGCCGCCATTTGCTTGAGATCCTGGTGGGTGGCGCAGACAATTCGCAAATCGACCGGCACGCGTTTTTCGCCGCCCAGACGCACGACTGTGCGCTCCTGGATCGCGCGCAGCAGCCTGCCCTGGAGCGCAGGCGAAACATCGCCGACTTCTTCCAGGAACAAGCTTCCGCCGTCTGCCAGTTCGAACGCGCCCTTGCGCAATCGGACCGCGCCGCCCGGACCAGGCTTCTCCTGTCCGAACAATTCCGCCTCCAGCGCACTTTCGGCAAATGCGCCGCAGTTGAGCGCAATGAACGGCCGCGAACCGTCCGGGTACCGTTGCCGATGGAGCGCAAATGCGAGCCTCTCCTTACCAACGCCCTGCTCTCCGGTGATGAGCACATTGCTGCTGGTAGGACCGAGCTTCGCCAGCGTTGCTTCGAGCTGCTGCATCGCCGGGGAGATGCCGAATTGCGCGCATCGGCCCACGGGCGGCGTGGCGCCGGTCAAGCTGCTGATTTTTTCAAGCAGCGTTTCGATTTCAAACGGTTTGGTTATGTAGTCGGTCGCGCCGAGTTTGAGCAACCTGACCGCCTGGTCGATCTCACCATGACCGGTAATGAACAGATAGGGCGGGAGCGGTGCTGTCTCCCGGGACAGACTGGCAAACAGCGCCTCCCCCGACAGGTCCGGCAGGCGGATGTCGCTGAGTACAAGGTCATAACGCCGGCGCGGCATTTCAAGCAACGCCTCGCCGCCCGTGCGGTACCAGTCGCAGGCGTATCCCTCCAGTTCGAACCGGTCAGCCAAGGCCTCCCCTACGATCTCGTCGTCCTCGATCAGGCAGAGCCGTGGCCGAACCGCGATATTCATTCTCGCGCTCCAAGCGCCAGCGTGACGGTGAATGAAGTCCGACCAACGCCGTCGCGCATGACGCTTTCGACCGCGATGTTGCCGTCAAGCTGTCGCGCTATTTGATAGCACACCCAGAGTCCCAGCCCGCGGCCGCGCTCGCCTGCGCTCGCAAAAGGCTCGAACAGGTGAGCAGTCTGCATGTCAGTCAAAATCCGACCGCCATTGACCACGACTATGGATAGCGTTGCATTGAGAGGCAAGATAGCCACGCTGATTTCACCCCCGGGTTCGGATGCGTGAATTGCGTTAAGCAGCAAATTGATCAGCACCTGGCGCACCGCAGACGACGGCAGGGTCAGCGGCGCCTGCAATTGGCTATCCCAGCGCAGGCTCACGCCCCGTTCACGCGCTTGCGGCTCGATCAATGTACGCACGTCCTCCGCGTCCTGCGGCAAGAGGTCCCGGCTTTCTACCTTCGCCTCCACCAGCAGAGCGCCGACCGTGTCCTTGATCTGCATCAGTCCGCGCTCGAGCAGCGTCAAGGTCTTCAGTGTACGCACGCTAAGGTCGTCATGATGGCGCAGCGTGTTGATCGCTGTCAGCAAGCCGACCAGGGGATTGTTGACCTCATGCGCGATTCCCGCCGTCAAGCGGCCGATCGCGGCAAGACGTTCGGAGTGGATCATCTGACCCTCTATTTGCGCTTTCTCGCGTAGTTGCTGCAGGGTTCGGTTATAGGCGTTGTATAGCCGTCCGAGCTCGTCCTGGTAGTCGTATAACTCGGGGGAAAGATCGTCGGGGAGGCGCTGACCCAGTTCCTCCATGCGTTCGGTCAAGCGCACCAGCGGAACGGCTGTGCGCTGACCCCAGTACCATCCGATAGGCAGCAGTAGCACGATTACAAGGGCAGCGATCAAGGCGGCCTGTCCAGCGCTCTTAAAAAAACGCGAACGCAGCACTTTTTTCGAGTAGATCTGTACCAACGTTCCGAGGCGCGCACGCTCTTCCCAGATGGGTGTAACGACAAACAGATGATCGGATCCATCCGGCTCCAGCACCCCGGTTTCGCGGCCCGGCTGCGAGATGATCCCGGCCAGGGACGCAAACTCAGGCGATAGCTGCCTGAAATCGGCAAGCATCGGCACACTTTCCGGGTTTGTAGAGACATACACCTGCCCACGCTGGTCCAGCACCGCGAGGGATTCTGCCTGCCCTGGGCTGCCCCCGGATTCGCGGCCGACTGGCCTCTTGATGATCTCGTAGGCCCGCCACACTTGATCATGCAGGATCGCGGAAAACAGGGCGGCCGCCATAGTCCTGCCCTGAGTCGTGGCATCACGCAACAGATCGCTTTTCAACTCGCCGTATGAGCGCAGCAGCAGCGTGCTCGAAATGATTATGGCGGTACCGACGATCAACAGGCTTCCCCACAGAGGCACCTTGTAACGAAAACTCAGATTCAGCAAGAAGCGCATCGACAGTCTTGAGTTGTTGCAGAATAGGGGAAATATCCTCTCATACGCCCCGTATCAGAAGCCGGTGCTGCAATTCGGAAACGGCCCGCAAGCATTAGCCCTCACCGAACTCACGTATCATCTCGGCCACGTCGTCGTAAAGATTGGGGATTCCATGAATGAAGCCATTCAGATTGAGGAGTTCCAGCAGCGCATTACCTCGCGAATCCTGGCGCATCCCAATGAGCATCTTCTGCACGGCAGTGAAATCCTCTTCCGCTACTCCTAGACGGGCAACGAAGGGCGGGAAACCGAACTCGGGCGACTGGCTCACCGGGAAGGTCCGGCCCGTAATTTCCGGTTTGAGCGTGTTCAACGAATCCCACACGTAGCCATCTACCGAGCCGCCATGCGCGAGCCTGTCAGCCACGGCTTCGATGAGTTTGCTGTGCGAATAGGTGAAGAAGGTTTTTGAGAAAAATTTCTCCGGATCTTCACCCATCCTGCGCAATTGGTAACGAGGAACAAGATGTCCCGTGAGCGAATAGGGGTCGGCGTAAGCAAATACTTTTCCCCGCAACTGCGACAGGCTTTTGATATGCGGGTTTTTTGCCGGGACGATTAGATAGGCGCGGTAAAATGGTCGCGATCGATAAAGCGGAACTGCAACCAGTCGTAGCTGCTTTCTGAGGTAGACATAGGGGTAGGAGCAGATCCAGGCAAAATCGAGTTGCTCTAGTCGCAGCAGGTCCATGGTTTCGCGGTAGCTGTCGCGCTGAACGATTTCAACCGGCCGGTTGAGCGTCGCCTCCATGTATCCACGCCAATCGGCGAGCAGACCATACTGCGTATGCAGGAACGCCGGGGTCATTCCCACGCGCAAGGCTTTGGCCGAGAATGCCGGACGCGGCGGCGTCATCGCCAAAGCGGCGCAGGCTCCCAGAAACTTTCTGCGTGTAAGCTTCATCCTCGGCTCTCTTGCTTGCGTCCCGGCGCGTATTATCGCATTACCGGGTTCGGCTAAGAGCGCATGAGCCGACGCCTCTGAGAGCCCGTATCCATGGGGCTTCCAGACATATTGACCTTTGGCAAGCCGATTTGATCTCAGGATCAGAACAGCCATTGTTTATTGTTATGAGCGATGGCGTTCCGGATTCCGGCGCCGCGGCGAACAGGCCGGCAGGCGTGCGGCGCAGTGCATCAACGTTGCGCCGTCACCCAGCGCACGATGTCCTGCGCCGACATCGCTCCGGCCTGTCGTGCCACCTCGCGTCCGCCCTTGAACAGGGCCAGGGTAGGAATGCTGCGAATATCGTGCTGAGCGCCCAGCGCCTGTTCCGCCTCGGTGTCGACTTTGGCCAGGCGCATGCGGGGTTCGAGCAGGCTGGCCGCCTGGACGAACTGCGGCGCCATCATCTTGCACGGGCCGCACCAGGGCGCCCAGAAGTCCACCAGCACGGGGATGTCGTTACGCTCGATGTGCTTGGCAAAGGTGGCTGCCGTCAGTTCCACCGGGTGGGCGTTGAAGAGAGGCTGGTGGCATCCACCGCAGTTGGGCGCCTGCCCCATTTTTTCCGCGAGTACGCGGTTGACTGCGTTGCAGTGCTGGCAGACGAGATGCAGTGCATCGCTCATGACGGGCTCCTTGGGTTACTTCCCTTCCTGCAAGGTGATGGCGGTATGGCAGAAAAACAAACCGCATCTCTCTGCGGCGCCCCCACTGGCGCAAACCCGCCGCGGTGGGGTGCGGAAGGCGGTGGTCTGAGGACTCATCATCCACGGCGGCGTCCGGCTGTCGCGCTGTAAGCGGAATTCAGAAGTAATATCGGGCGTAAAACTCGAGCTTGCGCGAATTCTGTTTTTCGCCGAAATCAGTCAAGTTTACGCCGTGAAGCATGAAAAGCCGCAGGCGAAGATCGAGATTCTTCACTCCGGTATACAGCAGCTCGGGGGTGAGCTGATAGCTGCTGTCCTGCCAGTTCACCATGGCCGTGATTGCCGGCTGGAAATAGACGATGCCCAGCGCATCCTTTTGTTGTGCCCTGAAATAAAAGTAATCTTTGCCCGCATTCGGGCGGCCGTAGCTGCCCTGGCTCAGGGCGAGCGCTTTCGGCAGCAGCGCGCTGTTGCCGGTTTGCTGCAGTTGGGCGAAAGCGGTATCGACGAGCTGATAGAACTGCCGCGCTTCCTGATCGGAGTAACCGGTGCCGTTGCGATAGTATTCGGCAATGTAAGTCGTATCCTTCTCGGTCAGATAGCGCAATCCGAGCAGATAACTAGTTGCGTTTTCGACTCCGGTTGTGACGCGACCAGCGCTGTCGGTAACTGGCCTGGCGAACTGCTGAATGCGGGCCCATTCGCCGTGAATCTCGAAATTGGTGGCCAAATTCCGGGAGGCGTCCATGCCAAACCGGCCCGGACGGCTGCCCTTGCCCTGCCAGGCAAAATCTATATCTGTATCTCGGTAGAGCAGGTAGAGCTTGGCTGCCGGATTCAGATGCCCAGTCGCCCCGAAGTCGCTGTTGACACTCTTTCCCACTGGCAAGAGTACCGGCGTAAAAGCAACGGTTTGCAACGGCCCCTCCCGATTGAAAATCACGTCGCTGCTTGCCATCACCAGACCTTCGCGCGACAGCTCGGGGTCGTTCGGGTCTTTGGGCCGCTCCACAAACCCTATCGGATTCCAGGCGTATCCCTTGCCCCAGCGGAGGGTCTTCTTTCCGGCTTCCATGGTGAGACCGGGATCGGGCCTGACCGAGTAAACGCCTTCGTACAGTACATTGTTGTGATCGTGCGCCAGCTGATCCCGCTGCAGATCGGAATGCGTGCGGAAATCGAACGTGCCGATGCCCTGTCGCACTTTGCCGATCAGCTCCATCGTTCCGGTACTGCGATCCAGGCTGTCCCGCTGCGGTTGCTTGTAGTTCCCGAGTTTGTAGAAGCCGCCGTCACGGTTGAGCGAAAAACTCTCCTGCTTAAACTGCAGGTAGCCCCCGAGTTCGAACGGTTTCTTCTCAAATTCCGAGGCGTCGAAGCTGTATTCTTCCGCCGCCGATGTGTGCGCAGCTACCGACAACAGGAGCAGCAGCGACCATCCCATCCACGGTAGACGCGACATGCTCATTTGCGCAGTTCTTGCACCCGCGGAAGGTAGTTGAGCGTGAAAACCTCATCGGGAAACGTGGCTTTCTTGAGGGCCGACCACAGCATGACCGACTTATAACCCTTGAACAGCGGGCTGTCGGTCTCCAGCGTGGCCGGACGTTTGATCCCGCCGCCGAAATCCTTGATGTCCTTGAAGCGCAGCGTCTTGATCAGCATGCCGCTGGCTGCATACGCTTCGATGGTCACGGGCAACAGCAGCTGCTTGTCGACCCACATTTTGAGCTTATCGTAAGCGACTTCCCCAGTCTTCGCCTTGAGCGAGAGCACAAGCGAGTCCTTTTGCTCCTCCACCGCCTCGACGTTGTACTCCGCGCTGTAATCGACGCGCAGGATATCCGCGTTATTGAATACGCTGCCCGTCACCGATTGCAGGCTGGTAATCCGTATCGGTCGTCCCACGTCCGGGATAAACAGCCACATGTTGTCGCCAATGCGCAGGGTGGCGCGGCCCTTGTCGCTGGCCGGGGAGAGAAAAAGCCCCACCAGCTTGTCGCGGCCCTTTTTCATCGTATAGAGCACATACTCTTTCCTGGTGCCGTCGGGCTGGATATCGATCAGCTTGCGGTAGGTCTCGTAGGATTCAGGCTCGAGGTTGCGGTCCACTTTTTGCAGAATCTGCGTTCCGTCCATCGCTGCGGATGCCGGCAGCACGATCAAACACAAAATCAACCATAAAAGCTTTTTCATGAGGATTGTCCTAAAGTTGTCAGACGTGGCCAAGCGCTGTGACCGGATCCATGCGCGAAGCCTTCCACGCCGGCTGCAAGCTTGCGAGCAGCGCCACAATCACTACCATGGCCGCAACGATGACGACATCCGCCACACCGATCACGGGAGATAGAACCAGGCCTTTTTGCATGCCGAAATTGAAAGTAATTTTCCAGATATTCAGCGCGTAGATCACCGCGAGTGCGATCACGGTTCCGAGCGCGGTTCCGCCCACGCCTAACAGCAATCCTTCTGCAAGAAACAAGGACAGGATTCTTCTCGGCGGTGTCCCGATGGCCGAGATCGTCCCGATCTCGCGGATACGCTCATAAACTGCCATGACCATGACGTTCATGATGCTCACCAGCACGATCGATATCAGCATGATCTTGATAAACAGCGTGAGCAAATCGATCATCCGCGCAATGCTGGCGAATGGAGACAGTTCTGCCCAGGTATGCACCTCGAGTCCGGAACCGCCGCCTGGACCCCTGGCTGCGGCGCCCGCTCCGCCGGCGTTTGCATCCTCTCCTTTGTTCGCGGCGCCGGACAGTGCCTGGTCGCCGCCTTTTCCTGCGGCTCCTGCCAAGTCCTGTGACAGCTGTGCGTAGACGCGATCCAGTTGCGCCGGATTCTTGATGCGGATCGCGATTTCGCTGATCTCGCCATCCTTCATTCTGAGCAGTTCTCGTGCGTCGGCGATATGAATGTAGCCGTCACGGCCGCTCGGACCCGAAACGCTCTCGAGTATTCCCCTGACCGCGAACGTCTTGCCATTGACCGAGCCTTCCCGGTTGGTGGCAACCAGGACGATGGTATCGCCCACTTTTACTTTCATGCCTCTAGCGAGCAGTTGTGGTACCAGTATCTCCCCTTGCTTCAGCAGCGGTCCTTCTTTGCTGCCTTCGATCATGCGACCGGGCAACAGCGGCGTTGTGGCGACTTCCGCCTGGGGATCGATGCCGTTGACGCGAATGCTGGTGGTCTCGGTGAAATTGCTGAACATGGCGCCGAGCTTGACGCGACCCGAATAGGCTTCCACCGCGTCCAGCTTCTTCAGAGCCCCCTCGGCCCGCCCGGTCGCCATGGGCGACATATTGAGATTTAGCGGCAGGCTATCGATCGACGCAACATACCCCTTGCGGTGAATCTCGACGTGGCCCAGAACCGAATCGGTAATCTGGCCGATTATCATGGCCTTGAACGACCCGGCAATGGAGACGAACAGCAAGACGCTGACAATACCCAGAGTGATCAGGGTAGAGGTCAGCAACGTGCGCCGGCCGAAGCGGGCGAGGTTTCTGAGGGCGATCTTGATTACGTTAAGCATGGCGTGCCACCTCCTTTGCCGGGGATGGGAGAATCCTGCCATCGTCCAGGGTGAAAATAACCTCGGCTTCGCCCATGATCTTGGGATCGTGGGTCGAAAACACGAAAGTCGTACCGAGTTCATCGCGCATTTTTTTCATCAACTCGATGATGCGGTAGGCCGTGTCGTGATCGAGATTGGCCGTCGGCTCGTCGGCCAGGACCAGTTGCGGATTGGTCGCCAGCGCGCGCGCGATCGCCACGCGCTGCTTCTGCCCCCCCGAGATCTGATCCGGGCGCTTGTGCGCCTGCTCGCTCATATTGACCGCTTCAAGCAGCCGTGTAATCTGCTTGCGCCGCTTTTCTTCCGGCCAGTTCTGAACCATGATGAGCGGATACTCGATGTTCTCGTACACGGTAAGAACAGGTATCAGGTTGAAGTCCTGGAATACGAAGCCGAGGTGCTGTCCGCGAAAGTTGGCCGCCGCGCGCCGGTCGAGTGAACCGACGTCGGTATCGAGAACCGTCAGTTTTCCGCCCGTCGGATGATCCAGGCACCCGATCATGTTGAGCAGCGTGCTCTTGCCGCTGCCTGATGGGCCGACAAAGGTGACAAATGATTTCACGTCGATGGTGAAATCGACCCCTTTGACTGCCAGCACGTCGATTTCGCCGGCGCGATAGGTTTTGGCGAGTTGTTCTGCTCGTATTAGCTGCATGGCTCCTGCCTTTGTCGTTGATTGCCGCTGGGTGTCGCAAAGATACAGACCGATTCGCAATCGGCAGTGATCTTTGTCAACCGCAGCGCTAAGTAAAGTTTGCCTGCCAGATGGCTTTTGCCGTGGAAAGGGCTGCAGGGCGGGTTTCCCCGCCCGTATTCCTCATGCGCATTATCTGCCCGGTCTGTTGAATGCCATCCCCCTGCCGCCCATTCGGCCGAAGCCAACGCCCTGATCGGCGAGCGCTTTTTGTTCCGGACTCAGAGCCGCGTAGAGTTCCTTGAACGCGGCAGTCCCTTTCGCCCTCTGCTCCTCGCGTTGTTTCATGACCTGGTTGCGCAATTCGAGCCGCTCGGGTGCGGTTGCTTGCGTGCTGCCTTGCACGCTGGCCATCAATTTCTGCATCGCCTCGGCCTGCTGCTTCGCCTGATCTGAAAATGCTTTCCACACCGATTCTTGCGCGGGGGTAATTTTCAGGCCCGACTTCAGGCTCGACAGGCGCCACTCCGCCGCCGCGGCGGGATTGCCCCAGGCCTGCGGTCCCATGCCACGGCCCATGGGTCCGTAACCCATGCCCCCGCCCATCATCGGGCCAGGTCCGCCTCCCGGTCCCATGCCGCGCCCCATTCCCGGTCCTGGACCGTACCCAGGACCATAGCCTTGACCTTGGCCCATACCCCATCCCGGCCCGTAGTCGTAGGGGTTCGCATTGACCGCCGCTGCCGCAAGGCCGAGGCTCAGCGCGGTGACCGCACCGATTGCAATTTTCGTAACTCGTTTCATGATGGTTCTCCGTTTGGTGTGAATTCTGGTGTTTGCTCTGCAGCCGCCGATCCATTGAGAGCCGCATCGGTTCCCATTGCACCAGACAGTTGTAAGCTGTTCGTCTTAGTTTTGTACGCCGCGTAATCGAAGCAAGGGAATTGTTACGCTGTGCTACAAATCACACCCCCGGCGCGGACCGCGTCCGCCTTGGCAACCGGAATCCGCGCACGCCCGGGCACGGTCGGTCCGGTGAGGTATGCGCGCCGGGCCTCGATCGTGCCAACGCCGAACAGGGCCGGCGCCACTTCCCCTCTGGCCACCCGGATCACGGTCACCTTGATCGGCGCGAGCGGACCGCTCGTCGTGGCCACCCAGACGAAGGCCAGCAGCAGTGCAATACCCAGCAGGGAAAACCAAGCCCAGCGCGGCAGCTTAAATGAAATTTTCATCGTCTAATCCAAATAGGTGTCTGATAAGAAACCATCGGTTTGCCGGCGAACTGCGGTCATAGGCCTGCCTTGAAAAGCTGCTGTCGGATGCCATCACACTTACCAGGACTTTCTTCACTTGTCGCCGACGTCAGCCAAACTCCGCTCAGGAAATCCGCGCATGCTTAGTAGCGCGTCCTGTTCAGCCACAATACGAACGAAATCGGCCGCGCCAAATTCCTCAAGAAACTGCTCCTCGATCTTGTACTTGAGTATAAGCAAGCCACGCAGTTCCAGCAGTCTCGCCGCCTTAAGATCCGTCTTATGTGCGCAGACCTCGAACCTGCCCTTGATCAATCCGACTATAACCTCTGAGAGCGATAAATCTGCTCCGCAAGCGAGAGCGAGTCTGCCTATGCGCGCGTCAAGTTCATAGATCTCGCGGTCATATTGCTCTAATTCGCTCATATTTCATTTCCTCTTGCGATTTTGGCCAGCACATGAATTTCATCCAGAAATTGGCTTTCAATGCGATCTTGGGGCCAATCCGAAGAATTTGGCGCGGTTATTTCGATCTGGTTCGTTCACGGTAAGTTCTGTTGGCGTAGTGTCCATCAGGAACAGCACGTCCTTGCCGAGCGCGTCGTGCAGGAAGTCGGCGTAGGTGAGCGCGGTGTTGGCGCAATGCATTTCAGGACCTTGTCGTCGTCGATGGCGCTCGCTCCGGGCGCTGCGCGGAATCGAAATACCGTCGCAGCCAGTCCGCCATGCGCAGATAGCCAATGAGAAAGACAACCTGGAACAAGGGCAGCGTTGCGGCAGGAATCGCGACCAGCGGGCTGAATGCCGTCACCGAGACGGCGATGGCGATGGCCGTGGCGTTGTTCTTGCCGCTGGAGACGAAAGCCACCGCCATGTGTTCGGCGTAGCTCAGGCCCAGGCGTTGGTCGAGCCAAGTCATCAGGGCTAGGATGACGACCATGAACACGATGGTGGCGGCGACCAGCGGCAACAGGCTGCGCCAGTTTTCTGCGAGCAAAGCGCCCTTGGCGAAGAAGATCATCGCGATCAGCGCCAGCATGGTGAGCAGCGTCACCAGCCCGAGCATGGGTTTGGCGCGCTCCACTGTTTTCTGCCCGTAGCGGCCGACCATCCACCGCCGGGTGAGGTAGCCGGCGAACATCGGCAGAATCAGCACCGTCACAATGCTCGTGACCAGCATGCCCAGCGGCACTGCAATGTCGTAGCTCTTGCCGACGTAATGCAGGAAGAAAGGCAGGGCCAGCGGCGCGACCAGGAAACCGCTGGCCTGCGCTACGGTGGCGATTTCCAGGCTGCCGCCGGCCATGCCGGTGTAGCCCACTGCCATGGACGAGCCCGGAATCAGCATCACCAGATAAAAGCCCAGCGCCAGCTCGGGCGAGCCGGACATGCCCTGCGCCAGAAAATAGGCGATGACGGGTGTCAGGACGAAGCTATAGAACAGGCTGAGCAGCAAGGGGCGCGGCTGCTTGAATACCTTCGGCAGGAGCGCCAGATTGAGGCCGATCATCATCGGGAAGATCATCAGGAACACCACGATGTTCATCACCGTAGCCAGCGCGGGCGCCCAGGCCTTCGCCTGGCTCGCACCCGGGATCCCCAGCAGCCAGCCGCCGCCCATGGCGGCGAGGGCATACCAGAACAGATAGTCACGAAAATGGTGGGCCAGCGGCGCTCCCGGCGGAAGTCCGTGATGTGCGTGCAGGGAGAACGGCGTAGGGGTCACGGCGGTCGTCACAGGCTGACTATCGTGGCGCCTTCCAGCGTTAAGCGGATAAAGGCGTCGCGCGCATACTCAAGTCCCAGCCCCAGCGCTTTCACGGCCCCGGCTTGGCCCATATTTTCCACGGTCTGTTGGCAGACATTGACGGGGACGCCTGCTTTGGCGAGTGCAGCCAGGGCGTCGCGATATTCGGTTTGCGCGGGATCGGCGAGGGCAGCAATTGCGGCGCCAAAAATGAAAATTTCCAGCGCGATGCCACGATCCGACGCAACCTGGCGGATGCGCTCAGCGAGTTTGGCACCGGTAATGGCCGCGTTTTCATGGACATGGAAAATATGTATGACCAGCTTTTTCATGATATCTCCAATGGATAATTATCGGCCGCGCGCAAGTTGGCACGACCATGATTGAGAAGACGAAGCAAGCCGCCAAAAGATGCAGGGAACCAGCCTCACCGCCATGCACGTCGTAGCCCTGCGGAAGTTCTGACTTTTGGCCGGTTCCATGTTGGAATATGTTTTTCGATGATGGCTGTGCCGTGCCGAAGCGTCTGAGCGCCTACGTACATTGCACCGCGCCTGGCAGTCTTACGCCGCAGCCGGAAACCGGGTGGCACGCACTTCTCCGCCGCGCACCGCCACCAGTTCTCCTTCGGACAGAGGCCGCCATGCCTCGTTACTGAGCGGAACGCTGGCGATCAACACGGAGTGCCGCGTCCCGTCGGCTATCGACACCCCCGCATCGCGCTCCGGCGCCGGGTCAGCGGGCGCGCAATGCCGTTGCAGCAGCCACAGTCCGGGCGGCTCGGGCCGACCGCCGGCGCCTTGCAGCCGCCGATGGCCATGCGCGAACAGCGCGTCGCCGTCGGCGTACAGAAAATTGGCCGGGCCGAGCGTACGCAGGTCGGCCGCGAACACTGCGAGCAGCGACATGCGCGCTTCCAGGGACGGCAGCCCGGCTTCTTCCCACAGCGGGCGCATGCGCGCGAGCAGTGCGCAGAAAGCGTGCTCCGAATCGGTCTGCCCGAGCAGACGGTATGGACCTGTCGCGAGCACTGCGCTGTCCTCGATCGCGGGCAGGTCCCCGTTGTGGGCGAACACCTGCATGCGGCCGCCGAGTTCGCGCATGAAGGGCTGCGTGTTCGCGAACTGCACCGCCCCCCGCGTGGCGTGGCGGATGTGCGAGATCGCCAGGTTCGTGCTCGGCCCCTCCGACTCCAGATAGCGAACGAGTGCGCTGTCGGCGGCGGCCCGCGGCTCGCGAAACAGCGCGACGTCGTCGCCCTGGTAGAACGCGACACCCCAGCCATCGCGCATGTTGCTGGCCTCGCCGCCGTGCGCAGCAAGGGTGTGCAGCGAAAACGTCAGCCGGGCCGAGTGCGAAGTCGACAAGGCGAGAAGTTCACACATGATCAGTTCCACCGGTCACGTCGATCACCGCGCGGGAATCGTCAGCACCGGACCTTGCGGCAAGGCTCCCGACTCGGCCATGGACAAGAACATCAGCAGGAACCTGAACGTGCGCTTGGATCCGAGGTTCCGGTCGTCGATCCAGAACCAGTGGCCGCGGTACTGCACGGCGGTGAATGCATCTGCAGGCCGTTCGTTGCTTGAATGCACGCTTAGGAGAGGTGCATCGCCGGAACTCCCGGATTGGGTGCGGCGCGAGGTCGCGCGCCGGTCCAGCAGGTCCTGCGCGGGGATATCGACCCCGGTGGACAATTCCCCCATCATGAACTGCATGGAGCGCGTCAGTAGCGAGATTTCGTCAGGATGCTCGCGTGTCCCTCCGAATACCAGCCGGAACGTGTCGGCTTTCGAGTCGAGCCCCAGCATGTCCTTTACCTGCGCGATGTCCTGATCCACACTGTCGTCCACCCCGCGCCGGAATAAGGCAAAAGACCGCGTCCCGTCGCCCGCCTTCTCGATGCGCATGCCCAGCGCGCCTGCCTCCGCGATCCGGTCGAACGCCTCGGCCACCTGGATGAAACGCGCATCTTCGCGGCGGGGACGCGACGGCGTGGTCGATGTGTTGTGGATCCCGTTGATGGTCTGAACCGCGGACTTTAGTATGAAGTTGGCCTGTCCCCCGCCGCTTATCAGCGCGAACACGGTCTCCGGCGGGATCGGCCGCAGCAGCGTGTTGACCAGCCGCGCCCCGGTCAGCGGCACGTAGGAGATGGTCGGCCGGTCGCTATACGTGCCGCTTCCCCCGAGATTGCGATAGCCGTCTGCGCGCGAATCCGGAAAAACGCGCGCCGAGAAATCGATCCCGCCCTCGAGCGTATAGGAGCTGATGACCGAAGAAACATCGATGAATACCGGGGTATCGAGATAGCGCAGCTTCACGATGTTGAGCAGCATCTGCTCCTTCCACGACTCGCCGATCACTGTCGAGTACCCCATGCGATCGCGGCTCACGCTCCCGACACCGATGGTCTGACAACCGTACATCACGAGTACCGCGGCGAGCGCCAGTGCTGATTTCATGTGGAATTGCATGCGGCCTCCCTGGATGTATTGATGCGAAGCGTGAGCTTTGACGTCGAGGACGTCAAGGAGGCAGGTTCGGAAAGGCTTTTCATTCGACCTTCCCGCGCAGCAGCGCCGCCAGGCCGACCCCGGTGACGATCGCAGAGCCAATGGTCCATGCGAGTACCGTGACGAGTCCCGTGCGGTAATACCAAGTGGAGATACTCGCCGCGATGAAGCCGATTTCGCTCGCGCCGAAGACGATGGTGAGCCAGAACTGCAGCAGGGTTAGGTGGCGCTGGGAGCGCGTGGTGATGGCGAAACTCACCGCTTCCAGGCGCTCCCTTACTGCGTCGTAGATATCCTCGACCCCGAGCAGGCGCTCACCGTCGGCGGTGACTGCATCGCTGAATCGGGTGGCGCTGGTGATGGCGCCGTAGTATTCCTCCAGACCGTCGATCACCTCTTGTTTCAGCGCGATGAGTTCCTCCACCGATTTCGGCATGTGGCGCGACAGCCGGTCGTAGAGGTGCTGCAGCACCGCATGTTCCAGCAGCAGGACTTCCAGCGTGATCAGAAAAGGCAGGGCGCTCTTAGGCGGCAGGCCGGCAGCCAGCGTCTCCTCGGCGGCGTCCTCACGGTCGTGCAGGTCGAGCCCGCTGCGCCGTGCGAGCAGCGTCATGCCGCCCTGCCTGGCGCAGTAATCGCGGGCCAGCTCCTCCTCCACCAGCTCCGGCTTCAAGGCCCGGCGCGAGCGGTCGAGAAACAGCAGTCGCACGATGTCCGGCCCGTGGCGCTCGACTATGGTCTCGAGCGCATGCAGCGGTGCCCGCAGGATCGTGAGCGGGAAATACAGTCCGGACCAGGTGCTCTTGCCGGTGATCCCGTGATTGACCGGACCAAGTACCCGCCACAGGCGCGCCACCAGGCTGTCTTCCGCCTCCGGGTCGAGCCAGTCGATCCAGCGCGACGCGTCGAAGGGCTGGGCCGGGGCGGGCAGCCAGACTTCCCACAGCGCCACACCCGACTTGTGGCTGAGCAGATACACATCGGCATGAGCGGACGTGCCCGCGGTTTCGTTCGCGTTCGGTCCGTCAAGCGCAATGCGTCCGAGCGGCCAGCGCGTGATGCGCCGCGTCTCCAGAAAGGCCTTCCCGAGGAGCAGGCGCTCGAATTCGGCGAGTCCGGTTGTGTAAGCCTGCAACTCGTCCGTCGGCAGTGCCTTAACACCAGGATACGATATGCCAAAGCCCTTGAATGCGCCTTTCAGTCGAATGGAAAAGAGCAGCACGAAGGCCGGTTCGACCAAAAGACCGGTCAGCACGCCAGTGTTGTTTTTTTCCTGGGCAACGCCCGGCTTACTCATTGCACGAACTCCCTTACTGCAGGCGGTTGCGTTCGACGTGATCTGCCCGCGCGGAACACGATGCCAAGGTTTGGCGAATTGCGAGATTGGTCAACTGCGCCGCCTCCGTCGCCGCTACTCATGCGTACTTACATCGATAAGAAATTGCACGGCACCACCGCGGCATGACGCTCCTACAACGACCCCGCGCCGAAGCAAGCGCTCGAAGGCTGACTAGCTTACTCGCGTTTTCGGTAGTTCGCGGAATACGCCGCCGGTCCTGACGCCTGCGATTACAACTCATAAGCCTGCCCGAGGGTTGGCATTTCCAGCTGTGTGTTTTCGAGAAGCGCGCCGAACTGCCGCATGACGCCTTCTTCGCCATGCACCAGAAAAATCCGCGCTGCGCCCACCCGGTGATGCCAAGCGAGTAATTCATCGCGATCGGCGTGGGCAGAAAAGCCGTTAATGGTGTAAATGTGCGCCCGTACAGGAATGTCCTCGCCAAACAGGTGGGCGGTTTTCGCCCCGTCGATGATTTGCCGCGCCAGCGTGCCTTTGGCCGCAAAGCCGACAAAGATCACGCTGGAATTCTGCCGCCACAGATTGTGCTTGAGATGATGGCGTACCCGCCCGCCGGTCGCCATGCCAGATCCGGCCAGAATCACGGCGCCCCCGCTGATACGATTGAGGTCCATTGAGTCTGCGGTCTCGCGGGTGAAATGCAAGCCCGGCAGCATAAAGGGATCGCGCCCGTGTCCGAATCTGGCAAAGGCCTCCGTATCGAAGCATTCCGGATGACGGCGGAAAATCTCGGTGGCCGAGATCGCCATGGGCGAATCCAGGAACACCTGCATGCTTTTGCCGAGCCGGCCATCTTCCACCCCTTCGCGCAGGTAATAAAGCAGCTCCTGGGCGCGCTCCAGCGCAAAGGTGGGGATGATGACGTTGCCGCCACGGCTGAAGGTGTCCTCGATGGCCTGATAGAGTTCGTCAACCGATGATTTCAGGGACTTGTGTAAACGGTCGCCATAGGTGGTTTCCATCACCACCGCGTCTACCCTGGGGGGCGGGACCGGGTCGCGCAGCAGTGGCCGGCCGCTGTTGCCGAGGTCGCCCGAGAATGCCACGCTGCGGCTGCGTCCGGCTCCTTCCAGTTGCAGGTAAATGCTGGCCGAACCGAGGATATGACCGGCATCCAGGAAAGTCGCCCGCAAACCTGGCGCGAGTTCCACGGGCTGCTCGTAAGCCGCAGCGCGACCGAAATAGTCCAGCGTATTGAGTGCATCCAGCATGGAATAAAGCGGCTGCGGAATCTCCTCCCTGCCGCGCCGTGCGCTCTTGCGCGCCTGCCAGTTGGCCTCTTCTTCCTGCAGGTGCGCTGAGTCGAGCATGACCACGCGCGCCAGCTCCCGTGTCGCGGCAGTGGTGATGATTTCGCCGCGAAAGCCGCGCTTGACCAGCAGCGGCAAGCGTCCGCAATGATCCAGGTGCGCATGGGTCAGCAGTACGTAATCGATAGCCGCAGCGTCAAAACCGAACGGTGCCGCGTTTTCCTCGCTCAGTTCATGTCCGCCCTGATACAGCCCGCAGTCGATCAACACACGCTTGCCCGCGCACTCCAGCAGGTGGCAGGAACCGGTGACGCCGCGATCGGCGCCGTGAAAGGATATTTTCATAATCTTTGTCCCAATGGTGATGGTTGAATGGCGAAACATATGCACCGAGTATCCCGCTTCATCCCGCCCAACCCAGGGCCAGCAGCAGCGCCCACAACGCCAGCCCGCCGCCAAATACCCAGCCGATGTCCAGTTTGAAGCCGCGTGTGGCCGCAAACGCCCCAGCGGCGAAAGCCAATAACAAAGGGCTATCCAGCGCCACATGCCCCAATTGCCACAGCGTTGCCGCCAGCAGGCCGACGAAGGCGGCGAGCACGCCGGCCAGCGCCCCGCGCACTCGCTGCAAATGCCTGATGCGGGCGAAGACTTCGGTAAATGCCAAGGTCATGGCAATGGAGGGAGAAAAAATGGCGAAGGTGGCGAGCGCCGCGCCCAGCACACCCCCCAGCTTGTACCCGATGAAGGCGGCGGTGAGCAGGATCGGGCCGGGGGTGATCTGCCCCAGCGCCAGTCCATCGAGGAATTCGCGCTGGCTGACCCAGCCGTGCGCCTGCACCACCTCGGCCTGCATCACACCGATGATTGCCATGCCGCTGCCGAAAGCGACGGAACCGATCTTGAACAGCGAGACGGCGAGTTGGCCAAGCTGGGTGTCGGACAAGCTCGCTGCGATGGCACTGGCAATGATGACCAGCACCAGCGCCGTAACGGCGATCAGCCGCCGGAAGGGAGTGCCCGCTGCCTGCGCCGGGGAGGCAGCGCCCGGTCTGGAAATGGCCAAGGCGCCCACGCCCAGCGCCGCCAGCGGGACGAGGATCGCGTTGACCTTGAACAACAGCGCGATGAAAGCCGCCAGCGCGATGAATAACTCGATGCGCCCTTTGATCGCCTGTTGCCCGAGGTTCAGCGTGACGTTGGCAAGCACGCCGATCACCAGCGCTTCCAGACCGAGAAACAGTTTGTGTACCCAGGGCAGCTCACCCCCGGCGAAATAGGCGGCGGAAAGCGCCGTGACCAAAACAAAGGCCGGCAGCACAAAGCCCAGCGTCGCCGCGAGCGCCCCCGGCACGCCGCGCAGTCGGTAGCCCACATAGGCGGTGAAGTCCACCATGATCGGGCCGGGGTAGAGCTGCACCATCGCCAGTCCCTCGCTGGTTTCTTCCTCCGTCAACCAGCCGCGCCGGATCACCAGCGCGCGCAGCTTCTGCAGGATGG
>Ga0334722_10001915_pt1 | contig 24598 bp, 17 predicted proteins | sample C3_bottom_MG_FD_207210 | JGI IMG/M metagenome (GOLD analysis project Ga0334722, IMG submission 207210) | Sediment microbial communities from Yellowstone Lake, YNP, Wyoming, USA - C3_bottom | ecosystem: Environmental > Aquatic > Freshwater > Lake > Sediment | place: USA: Wyoming | collected... | reverse complement strand
GCGAAAGCTACTGACCATCATGAATGCCATGGTGAAAAATAATGCCCAATGGGCTCCAAAAACAGCTTGACTACGAACACGGTTGCTCGTGCTCCCCTAAATCAGGGGCCATTTCGGTAGTACTGAAATGGCCTCTTAGTCTTGACACATTCCGCCAATCCGATTGCGCGGAATTGCCATTGTTGGAATCGAGCTGAAACTGCATTCTGCTTGCCATCGGCAATGCGCGCAGCGACGCTGTCGCCGCATTCACGCAATCGTTCCACATGAACCAGGAGAAACCAAGTGAGTCGCACGGTACATGTAGTCGGAGTCGGCATGATTCCCTTCACCAAGCCCGGGGCCAGCGATCCCTATCAGCTCATGGGTACGCGCGCGGCACGGGCTGCGCTCGAAGACGCAGGCGTCGACTATGCGCTGACGGAGCAGGCTTACGTCAGCTACGTTTACGGCGACTCGACGTCCGGACAAGCCGCGATCTACGGCGTCGGCCTCACCGGCATTCCGGTATTCAACCTCAACAACAACTGTTCCAGCGGTTCGTCGGCGCTCTATCTCGCGCGCCAGGCGGTGGCAAGCGGCGCCGCCGAGTGCGTGATCGCGCTCGGTTTCGAACAGATGACGCCCGGCGCCCTGAAGTCTGCCTATGACGACCGGCCCTCGCCGATCGCGCGCTTCGCCGATACCATGACCGGGCTGCAGGGCTTTGATGCGGCGGCGCCGCGCGCGGCCCAGTTCTTCGGCGGGGCAGCCCGCGACTACATGAAGCAATACGGCATCAAGGCCGAGGTGTTTGCGCGCATCTCGGTCAAGGCGCGCCAGCACGCGGCGCGCAATCCGCTCGCCGTATTCCGCCAGACGGTCACGCTCGACGAAGTGCTGGCTTCGCCCAAGGTATTCGATCCGCTGACCCGGCTGCAATGCTGCCCGCCCACCTGCGGTGCCGCCGCCACCATCCTGTGTTCGCCCGAGTTTGCGAAGCGCCATGGTCTGGACCGGCGCGTGATCATCGCGGCGCAGGCGATGACCACCGATACCGCCTCGACCTTTGACTCCGGCGACATGATCAAACTGGTCGGCTACGACATGGCCGCCGCCGCCGCGAATAAGGTCTACGCGCAGGCCGGCATCGGTCCGGAAGACCTGGATGTGGTGGAATTGCACGACTGTTTCACCAGCAACGAACTGTTGAGCTACGAAGCGCTGGGTCTCACGCCCGTGGGCACGGCGGAGAAATTCATCCTCGACGGTGACAACACCTACGGCGGCAAAGTGGTCACCAATCCTTCCGGTGGTTTGCTCTCCAAGGGCCATCCGCTCGGCGCCACCGGCCTCGCCCAATGCTACGAACTCACCCAGCAGCTGCGCGGCACGGCCGAGCAGCGCCAGGTGGAGGGCGCGCGCCTCGGCCTGCAGCACAATCTGGGGCTGGGAGGCGCCTGCGTCGTGACCCTGTACCAGGCGGTGGCGGCATGAAGATCCTCAGGAGAACAGCATGAAACTGCAAGGCAAGGTAGCACTCGTCTCGGGCGCCGGTCGCGGCATCGGCCGCGCCATCGCGGAGAAGCTCGCCAGTGAAGGCGCGCGGCTGGTGGTGAACGATCTCGACGCGGCGCCGGCGGAGGAGGCAGTCGCGGCGATCAAGGCGGCCGGTGGGGAGGCCTGCGCCTGCGTCGGCAGCGTCGCCGCAGCCGAATTCGGCCAGCGCTTCGTCAACACGGCGCTCGCCAACTTCGGCGGCCTCGACATCATCGTGAACAATGCCGGCTTCACCTGGGACAACGTGATCCAGAAGATGAGCGACGAGCAATGGGAGACCATCCTCAACGTCCATCTCACCGCGCCGTTTCGCATCCTGCGTGCCGCCTCGGACTTCATCCGCGCAGCGGCCAAACGCGAAGCGGAGGCGGGGCAGCCGGTGTACCGCAAAGTGGTCAATATCTCGTCCACCTCCGGCGTGTACGGCAACGCCGGACAGGCGAACTACGCGGCGGCCAAGGCCGGCATCAACGGCTTGACCAAGGCGATGGCGAAAGAGTGGGGACGCTACAAGGTCAACGTGAACAGCGTCGCCTTCGGCCTGATCATGACCCGGCTCACCCAAGCCCTGGGCGAGCAGGGCGCGAGCGTGGACATCGAGGGGCGCCAGATCAAGGTTGGCGTGCAAGCGGCTCACCTCAAGGCAGCCGAGGCGATGATCCCGCTCGGTCGCGGCGGCACGCCCGAGGAAGCGGCCGGCGCCGTGTTCATGTTCTGCATTCCCGAGTCCAACTACGTCAGCGGACAGGTTCTCGTGTGCGGTGGCGGGCGACCTTGATGGCGGCATACCGCAGCCCCTGGCTGGACGCGGACCTGGAGACCTTTCGCGATTCGACGCGCAAGTTCTTCGAGCGCGAGTGCGTACCGCACGACGAGCGCTGGCGCAAGCAGCATATGCCGGACCGCGACCTGTGGCTCAAACTCGGCGCGACCGGCCTGCTTTGCGCCAGCATTCCCGAGGAATACGGCGGCGGCGGCGGCAGCTTCGCCGTGGAGGCAGTGATCGCGAGCGAGCAGGCGCGCGCGCTCGTCACCAGCGTCAGCATCAGCGTGCACAGCGGCATCCTCGCCCATTACATCCTCGCCTACGGCAGCGAGCAACAAAAGCGCCGCTGGCTGCCGAAGATGGCGAGCGGCGAATTCGTCGGCGCCATCGCCATGACCGAGCCCGGCGCCGGCTCCGACCTGCAGGCGATTCGCACCACGGCGCTGCGCGACGGCGATCACTACCTGATCAGCGGCAGCAAGACGTTCATCACCAACGGCCATCACGCGAACCTGATCTGCCTGGTGACCAAGACCGATCCGGCGCGCGGCGCCAAAGGCCTTTCGCTGGTGATGATCGAGACCGAGGGTCTGGCCGGCTTTCGCCGCGGACGTCTGCTCGACAAGATCGGCCAGACCGGCCAGGACACGACCGAACTCTACTTCGACGACGTGCGCGTGCCGCTAGCTCACCTGCTCGGTGCCGAGGAAGGCCGCGGCTTCGCCCAGCTCATGGGGCAGTTGCCGCGCGAGCGCATGCTGATCGCGCTAGCGGCGGTCGCGACCATGGAGCGGGCGGTCGCCGAGACCACGGCCTACGTCGCCCAGCGCAAAGTGTTCGGCAAGCCCCTGCTGGAGATGCAGAACACGCGCTTCAAGCTGGCCGAGTGCCAGACCGTCGCTACGGTGGCGCGCAACTTCGTCGACAACTGCGTCATGCGCGTTCTGGCCGGAGATCTCGACCTGCCGAGCGCGGCGATGGCGAAGTGGTGGACGACGCAGATGAACTGTCAGGTGATCGACGAATGCCTGCAGCTGTTCGGCGGCTACGGCTACATGAGCGAGTACCCGATCGCGCGCATGTACGCCGACGCCCGCGTCGGCAAGATCTACGGCGGCGCCAACGAGGTCATGAAGGAAATCATCGCGCGTTCGCTGGCGGCGTGAACTCCGGCGGCCGCTACGTGGTCAATGGCAGCGCTTCATCACCAATGCGCCTGAGGCGGGCAGGTTCACGCTGATGGCGCGCACCGCTGCGCTGAACGTGCTTAGATATCTTCCGGCACCATTTTGATCGCGCCGCAGGGACACTCGGCAGCGCAAATGCCGCAGCCCTTGCAGTAATCGTAGTTGAACGCGAAACGCTTGCCGGGGCCGAGCTTGATCACCGAATTGTCCGGGCACACGCCGTAGCAGTTGTCGCATTCGAAGCAGTTGCCGCAGCTCATGCAGCGGCGCGCCTCGAACACCGCGGTTTCCTCGTCGAGGTTGCCGACGATTTCGGCGAAGCCGGAGGTGCGGCGAACCACGTCGAGCACCGGGCGGACGGTGCGCGGGGCATCCGAGTAGTAGCGGGTGTTCATTCTGCTGATATCGGCGATCTCGGCCTTCGCTTTCGGTGCAGTCTGCTCGGCGCGCAGGTAGGCGTCGATGTTGCGTGCTGCCTTTTTGCCGAGCCCGATCGCGGCGGTGACGTTGCGCTGCGACGGAATCATGTCGCCGCCTGCGAACACGCCGCGCGCGCCGGTCATCAGGTCGGTGCCGACCTGCACCGCGCCGTCGCGCATGACGATGCCGCGCAGATTGGCGAGTGCGGCGTAATCGCCGGTCTGGCCGAGCGCCTGGACGAGGACGTCGGCTTCTATCGTTTCCGTCTGGCCGGTGTGCACGAGTTCGCGCCCTGCGCCTGACACCATGGTCTCAAGCGTCAGGCGCTTGCCGTCGATGGCGTTGATCTGGCGCAGGTTGACCAGATGGATTCCCTCTTCGAGGCCTTCCTTGATTTCCTCGTGGTGCGCCGGCATCTGCTCGCGCGATTCAAGCACGACGACGGTGACCGACAGCGCGCCCAGGCGGATCGCCGAGCGGGCGACGTCGATCGCGGTATTGCCGCCGCCGTAGACGACGACGCGTCCGGACAGCGCGACCGGTTCCTCGAGTTCGACCGCGCGCAGCACGCTGACGGCGTCGAGGACCGCGATCTTTTGAGAGCCTTCGCCCGTCTGCGGAATCTCGACCCTGCGGCCGTTCTGCAAACCGGCGGCGAGGAAGCAGGCGTCGAAGCCCTCATCCTTGATCGTCTGCGCGACGTCGGCCACCTTGCTGTCGACGCGGATGGCTACGCCCATGTCCTTGATGCGCGCGATTTCGGCGTTGAGCTTTTCGCGCGGCATGCGGTACTTCGGGATGCCGTAGCGCATCATGCCGCCGGCCTTGGGACTGGCTTCGAACACGCTCACCTGGTGGCCGAGGCGGGCGAGGTGATAGGCCGCAGCGAGACCGCCGGGACCGGCGCCCAGCACCATGACTTTCTTGCCGGTCGGTTTGCCGGGCTCGACCCTCCAGCCGTGCTTGAGGGCCTGATCGCCCAGGAAGCGCTCGACCGAATTGATGCCCACCGGCAGATCGATCTTGCCGCGGTTGCAGGCGCCTTCGCAGCTGTGATAACAGACGCGGCCCATGATCGCCGGAAACGGGTTCTCTTCCATGATCTTGCGCCAGGCGGCCTCGTATTGCTTTTCCTCCGCGAGGTTGAGCCAGCTCTGGATGTTCTCGCCCGCCGGACACTGGTGGTTGCACGGCGGCAGGCGGTCGAGGTAGACCGGACGCGCGGTGCGCCACGACCCAGTTTTGTTCGCGAGCGAGGAACCGACGTCGAGCGTGATCGCGAACGGCTTGTCCATGACGCTGCTCATCAGTGCTCTCCTTGTTCGAGCAGGCCGTACTGCTTGATATTGCGGTCGGCACGGGCCTGGATTTTGGCGATGATGTCCAGGGCGGGTTGTTTGCCGAACAGGTGCGCATAGCGGCGCTGCGGTTTCATGTATTCCTCGACCGGAACCGGTTTTCTGATTTTCGAGACACGCGTGAGCTCGCCGTGCTCGGCTTCGAACACCGGGAACAGGCCGCACTCCTTGGCCAGGTGCGCGAGCTTGATCGTGTCGTGCGAGGCTGCGCCCCAGCCCAGCGGACAGGGCACGAAGATGTGGATGTACTTGGCGCCGCGGATGTTGATCGCCTTTTTCACCTTGTATTCGAGGTCGCGCAGGTCGGCGACGGTGGCGGTGGCGACGTAGGGAATGCCGTGGGCCATGGCGATGCGCGGCACGTTCTTGCCCTGGCCGAACACGTTGCCCGGCTCCGGGCCCACCGGCATGGTGGTGGCGGTGCGCGCCGCCGGCGGGGTCGCCGACGAACGCTGCACGCCGGTGTTCATATAGGCCTCGTTGTCGTAGCAGATGTAGAGCACGTCGTCGTTGCGCTCGAACATGCCCGAGAGGCAGCCGAAGCCGATATCGGTGGTGCCGCCGTCGCCGCCCTGGGCGATGACGCGCACCTGCTTGCGCCCCTTGACCCGCATCGCGGCGGCGATGCCGGTGGCGACGGCCGCGGTGTTGCCGAACAGGGAGTGGATCCAGGGAATCTGCCAGGAAGTTTCCGGGTAGGGCGTGGAAAACACCTCGAGGCAGCCGGTCGCGTTGGCGGCGATGAGCTGCTTGTCGCAGGCGCGCATCGCCGCGTCGATGGCATAGCGGGCGCCCAATGCTTCGCCGCAACCCTGGCAGGCGCGGTGGCCGGAGTTGAGCGAATTGGTGCGGGCCATGTCGGCCTGCACCGAGCGCTGCTCAGGAGCGAGCAGGCGGTTGCCTACGGTGAAGGTGCCGGTCTGGTAGAACTTGACTTGTTGATCCATGGTTTTGGCTCTCCCTTCAGCTCGCCCTGGACGCGACCGTGCCCAAGTCGCGCAGGATGTTTTCGGCAATCGGGCCGGTGCGCCGTTTCTGGCCTTCGCGCGCGAGGACGCGATCGACGATCCCGCGGTCGAGATCGAGGAAATGCACCGGCTCGGTCTTGTCGTGCATGGCCTCGCGGAACACCCGGTGCAGGCTGGCTTTGGTGATCGCGCGCCCGCCGAGTCCGGCGATCACGGTGCTCACTTTGATCGGCAAACCATCGATCGCCATGCGCACATTGGTGGCGACGATGCCGCCGATGCCGACCGCGAGGCTCTTTTCCAGCACCACGATGCGCTGGGCGCCTTGCACCGCCTCGCGTATCGCGGCGAGCGGGAACGGACGAAACGAGCTGATGCCGAGCACGCCGATCTTCAGGGCCTCGTCGCGCATTTCGTCCGCCGTGTCCTTGATCGTGCCGAGCACCGACCCGAGCGCAATCACTACCGTGTCCGCGCCTTCCATGCGGTAGGGGCGCACCAATCCGCCGGCCTCGCGGCCGAAAATCTGCTGGTACTCGGCGGCGATGCGCGGGATCAAGTCCAATGCCTGCAACTGCTTGGCATGCGCCAGATAGCGTACTTCGGAGAAGGCCTCCGGGCCGACCATGGCGCCGATCGACACCGGATCGTCGGGATCCAGCGACTGGCGCGGCACATAGGGCGGCAGGAAGGCGTCCACCTGCGTCTGCGTCGGCAGGTCCACGCGCTCGTAGGCGTGAGTGAGGATGAAGCCGTCCATGCACACCATCACCGGCAGCGACAGATCTTCCGCGAGCTTGAATGCCTGGATGTGGAGGTCCAGCGCTTCCTGGTTGGTTTCGGCAAAAATTTGTATCCAACCGCAGTCGCGCTGGCTCATGGAGTCGGTGTGATCGTTCCAGATGTTGATCGGCGCGCCGATCGCCCGGTTGGCCACCGTCATGACGATGGGCAGGCCGAGGCCGGAGGCGTTGTACACGGCTTCGGCCATGAACAGCAGTCCCTGGCTCGCCGTCGCGGTATAGGTGCGGGCGCCGGCGGCAGAGGAGCCGATGGCGACGGACATGGCGGCGAATTCGGATTCGACATTGATGAACTCGCAGTTCTTCACGTCACCGGATTTCACCATTTCGCCCAGGCCTTCGACGATATGGGTCTGCGGAGAAATAGGATAGGCGCAGATCACTTCCGGCCGGCACAGGGCCACGGCCTCGGCCACGGCATGCGAGCCCTCGCATTGTTTAAGCATGGCTGGCCTCCTTAAGTCTTGCGCACGCGACCTCGTTCACCATGTTGTAGGCTGCGGTGGCCGCGGCGATGTTGCCCTCGGCGACCTTGCCGCTGAACTTGTCCTGGATGGCTGCGACCACGGAAGCCAGCGAAATCAGTCCCGAGGCGGCGGCAAAGCCGCCCAGCAGCGGCACGTTGGGTACGGCGCGGCCGACGTGCTTGAGCGACAGCTCGGTCGCCGGCAGACTCAGCAGGCGATTCGGCTGCATATCCTTCACGAACTCGCCCAGGCCGAGTTGATCGAACGTCTTGTGCGTGTTGATCAATATGTAGCCCTCGGGCCGCTTCAGGCCCGATAGCACATCCACCTGATGCAGCAGCGTCGGGTCCTGAATGATCAGCGCGTCGGGCTGCATGATCGGCTCGCGCAGCCGTATCTCTTTGATGTCGATGCGGCAGAAGGCGACCACCGGTGCGCCGGTGCGCTCGGAGCCGAAGCTCGGAAAGGCCTGGGCATGCTTGCCTTCGAGAAAGGCGGCGATCGACAGCATTTCGGCGCCGGTGACCACGCCCTGACCCCCGCGCCCGTGGATGCGAACCTGGAACATAACTCCTCCTTAGAACGCGTTACGAAATGAGGAGAAATATCCCCTCAGACTGCCGTCTAATCTCGATCACACCGTGAACTGCGGCATGGTTGGGGCACTGACATAGCAGTGTTCGTGCCAGTTCCTCGCAGCATCGAGACATCGGCTCAAGTCGTTGATTGCGGAAATTAACCGCAACCCGCGTCGTTGTTGGAATGGCGCACTTTGGCGAATGTCCGGAATCGCCGCGCCATGCTCGTGCGAGAATCCGCACGCGCTTGGAATTCGCTGCAGCTCGAACCTATGGCTTGCTGAATCAAGCGAAATGAGCGTCCGCAGCAACCCAGAAAGCCGACGCCATACAGAGCGTGGCGAACTCCCGCAGTTCGGCCACAGCGGTCGCTGGCGATCTCATTTCAAGGTGATCGGTGTTTCAGAATTGGGCGTCCGGTTCCGAGAAATTTCAGATGGCGCAATCGACCCAAAGCGGAAGTAGATTTGTTTGGAAAGCTGTCACTCGACATTGACCTTCAAGGGCCGGGGAAAGCAGGCATTACCCGAGAGTCGATTTCATGTCCACGCTATATAAATCCACTTCCTGTTCTCTTCCCCGTAGTTTCGTCGTTTCCAACCGCCGAGCTTTAAGGTGCGCTGGGAGGGTAATGCGGCCAATAATTTCCCCAGAGATCAACAATTGCTCATTTGCCTCTCGGCATTGGGCCTGAATGCGACTAGAGGTATTGAGGACATCTCCCAGATAGGCGATCTCAGCTTTATCCGCACCCAATATGCCGGCAACTACCGCGCCCCCATGAATCCCGGCTCTGAATTCAGGTACAAAGCCGTACTTGCCAAGATAAAAGTTTCTGTTCCGATTGATCACTGCTAGCGCATCGAAAAAGCATTCGATACAGTTCGCGTTTTTGATGCCTCTTTCCATTGTCCAAGTGACGATAATCTCATCGCCAACGTATTTGTATATCTCCCCTTTGGCCATGATCACGGCGGATGAAATATGGTAGTAAAAGTCATTGAGCAACAGCATGAAATCATGATGGCCGATCTTTTCCGCAATGGTGGTCGAAGACTTGACGTCCAGGAACATGAGGATTCGCTGTTGCTCCGACGGGCGGTGATAACTTCCCATCAGCAGTCTTGCCAGAGTACCTTGCCCGAGAATGCGCTGGAGGGAATAGATCAGGCTGAATACGAAACTTGCAAGCATTCCAAAAGCTAATCCCTTCGCATAGATGCTAGTTGGACGTTGCCAAGCGGAAAACAGGGGCGTTAATTCGGCATAGCCGGTCAGAGGCGCAAGAACAATCAGCAAGGAGAGGATAACGAAAACGTACAGAAACGCGCGAACAATCAACAAGAGCAGAAAATTAAACCTGTGAGCAATCGGCTCCAGCACAAAGCGTTCGACGCTGCCGATGATAAGGGCGGCAAAAAACCCCATGGAAACGTGAAATTTCAGCGCAATTTGAATCCCGAAACCGGCAACCAAGCCCCACACGAAGGTCACCGCGCCGGCCAGCAGGGATATCCTTACAACAGCACTGATTTTCTTCTGAGTAAGCGCAGAAAGCTTCATTCTGGTTATTGCAATTCGCGACTCCATTCCCGCACGCAATGTATATTCGGCAGTCCATATCAAGACCGGGCTAACAGGGCTATTGTGGCACTAAACAGGATCCGACTCGCCGTGTATCAATTGGAGCAAACCGTTTCGTGTCGACCAATAACGCGTCCGAGCGTCCGTTATGACGGGAGATTGCCAAGGGCAGCAATTGTTTAGGTTTGTACGACGCCTGCCCATTGCCCTGCACCACCTCCGTGTCAGGGCAGGCGTCCTACGAACCTAAACAGGACCAGCCACTAGCCCTTTAACTCCATTGCGGTCATTCATGGCATGGTCCGCACCGAAGCGGCCATTGCCCCCGACGGGACTCGAGACTTTGGCGTCGACGTTGGCTGCGCCCCGGTTGTCCAAGAGAATAGATTCATTTTTGAGCGATGCCTGACGTGTTCGCGATATTGCGTACCAAATGCTCGCGCAAGAATTCGATGAAGCGTTGCGTCTTAGCGGGTAACAGGCGCGTTTCGGTCATCGCGTAGACGGGAACTGGCGGCGCCTCCCAATCGGGAAGGATTCGACGTAACCGTCCCTGCGCTACGTCTTCGGCAACGATTTCACAAGGAATGACTGCGATCCCCGGTTCGAGTGAGGCCAGTCGCCGGATCAAGCCAACGCTATTGAGTTGAAACCGACCGCCAACTGTCACCTCAACCGATTTCTCCTCATTGTGCGGCGTCCATGTATTGGCCTTGCCTGTACGAAATCACGCTATTGCAGTCGACCTGCAAGATGATTGTTTTTGGCTCCAACGATAGGTTGTGGCCGGTAGTATGCGCTGACGTAAGCAATAGCCCAGTGGTAGCAGAGCGCTGCATTCCTGACCCACAGGCAGGATTCGATGCCGACGCAGCGCGAGCGGCGGATTGCGAGCGCCGGGCTTCGGCGTCGAATGGCCGGTTCTATGTGCGGATTCTCGCGCGAGCACAACTCTCCGATTCCGGGTATCCGCGCTACGCGCTCCGTTTCCAAAACAGAGCGAACCGCGGTTCAAGCACGTAATCAATGAGTTGTGTCGAGGCTTTGGCCGCAGTCGAAGCTGGCATGAAGACTGCTCTATTTGTCGCCCAATCACGCCGCAACCCAAGGCGTCGTGAAGCCTAAACGGCAGGAGGAGGGGACCATCATGAGCGCGTATGCCTGCGCAGCGACCGCATCGAATGCGGCCGTCGGCTTGGTATCGGCATTTTCTCGATTCGCCGCTGCGGTCACGGCCGCAGTGCTGGCCTGGTGCCTGATGCAGCCAGCCTTCGCGCAGCAAGGCGGCGCGACCTTCGTATTCCCCTATTCCGGTACGCTCAAGAAAATCCGCGACAGCGGCATCGTCCGCATCGGCCATCGCCAGAACTCGCCGCCGTTTGCCTTTCTCGACAAGAAGGGAAAGCCGATCGGCTACTCCCTTGATCTGTGCGAGAACGTCGTCGAAGAGCTCATCGCGGAGTTCGGCAAGGACATACGCGTCGAGTACCGGCCGGTGACGCCGGAAAATCGCTTCGATCTGGTCAATTCGGGCGAAATCGATCTCGAGTGCGGTTCGACCACGAACAACGTCGAGCGGCGCAGGCTGGTCGCGTTTTCACCGACGATCTTTGTCACCGGCACCAAGCTGTTGGTGCGGCGGGGAAGCCGGATCCTGAGTCTGCGCGATCTGCAGGGCAAATCAGTGGTGCTCACGCGCGGAACCGTGCATGAGAAGGCGATCCCGAAACTCGCCGAACGACAGAAGCTGGCGATCAAGTTCGTCTTTGCCGGCGATCACCAGGAGTCGTTCCAGACGCTGGCCGCGGGCAAGGCCGACGCATTCGCGAACGACGATGTGCAGCTCTACGGCATGCTGGCCGAAACCAAGTCCGGCGCCGAGTTCCGCGTGGTTGGAGACTTTCTCACCTACGCCGATTACGCGCTGATGTTCCGCAAGGACGATCCCGATTTTGCCGAGGTGGTCGAGCGCGCCTTTCACAAGCTCGCGGGCAGCCGCGAGATCGTCGCGCTCTACGAGCACTGGTTTCTAAAGCCGCTGCCTTCGGGCGTGCGCCTCAATCTTCCCATGAGTCCGCACCTGGAAGAACTGTTCCGGGTGCAGGGCCTGCCCATGGACTGAGCGCCGCGTGGGCGAATTTCGCGCCGCAAAGTCCTTATCGTACTAACACACCCGCACAATTGGAGATGCAGCATGACCGACGACCAAAGGCGCATTGACGCCCTCGACTATCACGAATTTCCGGCCCCCGGAAAGATCTCGATTGCGCCGACCAAGGGGCTGGCGAACCAGCGCGACCTGTCGCTCGCCTATACGCCGGGCGTGGCCCATCCGTGCCTCGCGATCCAGAAGAATCCGGACGATGCGGCGCGCTACACCGCGCGCGCCAACCTGGTCGCGGTGATCACCAACGGCACGGCGGTGCTAGGACTGGGCAACATCGGCGCGCTGGCCGGCAAGCCGGTGATGGAGGGCAAGGCCTGCCTATTCAAGAAGTTCGCCGGAATCGATGTGTTCGACATCGAGATCGATGAAACCGATCCGGTCAAGCTGGTCGAGGTCATCGCGGCGCTGGAACCTACGTTCGGCGGCATCAACCTCGAGGACATCAAGGCGCCGGAATGCTTCTACGTCGAAAAAAAACTGCGCGAGCGCATGAAGATTCCGGTGTTCCATGACGACCAGCACGGCACGGCGATCGTCGCTGCCGCGGCGATCCTGAACGGCCTCAAAGTCGTGGGCAAGGACATCGGCAAGGTAAAGATGGTGTGTTCCGGTGCGGGTGCCGCGGCGCTGGCCTGCCTCAACCTGCAGGTGCGCCTGGGGCTGGACCCGGCAAACATTTTCGTCTGCGACATCCACGGCGTGGTGTACCAGGGGCGCAGGCAGGAGATGGACCCCGACAAGGAGCGTTATGCGCAGGACACTAGGGCGCGAACCCTGGACGATGTCATCGGCGGCGCGGATATCTTCCTCGGCTTGTCCGCTGGACGCGTGCTGACGGCCGCAATGGTGAAGAAGATGGCGGACCGGCCGATCATCCTTGCCATGGCCAACCCGGAGCCGGAAATCCAGCCCGAGCTCGCAAAGCAGGCGCGACCCGATTGTCTGATCGGTACCGGCCGCTCCGACTTTCCGAATCAGGTGAATAACTCGCTGTGCTTCCCGTTCATCTTCCGCGGTGCGCTGGATTGCGGCGCCAGTACCATCAACGAGGAAATGAAGCTCGCAGCGGTGCGGGCTCTGGCCGATCTGGCGCGGGCCGAATCGTCCGACATCGTCGCCTTGGCATTCGGCGAACAGACGCCGCCGTTCGGTCCGGATTACCTGATCCCGCGCGCGTTCGATCCCCGCCTCATCACCAGCATCGCGCCGGCGGTGGCGAGGGCGGCGATGGACAGCGGCGTCGCGACGCGGCCGATCAAGGATTTCGACGCCTACCGCGACAAACTAGGGCGCTTCGTCTATCGGTCCGGAACCCCGATGTATCCGGTCTTCGCCGCAGCGAAGAAAGCGCCCAAGCGCGTGGTCTACGCCGAAGGCGAGGACGAGCGCGTGCTGCGTGCCGCGCAGGTCGCGCTGGACGAAGGCATCGCGCGTCCGATGCTGATTGGCCGTCCCGACTTCATGCTGGCACGCATCGAAAAGCTCGGACTGCGCCTCAAACTCGGCGATAACTGCGATGCCGTGAATATCCTGGACGACCCGCGCCATCACGATTACGCCCACCAGTATTACCGGCTTACGCGCCGCAAGGGCGTGTCGCGCGGCCAGGCGCTGGAAGAAATGCGCAGCCGGCCCGCGCTCATCGGCGCCATGATGGTGCACCGCGGGGATGCGGATGCGATGTTGTGCGGAACGCAGGGCAACTACGCCGAGCATCTTAAATATGTGCGCGATGTCATCGGCCTGCGTACCGGCGTCAAGTCGCTGGCAGCGATGCAGATGCTGATCCTTCCTGGTCGACAGCTGTTCATCTGCGACACGCACGTCAACCTCGACCCGAATGCGGAGGAAATCGCCGCAATGACGCTGCTCGCCGCGGAAGAAGTGCAGCGCTTCGGTTTGAAACCCAGCGTGGCGCTGCTGTCGCATTCCAGTTTCGGCAGTTCGGACGCACCCTCCGCGCAGAAGATGCGTGACGCCCTGGCGATCATTCTCGCCAAGGCGCCCGGACTTGCGGTCGAAGGAGAAATGCAGGCGGACTCCGCCCTGTCCACGGAGATCCGCGAGCGCGAGTTTGCCGGCTCCGGTCTCACCGACGATGCCAATCTGCTGATCATGCCGAACGTGGATGCCGCCAACATCACCTACAACGCCTTGCGCGTGACCTCGGGCAGCGGCATTGCGGTCGGGGGGATCCTGCTCGGCGCGGCCAAGCCGGTGCACATCATGATGCCCGCGTCCACGGTGCGGCGCATCGTCAACATGACCGCGGTCGCGGTGGCCGATGCCGGGGCCCAACGCGAGAAGCAGTGGACGATCGATTAGAAGTCGATCAACTGGCACCGGACCAGGCTGCGACACGAACCGAATTGAGCTGAAAAGGAGGATGCAAATGAATGCAGGAGGCAAGCCGCTCTACAAATCGCTGTATTTTCAGGTGATCACTGCCATCGTGATCGGCGTCGCGCTGGGACATTTCTTTCCCGAGACGGGCGCTGCGATGAAACCCTTGGGCGACGGTTTCATCAAGCTGATCAAGATGATCATCGCGCCCATCATCTTTTGCACCGTCGTCGTCGGTATCGCCGGGATGGAGGACATGAAGAAGGTGGGCAAGACCGGGGGCTATGCGCTGCTCTATTTCGAAATTGTCAGTTCCGTCGCCCTGATCGTCGGGCTGACGATCGTGAATGTGGTGCAGCCGGGGACCGGCATGAACATCGATCCCGCGTCGCTCGACACCAAAGGCATCGCGGCCTATACCAAACCGGGACAGATGCAAAGCACGACCGACTTCCTGCTGCATATCATTCCCGGGACCGTGGTGGATGCGTTCGCCAAAGGGGAAATCCTGCAAGTGCTGCTGATCGCCATCTTGTTCGGCTTTTCGCTGCACCAATTCGGCGGCAGGGGAACGCTGGTGTTCGATTTTGTCGAAAAGACCTCGCACGTGCTGTTCGCCATCGTCGGCGTCATCATGAAAGTGGCTCCGATCGGCGCGTTCGGCGCCATGGCGTTCACCATCGGCAAGTACGGCCTGGGCTCGCTGTTGTCGCTGGGCAAGCTGATGGGCACGTTCTATCTGACCTGTCTCGTATTCATCCTGCTCGTGCTCGGACTGATCGCCAGGATGCACGGCTTCAGCATCGTGAAGTTCATCGGCTACATCAAGGAGGAGCTGCTGATCGTGCTGGGGACGTCCTCCTCCGAATCCGTGCTGCCGCGGATGATGGCGAAAATGGAGAATCTGGGGATAAAGAAATCGACCGTGGGTCTGGTCATCCCGACCGGCTACTCGTTCAACCTGGACGGAACGTCGATCTACCTCACGATGGCTGCAGTGTTCATCGCCCAGGCCACCAATACGCCGATGACGCTGACGCAGCAGCTCACGCTGTTGGCGGTGCTGCTGCTCACCTCGAAGGGCGCAGCCGGGGTCACCGGCAGCGGCTTTATCGTGCTTGCCGCCACGCTGTCGGCAGTGGGCCAGGTGCCGGTCGCCGGACTCGCCCTGATCCTGGGCATCGACCGCTTCATGTCGGAAGCGCGGGCGCTCACGAATCTGATCGGCAACGGCGTCGCCACGGTGGTCGTGGGCAAATGGTGCGGCGAACTCGACTCAGGACGGATGCAACGCGTGCTCGACAACGAGAGCGCGGACGACGCCGAGGAGCCGGAGAAAGTTCTGGATACGGCCGAGGCCCATATGCCATCGGCCTCGCGCTGATCGAGTGGCGGGGTCGGACCCAAATCGCCAGCACATATTGCGCACAGAGGTCGACCGGAGTTGGGGTTTGCCGACGAACGTCGTATCATTGCCCGGCAGCATAGTGACGCAAAAATAGCTATGCGAGGAGCGATCGAGATCAAGCCCTTTCCCCCTGGCCTGCTGCTGGGCGTGCCGCGCCTGCCGACCTGGGCATGGTTCGCGGTGCTCGCTTGCGCGGCCGCGACGCTGGCGATCGCGTGCACGATTGCGGAGCGCATCGGGACCGAGCGGCTGCGCGACGCCGGCACGCACAAACTCGACTTGTATGCCGCAAGCCTGGATAGCGCCCTGGCCAAGTACGAATATCTTCCGGGAATCGTCACTTTGAAGCGGGATGTCGTCACGCTGCTGCGAGCGCCGCAGACGCCGGGCCTTCAGGACAGCGTCAACCGCTATCTCGCGCAAGTGAACAGCGTGGCCCGCAGTGCGGTGCTCTACGTGATCGATATCGATGGCCGCACGCTTGCCTCCAGCAACTGGGAGGAGGAAGCGAGCTTTGTCGGCAGGAATCTCGACTATCGTCCCTACGTAGGGGACGCCCTGCGCAGCGATACCGGACGCTTCTACGGCATCGGCACCACTAGCGGCAAGCCGGGCTTTTACTACTCGCGCGCAATTCGCGACGGCAACGCGGCGATCGGCGTCGCGGTGGCGAAAGTGAGCCTGGACACGATCGAGGAGGCATGGGCGGGCGCTGCCGATATCGCCCTGGTGGTCGACGCGAGCGGGGTGGTGTTCCTCGCCTCGAAGCCGGAATGGAAATACAGAACCTACGGCCCGCTGGACGCGAAGGCGGCAGCCATGATCGAAGCCACCCGGCAATATGCGGGCGCGCGGCTGGCGCCGCTCGCGCTGACAAGCGAGGACGCTACGGCCAGCGGGGCGCAGGCAGTGACGATCGCCGACGCAGGCTCCAGTCGACGCTACCTTGTGTTCGCGCGTCCGACTTCGGAACCGAGCTGGCGCTTGATCCTGCTCGCGGACAGCGCGCCGGTGAGCGCCCTGGTTCGAAGCACCCTGGTGTTCACCAGCGTCGTGCTCGCGTTCCTGTTGCTGCTGCTGCTCTACTTGCATCAGCGCCGGCATGCGATTCGCGCCAGCCTCGCGGCCAAGGAGGCGCTGCAGCGGGCCAACGACGAACTCGAGCGCAAAGTGGCTGAACGCACCGCGGATCTGGTCGCCAGCAACGCGCATTTGAGCCGCGAGATTGCCGAGCGGCAACGCGCCGAGCAGGTGTTGCGCGAGGCGCAGGACGAACTGGTCCATGCCGGCAAGATGGCGGTGCTGGGGCAGATGTCCGCGGGGATTACGCACGAACTGAACCAGCCGCTGGCGGCCCTGCGCACGCTCTCTGACAATGCCCGGGTACTGCTGCAACGCAACCGCAGCGACGACGTGCAGAACAATCTGACGCTGATCTCGCAGCTGACCGAGCGCATGGGCAAGATCACTGGCCAGCTCAAGGCGTTCGCGCGCAAGTCGCCGCTGCAACTCGGCCCGGTGCCGGTCAAGCGCGCGCTCGCCCATGCGCTCGCTCTCGTCGATCAGCGCCTCGAGCGCGGGCACGTGGCGCTGACGCAGGAGCTGCCGCGTGAGGACATCGAGGTGCTGGGCGACGCGAACCGGCTGGAGCAGGTGCTGGTGAACCTGTTCGTCAATGCGCTCGATGCGATGCAGGGTCAGCCGCTGAGCAAGCTCGACATCGTCGTGCGCGAGCATGCGGGCCGCATTGCGATCGCGGTGCAGGACAGCGGGCCTGGGATTGCGCCCGCGCTGCTGCCGCGGCTGTTCGAGCCGTTCGTGACGACCAAGGAGCCGGGCGCCGGACTCGGTCTAGGTTTGGCGATTTCGGCGGGCATCGTGCGCGATTTCGGCGGCTCGCTCGTTGCCGCGAACCGGCCGCAGGGCGGGGCCGAATTCACCATTGAACTGGCGTCTATATTGGAGACGGACGATGCGTGACGGAATCAAGGTGCTGCTGATCGAGGACGACGCGGCCGTGCGTATCGGCAGCGAACAGGCGCTGCAACTCGCCGGCTTTGTGGTCGAGTCGTTCGAATCCGCAGAAGGGGCGCTGTCACATATCGAGCCGGGGATGCCGGCGGTGGTCGTGACCGACGTCAGGCTCCCGGGGATGAACGGGCTCGCGCTGTTGCGGCATGCGGTGGGCGTCGAAGCCGAGCTTCCGGTCATACTCGCAACCGGCCACGGCGATATCACCATGGCGGTGGAGGCGATGCGCGCCGGGGCCTACGACTTCATCGAAAAGCCGTTTCCGTCCGAACACCTGGTCGAGGTCGTCGGCCGGGCGGCCGAAAAGCGCCGGCTGACCCTGGAACTGGAGGCGCTGCGGAATCAACTGAAAAGCCGGGCCGGGGTCGAGGCGACGCTGCTCGGCCACTCGCCCGCGATGGAGCAGGTTCGCCGCACCATCCTGGACATCGCGAACACGACGGTAAGCGTCGTGATCCACGGCGAAACCGGGACCGGCAAGGAGCTGGTTGCGCGCAGCCTGCATGTACACTCGATGCGCCGCGAGAAGCGGTTCGTCGCCGTCAACTGCGGCGGCGTGCCGGAGCCATTGTTCGAGAGCGAAATCTTCGGCTACGAAGCGGGAGCCTTTACCGGTGCCGCCAAGCGACGGATCGGCAAGATCGAGTGGGCGAACCAGGGCACGCTGTTTCTGGACGAGATCGAGAGCATGCCGATGGCGCTGCAGGTGAAGCTGCTGCGCGTGCTGCAGGAGCGCAAGTTCGAGCGGCTGGGTTCGAACGAACTGATCCCGGTCGATTGCCGCGTGCTGGCGGCATCGCAGTCCGATCTCGGCGATCTCGTCGCGCAGCAGCGTTTCCGTTCGGATCTATATTACCGGCTCAACGTCGCCGTCATCGAACTGCCGCCGCTGCGGGAGCGGCGCGAGGATATTCCGATTCTGTTCGAGCGCTTCGTGCTCGACGCCGCCAGCCGCTTCAGCCGCGAGGCGCCGATCGCCTCGAGCGCGCAGTTGTCGGAACTCATGGCTTACGCCTGGCCCGGGAACGTGCGCGAGCTGCACAACGTCGCCGACCGTTTCGTGCTCGGACTCCTGGGCGAGCAGTTCAAGCTGCTGAAGGATGCGCAGCCGCCGGCGCGCACCCTCGCCGAACAGGTGGCCCAGTTCGAGCGCGCGGTGATCGAGAGCGTGCTGCGCCGGCATCACGGCAGCGCGGCTGCGGCGAGCGAGGCACTCGGCATGCCGAAGAAGACTTTTTACGACAAGCTGCACCGGCTCAATCTGGTGGCGGAGGATTTTCGCTGAGGTGTGCTGGCGAGCCGGCTGTGGACTCGGCCTTTAGCGCAGCGGCGCGAACGCCGCGTCGTCATGCCGGCGCGGCGCGCCGCCGGCTTGCGGAAACGATGCGCGGCGCGCCGAACTATATGAGCGCGCGTCCCGACGCCAGCAGGTAGCCGATCAGGCAAGAGGTCGATACGCCGATCAGCCCGGGCAGGATGAAGCTGTGGTTGATCACGTACTTGCCGATGCGCGTGGTTCCGGAGCGGTCGAACTGGATCGCCGCCAGGTCGCTTGGATAGGTCGGCAGGATGTAGTAGCCGTAGGAAGCGGCGGCGAAGGCGACGATATAGCCAGGCGGCACGCCGATCGCCAGTCCGACGGGCACCATCGCGCTGATGGCCGCGGCCTGGGAGTTGACGAGCTTGGACACCAGCAACAGCGCGATGGCGTAGGTCCAAGGCTGGGTCTTGACCAGTTCCGTCAGCGCGGCCTTCAATTCCGGCAGGTGCGCTTCGAACACCGTGTCGGCCATCCAGGCGATGCCGAACACGGCGACCACCGCGATCATGCCGGCCCGGAACACCTCGGTCTTGCCGATCAAGGCCGGATTGGTCTTGGTGAACAGAATGATGAGGGCGCCGGCCAGCAGCATGAACATCTGTATGGTCAGCACCATCGACAGCGGTTTTCCGCCGAACACCGGCCGCAGCGACTGAAATGCGCCCAGGAACGCCACCACCGCGATGGCGCCGAGGAAGATCCACATTGCGGTCCATTGGTCCGTCGACAGCGTCTTGCCCAGCAGCGTGGTCGTTTCTCCATAGACAATCTTGCGCTGCTCCGGATCGGCGATGCGCGCCTGGAACTCCTCGTCACGGTCGAGGTCCTTGCCGCGGAACCAGCTGAAGGCGCCGATCGCCAGCACACCAGCGAGCGTCGACGGGATGGTGATCGACAACAGCATGATGAAGTCGATAACGGTGCCTCCGACCGGCACCTTGGCCAGAAAGGCGACCAGCGATACCACCGCGACCGAAACCGGGCTCGCCATGATCCCCATCTGGCTCGCGATCGAAGACGCCGCCATCGGCCGCTCCGGCCGGATGCCGTTTTTGATCGCCACGTCGTAGATGATGGGCAGCATCGTATAGACGACATGACCGGTGCCACACAGGATGGTCAGGAAGCAGGTGACGAACGGCGCCAGGAGCGAAATATATTTCGGGTTGCGGCGCAGGACCTTCTCCGCTCCCTTCAGCATCACCTCCAGGCCGCCCGAGGCCTGCAAGGTGGCGGAGGCCGCTACCACTGCGATGATGGTGAGTATCACGTCTACTGGCGGCTTGCCCGGGTTCAGCTTGAACACGAACACCATGAGGACGATGCCGATGCCACCGAGCAGGCCGAGCGCGACACCGCCCTTGCGCGCGCCATAGAAAAGACAGATGAGAATGATCGCAACTTGCAGCAGCAGTTCCATCGCCAAGTCTCCTAAGGCCCTCAGGCTGTTACTTTGTAATGTACGCAGCAGCATTCGTGCCAGCGCAGTGCGCCTACAGGCATCGACCCAAGCCGCTGTTTTCAACACGGAACGGTGACTTGCGCGGCAATCGGCGCAATTTGGACGTGCGGGTTCCCGCCCGCGGCGGGGGACGGGCGCGCGAGAGTCCGCACCTTTTGATCTCTATCAAACTTGCGGGAAAGCGCTTTGTGCTAACCTGAACCGATCTCTCCGGCATCGAGAGATCCGATTGCGTAGCCCGCAAGGCAACCGGTGTTTGCGCGTGGAGTTGCGCGACTGGCCGAGCTTAGGCAGGCAGCTTTTTGCCAGCACGGCTTTTGCAATCGCAGTAACCTCAAGAGGCAGAACCCACCGCGCCTGGAGCGCCGCGCGGCGGGTTTGTTTGGCAAAGCTCAACCGAAATCAAATGAGGAAAGGGAAACCATGGCTGATGTCTTAGCTCCGCTGGCGGGGAAAGTTTGGGAAGTGCTGGTCGAAGTCGGCGCGAAGGTCGAAGAGGACGACGAGCTGCTCGTGATCGAGGCGCTGAAAATGGAAAACACCGTATATTCGCCGTCCGGCGGGACGGTCAAGGAAATCAAGGTAAAGAAGGGCGACAGTGTCGAGGACGAGCAACTGCTCATGGTGCTCGAGTGATGCGCGGCGTGCAACCGACAGGAGGAAGGCAGCGATGAATTTTGAATTGACCGAAGAGCAGCGATTGATCCAGGACACGGCGCGGCGATTCGCCGCGGAAGACATTGCGCCGACGCTGGAGCAGGAGGAGGCGAAGCACGAGTTTCGCGTCGCTCGCGTCGCCAAGATGGGAGAGCTGGGATTTTTCTCCTGCGCGTTGCCGGAAGCACTGGGCGGCAGCGGCATGGGGTTCATGGAGTCGGCGCTGATGGCGGAGCAGATCGGCAAGGTGTCTGCGTCCTGGCGGGTGCCGTTCAACATGCAGAACCTCGGGCCGTCGCTGACCGTGACCAAATTCGGCACCGAGGCGCAGAAGAAGAAATATGTGCCCGGCTGGGTCGCCGGCACCCAGATCGGCTTCTTCGCCATGACCGAGTCGAATACCGGCTCGGACGTGGCCAGCATGAAGACCCACGCCATCGATAAGGGCGATCACTGGGAGGTTCACGGCAGCAAGATGTGGATTTCGCAGGCGCACTTCGGCGACGCGGGCCTGCTCTATGCCTACACCGATCGGGCTAAGGGCAACAAGGGCATGACGGCGTTCATCATCGAGCCGAAGAACTGGAAAGGCTGCACCTCGCGCGCGATCGAGACCAAGCTCGGCCTGAAGTGCGCGCCGACCGGCGAGTTCGCCTTCGACGGCATGAAAGTGCCGAAAGAGAATGTGCTCGGCAAGCCGGGCGACGGCTTTCGCATCTGCATGTGGCAGTTGAACCAGACCCGGCTCGGCTGCGCCGCCGGTGCGCTCGGCGTCGCCGGCGGGGCGCTGGATATCGCCATCAAGTACGCCAACGAACGCACCCAGTTCGGCAAGCCGATTTCGCAGCATCAGATGATCATGGCGCAGATCGCGGAAATGACGGTCGAGCACCAGGCCGCGCAAATGCTGGTGTACAAGGCGGCGTGGCTGAAGGACAACGGCAGGCCGAACCAGTACGAGACCTCGGTCGCCAAGTTCGCGGCATCGGAGGCCGCGGTGCATGCGGCGAACGAGTGCATGAAAATCTACGGCTCGTTCGGCTTCTCCACCGAGTATCCGGCGGAACGCTTCTATCGCGACGCCAAATCGCTGCAGGTCGTGGAAGGCACGTCGAACATTCAGAAGATCATCATCTCGGGTATGGCTTGCGGGACCACGCCCAACCGCGAATAGGGACGAGAAACCGAGAAACCGGGAAACCGCGGAAACCGGGGAAACCGGGGACAGACCCCCTTTTCCTATTTTCGTTTCATCGGAGCGGAGCAGGAAAGGGGAAAAGGGGGTCTGTCCCCGGTTTCCCTTCACTAAAGGATCGATCGGAATGAGACCGTATTTTGAGAAAATGCCGGGCTTCGGCAAGGCGCTGAAAGAAAACCGCATCGCACGCACGCAGGACAGCCGCGCCAAACTCGAGGCGGTCGAAGCCGAGATCGCCGCGGCGAAGAAGGCGGTGGAGCAGGTGGGAATCCCCACCGCCAAGATCAACGAGCGCGGTTCGCTCACCGTGTGGCAGCGTCTGGAATACCTGGTCGATCCGGGCACCTGGCAGCCGTTGCACAGCCTGTATAACCCGGAGGACAACGAAGAGGGCACGACCAACGTGGTCGACGGCCTGGGCAAGATCGGCGGCCGCTGGGCGGTGATCATCGGCTTCGACAACAAAGTCCTAGCCGGGGCGTGGATCGCGGGACAGCCCGATAACATCCTGCGCGTGACCAACCTCGCCAAGCGCCTGCATATCCCGCTGGTATGGTTGGTGAACTGCAGCGGCGTGAAGCTCCCTGACCAGGAAAAATTCTATGCCGACCGCCGCGGCTCGGGCGCGCCGTTCTTCCGCCACGCCGAACTGGAGCAGGCCGGCATTCCGGTGCTGGCCGGCATTTACGGCACGAATCCGGCCGGCGGCGGCTACCAGGCGATCAGCCCGACCATCCTGATTGCGCACAAGGACGCGAACATCGCCGTCGGTGGCGTCGGCATCGTCTCCGGCATGGCGCCACAAGGCGGCTTCGATGTCGCCGGCCTGGAGCAATTGATCGCCGTGACGCGCAACATGAAAGACAAGCCGCCGGGCAGCGTCGCGACGCACTACGGCGCGACCGGCTTTTTCACCCGCGTCTACGACGAGGAAAAAGGCGTACTCGACGGGATCAAGGACTACATGCGGATGATTCCGGTGTACGACCCGATGTTCTTCCGCGTCGCCGAGCCGGCCGAGCCGCAGCTTCCTACCGGAGAACTGTATAACCTGCTGCCGTTCAACCAGAAGTCGGATTATTCGTTCGACGAGATACTCGCGCGCCTGGTCGACGGCAGCGAGCACATGGAGTTCCGGCCGGACTACGGCCCGGAGATCTATACCGGACTGGTAAAAATGGACGGCATGCTGGTCGGCGCCATCGGCAACCGGCAGGGATTGCTGCCCAAAGGCTACCCCGAGTACGCGGATTATCCGGGCATCGGCGGCAAGCTTTACCGCCAGGGCTTGATCAAGATGAACGAGTTCGTGACCCTGTGCGCCCGCGACCGGGTGCCGGTGATCTGGTTCCAGGACACGACCGGCATCGACGTTGGAGATATCGCCGAGAAAGCGGAACTGCTGGGCATAGGCCAGTCGCTGGTCTACTCGATCCAGCAGGCGGACGTGCCGATGATGCTCGTGGTCCTGCGCAAAGGCAGCGCGGCTGCGCATTACATCATGGGCGGGCCGACGGCGAACCGCCAGAACGCATTCACCCTGGGCACGGCCGCTACCGAGATCTATGTCATGCACGGCGAGACCGCCGCGGTGGCGAGCTACTCCCGGCGCGCGATCAAGGACAAGGATTCTGGCACGCCACTGGAGCCGCTGGCGCAGAAGATGAACGAGATGGCGCAGAAGTATTACGATACGTCGCGTCCGGCGTACTGCGCCCGCCACGGCTTCGTCGACGAGATCGTGAATCTTTCGGCGCTGCGCGGCTATCTGAAGGCGTTCGCCGGCGCGTCCTACCAGAACCCGAAGTCGATTTGCCCGCGCCACCAGATGCTGCTGCCGCGGATCATCAAGGGCTGAGCGAGGTTCCGCAGGGCGCAGGAAGATTTGCCATTCTTGAGCCTGCGACCGGCCTGTGAGCCAGGCGGCGCCTGACTCTTGGCCGCATCAATGTTGATCCATGTGGCCGTCGCCATGCGTCGTTTCGTACGATGCAGGCGCGCGGCGGACCTGCGCTTTTTGCCCGTGCTGGGAACACTTTTGCCGGCAGCATGGTCAAACGCCTGCAAATACGGCATCCGCCATTGTCAACAAGCCTCTGTGCATTGCAGCATCTAACTGAAAAGGTTGTTCGATGAAACGTATTGTCCTGTTCCTAGAAGGTATCTCAAAAATAGTTGTTTACGGATCTGTTAACTTTCAATGAGTTCTGTTAGCTTTGGCGCATCTGTCAGACACATGAGGAGGCGCCATGAGTCGAGCCGAGGAACTCACCGAGGAGCAATGGGCAGTCATCGAACACCTGTTTCCGGAGTTGCAGCCGCGCGAGGATGCGCGAGGCCG
>Ga0334722_10001914_pt1 | contig 24652 bp, 45 predicted proteins | sample C3_bottom_MG_FD_207210 | JGI IMG/M metagenome (GOLD analysis project Ga0334722, IMG submission 207210) | Sediment microbial communities from Yellowstone Lake, YNP, Wyoming, USA - C3_bottom | ecosystem: Environmental > Aquatic > Freshwater > Lake > Sediment | place: USA: Wyoming | collected... | reverse complement strand
GAACCCCGAAGGCGTCTACGTGCGCGAACGGATCTTGTCGACGCTCGGGAAGCTCTACCTCGAAAATCTGACGGGAGTCGTACAGCCATGAGCTTCAACGATCGGGAGCTTCGCGAGGCGCAGTCGTTTTTGAGTGCCGGCCTGGCTCGCGCTTTCTCCGGGGCTCGAGGCGTTCTTCGCGTGGGCGGGGGATCACTCCGAGGATGATCGCCCGCTCGCGATTGTTCGTTGCGATTGTTGCAGGCGTCCGCTCTTTCGACGGCTTCGTGACGGATGGGGCGGACCGTTCGTTTTGACGGATGAGCAGTGCGCCGAGGCGAGGATCTATCCCAAGGAGGGGACCGTGCGACCGTTCGATTTCACGGCGAACGGTGGCGCGCTCCGCGTGGTCGTGTGCTCGCGTCGTTGCGCGGCTGACTGGTTTCTTGCCCATGGATCCGGTGGGGGGTATCCGCTATGAGCATGACGCTGAAAGTCGATGCTTGCCGCTCGTGCGGGGCGCAGATCGTCTGGGGCGTGACCGAAGCCGGCAAGGCGATCCCGCTCGACTACCCGGCCGACCGACGGCTGGTGATGGTCGGGACGCGCGGTTACTCGAGCGCGAAGTACCCGGGCGCACCGGACGTCCGATCGATGCTGGCGTTCGTGTCACACTTCGCGACGTGCCCGGACGCCGTCGCTCACCGAAAGCCGCGAGGGGACGAGAGGCGGGAGGCATGAGAAGGGTGGCCGGAATGAAGCACGAGACGGAACCCGTCATTTCGACGAGCGCGCCGGTCAATTCTGACCACCGCTGCGCGTGGTCACGCGAGTACGACCCAGACGAGGGTGAGCCGCCGACCCCTCCCGAGCGTTGCTCATCCGGCAAGCGTGCCCTGTTCTACAACTGCAACGAGGCCGGGCCGGTCTGTGAAGATCACACCTGTCGATGCCGGCCGAAATTGCTCACGGAGCGCGCAGAGAAGGCGCGGCGCGATACGATCGAGCGATGCCTTCGCGGACTGCGCCGACTCGGTGTGCCGGAGGCAGCGCTGGTGCCCGTTCTGGCGCACCTTCGGGTGAGCGGGACTAACTCCGAGCGAGAGGGTGCGTAGATGAAGCATTCAGAACAGCCGATGCTTGCTACCCCGTCACGGAGGATCCAGTCATGAGTGGCATCGACGAGAAGGGCGCAATCCCGTTCCGTGGGTCAGCCTGCGTGCTGCTCTCGGGTGGTATGGATTCGACGGCGTGCCTCCACTGGGCGCTGTCGAAGCATAAGGAAGTCCGGGCGCTCGGGTTCGACTACGGCCAGCCGCATCGAGATGCCGAGCTGACCGTCGCGGGTACGCTCGCGCGGAAGCATTCGGTGCCGTTCGAGATCGTGGTGCTCGCCGACACGATGCACGCCGGCCTGCTCTCAGGCGTGCCGAAGCACGAACTGCCGACGCAAGCGATCCATCGGGCCTTCGTCCCGGGCCGCAATTTGATCTTCCTGTCGATCGCGCTCGGTCGGATCTGCCAGTGGTGGCCGCTGGTCGAGGAACTCGACATCGTCATCGGAGCGTGTGCCGAGGACGCGGCGGGCTTCCCCGATTGCTCCCAAGATTTCCTGAAGGCTGCGCAGAAGGCGCTCTCCGCAGCCGTCGCCAGGCAGATTCACGTCGCGTCACCGTACTCCAAGATGACGAAGGAGCAGATGCTCCGAGACGTGGAACTCCGGTTCCCGTCCGGCATCGAGGACATCCAGGTAAGTTGGAGTTGCTACGCCGGCAAGGGGCCGTGCGGGGAATGCACCGCGTGCGTGCTCCGGTCCCGAGCGCTCGCGGCGGCCGGACTAGAGGATCTCAGTGCTGTCCCCGTGATGCACGGGGGGGACACGCATCGTGACCACGTCCTGAAGGGGGCCGAATGATGCTCCTCGTTTCCGGCGCAACGAGGACGATGGACCGTCTGCGCGGGCAGGCGAATCTAGGCCGTCTCCTACGCCCCGGGAACGGGAACGGCCCGGATGAGTTGCCATGGGCAGTCGACAACGGGGCCTTCGCGGGCTTCGACGAGGGCGGGTTCACCCGCCTTCTCGCGAAACTCAGCGGAGCACCTGGATGCCAGTGGGTGGTCGCGCCCGACGTGGTTGCCGACGCCGCCGCGACACTGGCTCTGTTCGATGTATGGGAGCCTCGCATCCGCGCTGCCGGCTACCCCGTCGCGTTCGTGCTCCAGGACGGACAGGTCCCGGCGACGATACCGTGGGACCTGTTCGAGTGCCTCTTCCTTGGGGGCTCGACCGAGTACAAGTTGGGTCGTTCCGCCGAGGCAATCGCGAGGGAGGCCAAGCGGCGCCGAAAACTCCTACACGTTGGGCGCGTGAACTCGATCCGCCGGATGGCCTATGCTCACACACTCGGAGCCGACTCCATCGACGGCACGGCGTTCTCCAGGTTCCCCGACACCTGGATCCAGTGGGCGCTCGACGCCATCCGACGGATCGAATCCCAGGGCCTCCTACCACTCTGGACGGAAAGCTAGGTGGCGCCCGTGAAGCAGCAAGACACGGTAGACCCGGCGGACCGGATTAAGCGCGACCCGGTTCCTCCACCTATCGGAGGGCCGTGGACTAAGCGTCCCGATGGGAGCTATGCCCCGCCGGGTGCTGCCCACTCTCGCGACATAGTTCCCGACCGAGTCCTTGATGGTATCGTGAGTCAGTACGGGCTCGGCGCCGTGCTCCATAGCCTCGCTCGGCTCGTGCGCGCCCGCGTCGTGAACTCCTACGGAGAGGAGGGACGCCGCGAGCGGATCGCCTCGGAGCTGGAGCGTCAGGCGGGCATGGCGCGCGTCGATTGGTCGGGCAGAGTCGATGCCGAAAAGCCTGCGGTGCAACCGTGAAGCAGGACGCTACGGAGTCCGCGGCAACGGCAGATCCGCGCGAGGGGTCGCCGGTCGATTCTGTCCAGGTAGCGGCGCTGTTCGTTGACCCGAGCGGCCCGTATCCGGGGCTCGTCGGCGCGGAACATTGCTGGGATGCAGAGCGCGACGCAATGACCTACGTGGGGCCGCACCCCGTCGTAGCGCACCCTCCTTGTCAGCTCTGGGTGAACTTCGCGGCATTGAACTTCAAGCGGTACGGAGGTGAGCACAACCGACCTGGAAACGATGGCGGCAAGTTCGCGTTCGCGCTCTCTGTAGTGCGCGCGTTCGGGGGAGTGCTTGAGCACCCGGCGGCGTCGAAAGCGTGGGCGGAGTACAACTTGGCGCGCCCTGTGCGTCACGGCTGGGACTATATGGGCAGCGGCGAATGGGTGTGTGAAGTGTGGCAAAGCGCCTACGGACACGCGGCCCGCAAGCGCACGTGGCTTTTCTGGAAAGGCGTCGGGACTCCGCCGGAGTTGCGGGGGGAGCAGCCTACCGGAAGCCACCAAATAGGATGGTTCGACCGAATCAAGCCGACGCTCTCGAAGCGAGACGCATCGCGTACCCCGGACGCTTTCGCCCTTGAGCTTGTTCGGCTCGCTCAGGTGAGCGGATCTACATGGCAACCGTGAAGCAACAGAAGACGGCTGTCCGCGCAGAGCGGAGCCAGAGAGAGGTGATTCGTTGACCAAGAAAATCTTCGCCATTATGTTTCTTCTCGTGCCGGCGTGCGACGACGGACACGCCGCCGTCGTTCGTGACCGCAAAGAGGCGTCCGACATTGCTCGCGAGGAACACCGCGAGAAAGCCGAGGCGATCCTCACCGAGAAGAAGTTCGACGCCCAGGTCAAGCGCTGGGAGTGGGTGGTCGAGTGTATTCGTCGAGCACGATCGTACATAGACGATTCAGGCGACGGCAGCGCTTCCGTCGCGAAGATGTGCGCGACGACGGCGCGCGATGCCTGGATCCTAGTAGGTGTAGTAGGTGGCGCGGAGCCGCCGAAGACCCCGGTGCAACCGTGAAGCAGCTTGAAGCGGCAGATCTCCTGACCGACGAAGAGCGCGAGTGGTGCAGCGGCCCACCGTTTGGGGAGGTGTACGGGGTTGTCCGCCTGCTCGCCTCCCGGCTATCCGAAGCGCGCCAGGAGCGAGACGAGGCGCGCGAGCGCTACATATCTCGCGTGAATCGCGATGTCGCGCGTGAAAACCGCAACTTGGAAGGTGCCGCGTTCCGGCTCGCAGATGATCGTGCCGATTCGCGATTGTTGGTCGCCGCGCGCGCGAGGATTGCGGAGCTAGAGGTGGCGCTCAACACGGCACGCTTGGTCCCCGGAATCTGTACGGCGCCTTCGGATGATGTTCTCTACGAGTGGGCGGAGGAACACAACAAGCGTATCGACGAGGCGCTCGGCCTAGAGCGCGCGATCGAAGCGAAGCGGAGCGCGGAGCCGAAGTGACCACGCTGCACTACAAATGCTCCGAGTGCGGCCCGCACGTCGCTGTCGACGAAGACGGCTGCTGCGTGACGTGCGGCCGTGACTGCAAGACCGAGCGATGCGGCGGCCACGTCTGCGGCACGCTCCTCACGAGCGCGCAGGCGAGGATCGCGGAGCTGGAGGCGGCGATTCTAAACGCCGTGCGTTGTGAGACCATGAGCGGGACGCTTGATACTCTGCTCGACGCCCTCTACGAGCACAGGGACGAGACGTGATCGCCCGCATCTGCGAGGAGTGCCTCACCCGGCGCGGCGTGATCTTCATCTGCGCCGCCGAAGAGCCGTGCCGAAAGTGCGGCCACGTTCCGGCCGTCGCGCTGACGCCTCGGGAGATCCGGTCGTGCCTCAGCGCGCCGCCAGTACCGATGCCCTGAGCGCGACCCAGCGGCGCGCGCGGTACAGTCCGACGAACGAGATCTCGTCGCGTGGCGGGTGGCCTAGTCCGTAGCAGGCGAACGCCCACGCGGCCGATCCAGTCGTCGCGCGGCCCCGCCACCCGGACGCGCGCAGCACACGGATCGTGGCCCGGGCGCATCGGCTCGTCGCGGCGAGGTCAGTGCCGGCGAGGCTGGCCGGAAGATTGGACCATGCCGCGGACAGGCTCCGTGTGCTCGGTAACGGCGTCGTCCCCGCCCAAGCCGCGCTCGCCTTCACCATCCTAGCCGAACGGATCGGATTGAATCTTGACCGTTGATTGTCCGTCTGCTAGACGCACAAACGCGGCTTCCGGTAATCCCGCCTAACAGCGGGAACCCGGAGGTCGCAACGAAAAGGGAGAGATCAACATGGGATTGCCTAAAGGGTTTTCAGACGTATCAGGCGACGTGTCGGGGTGGGTGAAGCTCACCGAGGGAGCGAGCGTCTCGGGTTACGTGCGCGGCAGGTTCAAGCGGCGCGTGGGGGACGGGAACTATTTCGCGATCGAACTCACGGTTGACGCCATGGGCGCCGACGGCAACGGTAGCCGCACGCTGAAGAAGGGCGAGGTCGTCGGGCTCGACGAGCGCACGAACTTAGCCGTGCTCTCCGAGCATATCGGCAAAGAGGTCTACGTCGAGGCCGTGGGCAAGGTCGCGACCGACGCGGGGCGCGAAGTCTGGAAGTATGTGGTCGGGGCGAAGTGAAGCCGATCGGTCGAAAGCTCCAGGCGCGCAGTGAGCGTTTCTTCGTCCGGCTGACGAAACCCGAGCGGCGCGCGATCGTGCGCGCCGCTCGGCAGGCGGGCCGGACCGACTCCGAGTGGGTGCGCGAGGCGATCCGGTCGGCCATCGGGGACGAGGTCATGCGAGCCGGGCTCGGAAGGGCGCTTCGATGACCGAGCTCGAGAAGCTATTCGCCTTCGAGGCGTACCTTCGGGGATGGCTCGCGGGGGCAACGCGCGACGTCGAGCGGCTCGAAGCGCCCGAGTGGTCGGAAGGCTACGCCGTCGGGCGACGCGCTCGGAAGGTCTTCGCCGAGCACGTCGCTGCGAAGCTCGACTTGACAGTGCCCGAAGGGGAGAAGCGATGCTGACGCCGGCCGAGCAGGATCTTCGCGTTATCGCGCGGCGCGTGGCCGAGCGAGGCTCGGGGCCCCTGTACTCGGCGGAATATTTCGCTCGCGAGCTCGTGCGAACACTCGACCGGCTCGACGCGGCGCGAGACGATCTCGCCCTGATTTCGGAGCTTCCGTGGCCGTGTCAGAAGCAAAGGGCTTGCGGAAAACCGTCGAAAGCCTCACGTTCGGCGACGGCCGGGCGGTTACGCTCCCGGAAGCACTGACCATGGCGAAAAAGCCCGACGTTCCAGCCGAGCCGCAGAATGATTACGGCGTGCCGATATCGTGCGACGTCTTCGAACGATCGCCCGAGTCGATCGAAGAGGCCGAGGCGCGCGGCGTCGATCCCGTGATCGTCTTCGTGCGCGTGCATCGGGTCGGCTCGAACGGCAAGCGCGGCCCGCGCATCACGAACGGCCGAGACAGCCAGTGGACCCCGGACGGCGTCAACGTGTCGTGGCTGCTCGATACGTTCGGCCCGGGTCACTACGACTGCGTCGGCGTCAATTCCTCGGGCATGGTGATCGCGATGGGCCGGGTCGAGGTCGCGAACCCTGAAGACAGCCATGTCCCGACGAATCCCGCGATGCCCGAGACGGGCGGCACGGCGCATCCCGCGCCGCCCGGCTGGCCCCCCGGCTATCCGCCTCCTTCGGCCTATCCCTGGTATCCGCCGCAGCCGGCGCCTCGGCCCGAGCCTTTGCGCGAAGCGGTCGCGGCGATGGCCGAGCTCATCACGCTCGACATCCAGCGCTCGCGGCTCGCGGTCGAAGCGCAAACCGCGAAAACCGGAACCGAAAAGCAGCTCGTCGACGCGCTCGTGGCGATCGCCGCTCGCGCGCCCGAGAAGTCGAGCGGGCAGGGCCCGGGCGCTCCCGGGATCGAGACGCTTTTATCGATCCTGAAATTCGGCATGACGCTCGGCGCTCGGTCGAACGGCAAGGCCGGCGCCGAGGGCGTCGAGCCCGACGAAACCGCGTGGCGCACGATCGTGCCGCAGATCGTCGACTCGATCGGCCCGGGCGCCATCGCCACGCTCGCTCAGCTTTTCCCGAAGGACAAAGCCGATGCCGTCCTACGCTTGCTCGAGCAGCACATGACGACGCGCAAGGCCGAGGCCGAGGCCGACGTCGCAGGCGCGCCCGTCGACGTGCCCGGTGAGACGGTGACACCGTGAAGCGCTGCGCGCAGTTCATCGGCGAGGGACAGTGCCCGGAGCCGGCTCAGTACCGCTACACCTGGCCGGGTCGAGACGAGGCCGTGATCTGCGCCGTGTGCGTCGGGAAACTTCTACAGGTCGCGGCGGCGATGGGACTTTCGCTTCAGATCATCGATCTCGCGAAGGAGGTCGCGACGCCATGAGGAAGTGTTCCATTTGCGGGATTGGGCTTCGGAGCGATGCCGCGGCGCACGAGTGCCCCCACGGCCGACCGTGCCATCATCGGGCCGATTGGAAGACGCCCGAGTGCGAGTCGTGCGTCACCGAGCGCTTCTCGCCAGCGGAGCTCGCGATCCCAAAATTCGATTCTCCAGGCCGGAGCGAAACTAGCCGAGAGATCGAGCGAGGGATCAAAACAGCGCGGCTCGCGAAGGGAGAAGCACCATGACCGAGCTTCGGTGGGTCGGCTCTTCGGACCCCGACGACTTCGGGGGCGTCGAGAAGACCGCCGCGATCGGCGACTACATCCTGGCCGGCGCGCTCGAGCCGCTCGTGAGGGACACCGCAGTCCGGCTCGTGCAGGGCGCCCACCGCGACGATCATGTGGGACGGGTCGAGCGGCTTCATCGCTTCGTGCAGCGCTCGATCGACTATCACCGCGAGCCGATCGAAATGTTTCACCGCGCGACGGTGGTACTCACTCAGGGCGGCGACTGCGACGACCACGTCATTTTGCTCGGGAGCCTCGCGTGGGCGCTGAAGTATCCGTTTCTGGTCGAGCCGATCGGACACCCGAAGGGGCCCGCGCACTACACGATCCGGCTCGGCACGCCTCCCTCCGAGCTCCCGAACGGGGACGCTTCGACCCGATGGCGCTCGTATGAGACCATCATCGACGCCCTTCCGGGCGAGCATGTGAACGACGCGATCCGAAGGCTTGGGCTTTAGGATGCCGACACTCGAGGAAGAGCTTTCGGCGTGGGCGAAGCGGGCCGCGCCCGAGGTCGCGGAAATCGCCGCGCGGCATGGCGTGAAGAAGATCCCGCCGAAGACGCTCGCCAACATCGCGAAGGGCACGCAGATCGCCGCGCTCGTCTTCGGCGAGGTCGCGTCGAGGCTTTCGAACCTCGGAGCGAAAAAATGATCTGCCGCATCAAGATCCGCGTCGAAGAGCAGGCCGAGGACGGAAAGCCCTTCGTGCTCTTCTTCGACACGGAGACCGAAGCTGACGAGGGAGCGATTGCCGTTGCTGCCGCTAAGGCCGGCTTCGATCGCTTCGTCGCAAGCGTGCTCCCGCTTCCGCGCTCGCCGCTCGACGACTTGCCGAGCATCATCATCGAGATCGCACGCGCGATTTCTGCCGGGCTTCAAGTGAAGGTCTCGTCGAAGGTCGATCTCGACGCTCCTTCGACGACGGAGGCGAGCTCGTGACGCCCCGTGCCCAGCACTTTCAGAAGATGGTCGACGAGGTCGAGAAGCAAATCGCGAGCCTCGCGGCGTGGAAGGCTCAGATCGCCAACGTCGTGAAGGATCCCGTCGCGCTCGACCGGCTCGGCGCGAGTCTCGCGCACATAGCGGCCTTGGCGGGCGTCGCGGCCGACCGCGCGCATGAGCTCGCGCAAGACCTTCTCTCGGGCGAGCCGTCGTGACCGTCGTCGTGCTCCGCTGGCCGGTGAAGGAGATCCGACAAATGCCGGGCGGCAGGCAACGGAACATCCTTCGGACGAAAGAGCCAACGGCGCGGCTCGAGTGCTCGGCCACGCTTGCCGGAAACTATCTGCATGTGAACATGGGGAACTTCGGGGACAACAGGATCTTCTCGCGCAAAACGCTTTGCTGTACGCAAACCGGGATGGGCGATTACATCCTCGATCATCGATCGCTTCCCGAAGAAGCTCGCTTTTCGACCTAGTCGACGTTTCCGATCGAACCGGAGTACACTCGCGCTCGTGCCCGAGCTCTCCTGGTCCGAGGTCGATCACTACGCGAAGGCGAGCTTCGAACAGGGCGCGACCGAAGCGGGCACGGCCTTTCTCGGTCCAGTGGGCGGTGCCGCAGCGGGCGCTTTGGCCGGCCCGGTCTACGAAGGGATCAAGGACGTCGGCGCCGCAGTGCTTTCACTTTTCACGCGCGAGGCCCCACCGCCGATCTTGATCCACGTCTCAGCCGCGGAAGCCTCGCGGGTCGCGACACTTCACGAGCAAGCCCAAGCTCGGGGCGAACGCGCGAGGCAGCTTTTCGCCGAGCTCGATTCTCAGTGGCTCGTCTCGACCCAAGCGCTCTTGAACTTGCGAGCGAACCTCGGGCTTCCGAGGCTCGCGATCATGGCCGATCTGGCGACGCTGCTCCGACGGGCCGGGGTGCCGCTCAACGTGTCGAATCACGCCATCACCCGTCAAGGGGGCTGGCGCACGGTCGGGGGCTGGACGCCCTTTGCAGACGAGTGGATCCCGGCGACGAACGCGACCGATCTCTGGACGCTCTACGGGGGGCTCACGTCGAACGAAGCGGCCGACCGCGAAGCCGTGCTCTCGCGCGTGAACGCATTTTTCGTCGCGCTTGAGACGGCGCGAAACCGGGTCGCTCTCCAATTCTTCCGCGACAAGGCGGTCCAGGATGGGCGAGCGCTCGCGACATTGGCGGGAGCAAGCCCCACGGCGGCTCAGCAGTTCGGCTTTCTAGGAAGCCGACAAATCGCGGATCTGCGACTCCTTCGATCGCAACTGGACGCGCTGGTCGCAAATGTGAACTTGATCCGGCTCGCAGCCTACACGGCGCACCCCGGGCTCGACGTGTCGGCTCGATTCGCCGGGGAGTACCTCCGGGGCAACGCCGACGCGAAGCGGACGCTCGAGCTTCTGAAGGCTCGCCCGGGCGTTCGGACGCCCCACGGGATCGGCGTCTACCTCGGCTCGCTCCGCTCGACTTGACCGACCGGCGCGAGTCGTGCGATAGGGATCGGCATGGCCGACCGACCTACGACTCGACCCGACGTGTACAAGGATCCTTGGGGCGCGTTTCTGTACCAGTTCCCGAAGTTCAAGCCGAGCCTTGCGCTCGAGCAGGGCGCGACGGTCGGCGCCCCGGGCGTGCGGGCCCTTCTCACCATGCTCGCGATCGGCGCTCGCACGCCGCTCGGCTCGAGCCTCGAGGACTTGAACCATCCCGAGCGATGGCAAAAGCTCCTCGAGAAGATGCGCTCGACGCCGTCTACGTCGGCGCCCTGAGAGGTAGCCGATGGGCCGCGTGATCCCTCTTCCTCCCTTCGGGCGTCGCGAAAGCGGCGGCGCGATGGCCGGGCACGGCCAGGACGCTTCGGCCGGGATGCAGACCACGACCGTTGCGGGCGTGACGTGGGCCTACAACGTCCCCATGGTCGAGTGGCAGCGGGTCTATCCGGTCTCGACGCTCCCGAACGGGCTCTCGGGGCTCGCCCAGCAGTTCTACGGCGATCCTACGAAATGGCCCGACATCTACAACGTGCCGCAGAACAAGGCGATCCAGGGGCCGAACCCGAACACGGGCTTGATCCCGGGTGACACGATCTTGATCCCGGGGCTCGCGCAGCCCGGGCCCGCGCCGGCACCGGCGCCGATCGTCGCGCCGAACGGGAACGTGGCGCCGATCAACGTCGACACGAACGGCGCGGCGATCGTGAAGGCGAAGCCGAAATCCTGGTGGACACCCGGCAAGGCCGTTGCGATCGGTGCGGTGGGCGTCGTCGGCGTGGGGCTTGCGATCTGGGCGGCGACCCGCAAGAAGAGGCGTCGACGCCGAAAGTGAGTTTCCGGTGCGACCCTCGTTCAAGCTCTACCGCCTGACCTTTCACCCGCACCACGCGAGCCTCGCGTGGGAGCTCCTCGAGCGTGCGCCCGCTCAATCGTCGACCGGGATCAACGGCACCGATCTGGCGCAGATGATTGCCGAGCTCGCGATCCTGCGTGACGCCGTCACGGCGCGAAGCCGGGACGCGCTCTACGATGCCGACGGCGCCTACCTTGGCACCGTCCGGCCGACCGAGAAGACGCCCAAGCGCGCGACCCTTCGGATCCCGATCTCGGGCGACGGCCCACTCTACCAGCGGTCGGTCGGGGGCGCGGGCTTGCCCGACGACTGGGGCCGGAAGATCGCGCTTGCGATCGATGGCGTGCTATCGAAAATCCCCGATCTGCCGCAAGGGACCGACGTCGAAGGGGAGCAGGTCCGGCTCGCTGCGCTCCCGCTTCTCGGGCTGGCCGTGATCGTCGCCGGGATGGCCGCGACGGCCATGGGCTCGATCGCGGCGTGGCGGTTTTTCGATCCCGACGTCCGCTCGCTTGCTCTTTCCGTGCGACAAGCCGCGCGCGACTACGCCGCGCGGCTTCGCGTGCTTCGCGAGACCGGGACGCTTCCGGCGCCGAGCCCGACCGAGCTCGCGGCCAAGAAAGCGATCGAAGGCGCATCGAGTGAAGACGCGAAATCGGGCTGGCTCTGGGGCGCGGGCGTCGCCGGAGGCGTGCTCGCGGTCACGTTGATTTTGGGCGTGCTGACGCGAGGCAAGTAGGGTGGAAGATTCCGCCGTGCTTCCCTACGCGGCTTTGACCGTCGGGACTATTTCGACGATCCTCGGGGCCGTGAATCTCGGCTCGATCTGGTCTGCGTCCGATATCACCCGGGGGCAACGAGTCGGTGCGGGCGCGGTGTCGGTGGGCTTGATCGGCATGGGCGTCGTGCTCGGCGCGCTCGGCGCTCGCGAGCTCCGCTATGTCGACGAACCACTGCCCGAGCTCGAGGACTGATGGCCCCCGGGCAATCCGAAATCCACTGGCGCGGCGCGAGGCCTCCGACCGCCGGCGAGCTCGAGGCGCTGCGCGCCCTCCCCGCCGGTCGCTACGCCGTGCGGCCCGCGAAGCTCGCGAGCCGTCGCGTGAATCCCGATGCTCGCTACTACTTCACCGTCGCGTTTCGCGACGCGCGCCATCTCGACCTTGGGACCTTTCCAACGAAACGCGCGGCGCTCGCTGCGGCGCGGTCGTGGGCGAAAACGACGGGACCGTTTAGCGTGTGGCGAGTGAATCGGTACACGAAAGAGACAACGCGCCTCGCGAGCGAGAATCCACCGGCCGAGCTCGAGGGCGCTGCGCGCGCTGCGAACCCGCGCCGCGGCTGGTTCGGACGGCTCCGGCGCAAGGTCAGAAAGAAGCTCCGACGTCGCAAGGTCGCGCGCCACCGAGCTCCGCCCGTCCGACGTCGGCGGCGAAAGAGCGGCCAGCTCGGTTCGCTCGACTCGATCCTCGCGGACCTTGCTGGCGGCGAAGGCTCATTTCTGAAAGAGGGCAAGGAGCTCGACCGCTACCTCGCGCCCGACGCGCATGACGCCGTCCGAGCGGTCTGGAAGGATGGGGGCTCGCTCGCCGAGCTCCGAGCGGCGGCGCGGACGCCAGCGAGCCCGGGGCGCCGAGCGCCGACCGTTGCACAGACTCACGCGATCGCTCGCCTTCCGAATCCCGGCCGCTGGCCGGAGGGGTCACGCGTCCAGAGCTTGATCTTTGCGCGGCCCGCGTTCACGCGCGCCAAGGCCGCGGCCTGGGCGAAGTCACACGGCTACCGGAGCCGCCTCGAGGAGACCGCCGAGAGCTACCGAGCGCGACAAGAGGCGTCCGGACGCTTCTCGGAATTTCGCACGGCGGCTCTCGGCCGCTCGGGCGTCGTCGCCGTCCTCGGCCGCCCGAACCCACGCCGCTCCCGCGGCGCTTCCGAAGCGGTAAAAACGAAACGGGCGCTCGAGCGCGCCAGGCGCGAGGAGCAACGGCGGATCGTTCGCGTCGCGATCGCCGGTGGCCGGGCGGGCGTCAAGACCGCGCGTGCTCGAGCACGGCTCACCTCGGCGCGTGTGCGGGCGGCGTGCAAAGCGAGCAGGGGTCGCGCTCGAGCGCGAGCTCGGGCCCTCCGAGACCAGGCCCGCGAGCTCGCGCCGCGTGCCCGCGCCGAGTGTGCGACCCGTAAGGCGACCGCCGGCGTCCTCGGGATCGCCGGCGTCGAACGCGCGAAGGGCGAGCTCGCCGACACCCGGCGCGTGTACGCGCGAAAGCCTCGCGCTCCGCTGGTGCGCTCGACGGCGAAGGAACGCCGGCAAGAGTCCGACGACGAGGTCGAGCGGGATCTAGCGCCCGAGCTCGTTCCGATCTGGCGCAAGGTGAAACGGCAGATCCGTGCGACGCCGGGGCTCCGGTCGCGCACCGAAGCGTTTCTCGAGTGGGTCGAGGAGAACGCCGACGACGTCGTCGCGAGGCAGGCTGAAGAGTACGCGGGCCCCGCGTTCGCCCGCGCGCTCGAGCGCGAGGAGCGCGAGCACTACGCGCGACAGGTCGCCTGATGGCGAAGCGCGCGAAGAAGAAGAAGCCAAGGCCTCGGGCGCGTCACGCCGTCGTCATCGAATGGCACGACCGCGAGGCGCCGAGCGCGGCCGAGATCGCGACGCTCGCGCGACTCGGCCCAGGGCGGTACGCCGTGCGACGAAATCCCGTGATCGATCCGAGCGTGCGCGATGCGATCGGTCGATACATCGCCGAGCTCGAGCGCCGCGGCGCCGGCAAGGTCTACGCGCTTGTCGGGACGCGGTACATCAAGATCGCGCGCGACACGGGCGGCGGACACTTGTCGGCCGTCGCGTTCGTCGAGAGCTCGAGCGGACGTGTGCGGCTCGCCGAGTCGTGGTCGCGTCCCGGTCGCAGCGCCGGGAGCATTTTTCAGATGGCGAACCCGTCGAACGCCGAGGCGGAATATGAGCGATTTCACTGGGGCACGAAGGCGAAGCGGAAGATCCGCGTGAGGGTTTCGACGCCGCGCGAACTCTTCGAGATCGGGAAGCTCCGGCGCGTCGAGTACGAGACGGTCAAGAAGGGTGAGCGCGCGGTCTGGTACCACGATTTCGAGCGGCCTTTTCCCTCGCTCACGTCGACGACCGGCGGAAAGCTCGGGCCGATCGTGGGAGGCCAGGCGCGCGTCGAGCCGCGCGGGATTGTCGGTTGACTACTTGACAGGCTCCGCGCGGCTCGTGTAGAGGGTCGAACGTGCCCCGAGCAACGAAACGACGCGCGAAGAGACGATCGAATCCCGTCTCGCCCGTCTTGCTCGTGAATCCACTGGAGAACCCCATGCGAAAGCGCTCGCGCAAAGGCAAGTCCCGTCGTCGTTCGAATCCGCACCGCGCCAAGGCGCGACGGAGCCACGGTCGGAGGCGTCGACACTCGAATCCGCGCCGCGGGCACCGTCGAAATCCGTCACGCGGCGGGCGTACCACCTGGACGAGCGCGCTTCTCGACAGCTTGATCGGGCTCGGCGGCGGTGGCGTCGCCTACGGCGCCGATTGGGGGATCAGCATGATCCCGATCGCGCCAGTCTGGCAGTCGGTGATCTTCGGTACGGCGGGCCTTGCGGGCTCGGTCGCTCTGGCGAAGTGGGTCTCGCCTGCCGCGGGCGCCGGGCTTGCCGGCGGCACGGGCTACGGCTTGATCGGTCGAGTGCGTGAGCAGCTCGCGCTCCGAAAGCTCGCGGCCGAAGACACGTCGACGCCTGCCGCGGCGTCGAGCGCAGCGGCCGGAACGGTCGTCAACATGGCGCGTCGGCCCGGAATACGCGAGGCAGGCGCCGTGACGAGCATGTCGCGCGGCCCGAACTACGGGCCGCAGTTCACGCGAAATCGCGAGGCCGGCAACGTGAGCTACAGCCTGCCGCAAGGAACCCGTCTCATGGGTCCCGCGTCGTGGATCTACCGCGACGGTGGCGCCGTGGTCTCGGCTCACAACACGCGCTAGCCGCGCGTCCCCCCTAATAGACCCCGAAACTCGAGGCGCCCCGGCGCCACAAAAAAGGATCGAAAATGCCGCAAGTCGCCGTCAACACACTGCCCTTCTGGTCTCGGATCGTGCTCCCGATCAACCTGGCCTTCTCGCAAGTCGACACGCCGACCGGGCTCCGAGTGCTCTTCACGAAGGGCACGAAATTTTCGGCCTTCTCGTACCGAAAGGGCGAATCGACCGTGTCAGCGCTCTCGGGCGCGACGGCCACGAGCCGCGACACGATCCTCGTGCAAGCGAACCAACCCCGAGGCGGCGAGCGGTTCAAGATCCACGGGATCTCGATCACGAAAGACGGCTGGCCCTACGTGGCGAGCCCGGTCGCACCCGGAAACCAGCTCACGCACACGCTCTTTCCGCCGAGCTCCGTGCAGCCGGCGGGGGGCTCGATCCCCGGGATCTTCGTGCCCACAGTCGAGGACTTCCGCTCGCTCGATGCGCTCGTCTGGGAAATCTTCTTCAAGTACACCCGGATGGATCTGAACATCGACGGAACGCGCCGGATCATCGAATTTGGCCCGACGCCCTTCTACCCGGGGATCGGTGGCCCGTCGGGGAACAACGTCGACACGACGAACGGCGGGACGTTCAACTCGAACTTCATGGAGATCCCCGAGATCATCAACTGGAACCCGGCCGGCGCGACGGATTCCAATTTCGAGGTTTCGTTCACGTTCGACTACGACGCCGTCGTGCCGACCTGGACGACGCCGACCGGGATCGATCCCGCGACCGGCAACGCCTACAACCCCGCCCTTCCGTCGAGCCCGCTCGGTCGTGACTACCGCGCCGGCTTCATTCTGAACTTTCACGGCGTTGCGGAGAGCCCGATCTCGGACGTCTCGTAAGCGCCGGGAGGAAACCCCCGGCTGTGCTCCGCTCCTATCTCTCGAACCTTGCCGCCTCTGCCGCGGCCGATCCGAGTCGCGCAAGTGACATCGCGCGGCACATCGCTCGGATCCTGGCCGACGCCGAGGCGAACGGGGGCGATTTGCCCGAGGGCTACATCTACTCGGGCGCGCACACCTGGGAGATCCAGGCCGACAACGTCGACGTCGAGCCGGTCGGGAACTTCGATTCCCCGGTCGGTCTTCCGCTCACCGACACGTCGAATCAGCCGATCCCGCTCAAGGTGCCCTTCGATGGCTTGATCATGGGGATCGCCGGGTGGGCACAGCCGCAGGCCGTTCACTCGCCCGACATCGATCACGTCACGCTGAAGCAAGTACGCGCGAGCTTCTGTCTCTCGCGCGTCGTCGACTTTCGGGATCTCTTCAGTGTGGAAATCGGGCTCGATGGCACGACGACTTTCGGCACGGACGGAAATGATCGGATGCTCTACCCGGCGAGCACGGTCGTCGGCTCGCGCCTTTCCCCGCGTCCCACGGCCTGGACGGTCCGGCGAAATCAGCGCTTACAAGCGCGCTTCCGTAATATATCGAACGTCTCATTTGCCGATGGCTCGCTCGGGCCCGACATCTTCGTGCCGCCGCTTCTCTCGAAAATCGTCCTCGCGTTCTACGTCTTGAACCTGGAGGCCCCATGAGCAACGGCGCCCCCTCGAGCCTGGCCGACGTTCGGATGCTGGCCGAGCGCATGTCGACGTCTGCGGTCGACGCCGTCCAGATGGCCGGGCAGCTCTCGGCCATGGTGAATGCGCTCGGACCGGACCGAGGCGCGACGCTCAGCCGATACCGTTTCGACCGAGCTTCGCTCTGGTCGCTCGGAGTCAGCTTCGAGAACGTGCTTCCCGACGAAGAGGCACCCTCGAAGGTGATCCGGTTCAATCGCGACGTCTGGATCCGGGGCGTGCAGGCGCAAGGCTACCAGCAATTTTCCTTTGCCGAGATCCAGCCGACCATCGACGACCTGATCGAGCAAGAAGAGCTCTGGCGATGCATCGGATCGTCGCGCAACACGTTCGAGAACGCTTGGCGGATCGACGACCGGCAGGGCTTCATCAGCCAAGGGCAATCCGAGATCCTGGCGCCCGCGGCGACCATCACGGGTGACGGGTTCTTTCCCGTGCCGCTCGACTGGCGCCTCGAACGGGAGCAATCGATCGAAGTCAGACTCCGAAGCCGGATGCTCTCGATCTTCCCGTCGACGGGCGCGAGCCCGGTCACGTTCAACAACGACGTGCCGCTTCCCGCGGCGGCGCGTGTGCTTCGGTGGGTCGTCGTGACCTTCTGGGCCGAAGAGATCGACAACCCCTCGATTCGCTAGCAAGGAGATCCCCCAAATGGACAAGCCGTTTACCGTCGCCCCTGTTTCTGGCCCCGGCGCCTTCGATCAAATCTTCTCGGTCGAGGGAGCGTCCGCGGCCGAGCTCGAGCTTCGGCTGACTCAACTCGTCACTTCTCTCGTCGCCACGGAGGAAGACTACGTGATCCGTGGATTCGACGTTACCGGCGCCGGGGCCGGCGGCTCGTGGCTCGCGACCGTGACGGCGCTTCAAGGCGTGACTCAGCCCGATACCAACTTCGAGGTGCCCGTCGGAGTCGCCGCATTTGCGGCGGTCGAATCGATCGGACGCGGCAACGACATCACGCAGAGCACCCCGACGACGGGCAGAAGCCTGCAAGCTAGGATCGTCGCGCTCTATCCGCAGGGAGTGACGTCCTACGGCGTCGTCGACGGCGGATCGAACGAGGGAAAGCGCTTCATCGCGCTCGGGCTCTTCGCGATTCAGACCTAGAAGGGGAGCCGGTGCGTGCCCACGTCGAGAATGTGCGCGGACTCCCGATCGGGCCCTTCCCCGGTCGAGAGATCCTCGCCATTCCGTTCGACGGGGACGAAAGCTCGGCGTGCTCGGTCTACGTGGACGCGCCATTCGAAGGAACTCCAGCCGCGTACCGGCTGAATCTCTTCACCGAGCTCCTCGGGATCCGCCAGCACATCGCCAGCGCGTTCGTCCAGAACGTGCCCCGGCCATTCTCGGGTCTGATTATCACGGCGACGGGGTTTCTTTGCGACGGCTGGCACCTCTTCGCGCAGGCCGTCAGCCAAGGCGGCGCGTTTCCGATCGCGAACGCGACGATTCGCGCGACGATGGCGGCAAAAGCCTGTTGCACCGATCCCTTCGTGCGAGTGCCCGAGCCGCTTCTTTCGATCCCTGGGGGCGAAGCGCTCGGCGCCTACGCGCCGGATTTTCTCTTCCCAGCCGTGACGCCGCTCGGCGGGCCGAACGGGCAAATTCTCGTCTTCAGCGTGACCGCGGACGCGCCGGCAAGCCCGCTCGTGTTCTTGCCCGGCTCGCGCCTGGTCGAGCTCCAGCTTCTCGGCGCCGGGCCCGGAAACCTCTCGGTGGATCTCTTCGAGCCGACCGGGACGAGCCAGAACGTGACCGTAGCGCCGGGCACGCTCTTTTCGATGCTCTTCGAGGAAGAGCCGAAGGCGATCGCGAGCCTCGCCTACATGGGCGGCGCGGCTCAGATCCTCGGGCATGTCGTGAGGTGATCCGATGACGAACGCAGAAATCGCGCTCAATTCCGCTCGGCTCTCGAATTTCGCGGGGCTCTCAATGTCGCGCGAAGAAGCGGCTACGCTCGCGGCTCGCGTCAAGACCGAATCGTTGCCCGAAGTGGTCGCCGAAGTGAAGAAGCTCGCCTCGAGCTACTGGTGGGTGCCCGTTGCGATCGGTGGGACCGGACTCGCGTGGGTCGGGCTCGGCTCGTACCTCACGAGAAGGCGTCGGCGCCGATGATTGTCCCGATGGTTCAAACGCGGCTGACGGACGCGGAGATCGCGACCGAGCTCCGAGAGAGCTACCTCGAGGAGACGGGTGAAGCGCTCCCCGCGAGGCTCGGTCGCTTCGCGCTCGCGGTCGTCGCGATCGAGAACGACCACGGCCGCGCGATCTACGATCACAACTGGGGCAACGTCTCGGGCGACAACTGGCCGGGCGACAAGTACGAGAACCCGGGCTGGGAGCCGGGAAAGCCCGTGCCGAGATACTTCCGCGCATACGCGACGCACCGGGCCGGCGCTCGCGCCTGGTGGCGCTTGATGCTCGACCACTATCCGTCCGTCGTCGCTCGCGGGCTCGGCGGGAACTACGGCGAGGGCGTGACGGAAATGTACCGGCTCCACTACGTCGTGCCCTTGTCGAGCGGCGAGGAGGAGCACTACCGGGCGACGGTCGTAGGACTCGCCCGGTCGTCGACGTTCGCCGCGCTCTTCCCCGAGTCTGCGCCCATGCGCCCCATGCCCGACGCTACGGGCGCGGTCGCTGGGATCGCCGGGCTCTTCGTCGTCACCATCCTCGAGATCCTCAGGAGATCGATCCATGTATAACGCCCCCGACCCGAGCCGCGTGCGGTCTGCCACGTTCTACTATTCGGACGCCGGCTCGCTCCGGCTTCCGATGCCGCTCGTCGCCGCGCGGCGCGCGTACCGCGAGGCGGGCACGCTTCCAGCGCTTCGGCCCGCAGCGCCCGAGCTCACCGATCGGGATTGGGAGATCGCCGAGCTTCTCTCGGATCTATTTCAGCTCGGAACGGTGGGACGGGATCTCGCACGCTACGAGGCAAACGCGACGACGATCCTGCAACGGCTCGCCGCGCAAGGCGTGACGCTCGCGACGTTCCAGGGGATCTACAACGCGCCGAGCTTGAACGCGCACGAGGTCAGGCTCGCCATCGGCTACGCGATCGTTGCTGCGAACCCCACGACAACGCTCGCCCGGCGCGTGCTCGCGTTCTGGGGCGTCGAAAGCATGGAGCAGCTCCCTCCCCTGACACAGAGCGGAACGCAGATGCCGCCCACCGGCGGCGGCCTTCAGTTCGACACGTCAACCATCGACATGGGAGGCGGCGCCGTCACCTGGGACAAGAAGGAGAAGACGAACGCCTGGCCCTACGTCGCGGCTGGCGTCGGGGTGCTTGTCGTCGGTGGGGCGATCTTCCTCGCGACACGAAAGAAGAAGCGAAAGCGCCGCGGCGGCAGAGCCCGGAGACGTCGCTAGATGGCAACGGCCGCCATTATCGGCGCGATTGCAACGCTCGTGACCGCAGTCGCGACGCTCGTGCGGACCCTGCGAGGGCACGGCAAACGCTTGGCGAAGCTCGAGAACGGGGCACGGTAAATGCCGCTCTTCGCGTCGCAGATCAACTTGACCGATCCGATCGGCGTCTTTCGCGCGTCCGAGCCGAAGGAAATGCAAGCCTTGATCGAGGCGGCAATCGCGGCAGCGCCCCCCGGGCCTCGGTTCATCGACGCCCAGCTTTCGGGCGCGGGCGCGGGGCACACATTCGAGCTCGTCGCCGTCGCGACCGAAGATCCGAACGAGGTCGGCGTCGCGCCGCTCGTATCGACGATGCTCGTGCGCGTCGTGAAGGATGGCACCCGTCCCGGGCTCGATCAGCAGATCAACCAGGCGATTCAAGCGCTTCCCGGGACTGCGGCGCTGCTGAAGGTGTGCGTCGCGGGCGCCGGGGCAGGCGCCACGTACATGGCCGTTATCTTCGCCACGACCGACGCCTCGGGAAACCTCGGCCCGGGCGCGTGCCCTCCGCTCTTCGGAAATCTTTGGGTCGACGGCGGGCAAAACATCAACGCGCCGAACGGCTCCGAGTGCAAGCCCTACAAGACGATCCAGCAAGCCTACGACTTCATCCAAGGGGCCGGAGCGCCCCCCGACTTCTGGACGATCCACATCAACGCGGGGCAGTACTTCGAGGATCTGACGCTGCCGAACGGTGGCGGCGGCGGTATCCGAGTCACACACGAAGCGATCGGCGAGGTCATTCACATCGGGAACGTGGCGTACACGACCGCGGATCCCGACTCTGCATCGTTCCTCTTCCACGGCTCGATCATGTTCGCCGCGCTCGGGCTCTTCACCGCAACGGGCGTCGCGCTCTCGTTTCTCGAGATCCGCTTCCGAGGCGACGATATTTTTGGCTCGCTTCTCTTCGCGTTCGACGGAACGGCGTTTCTCGGAAGCGTGCGTCTCTATTTCGTCAACGCGACGATCGGCGTCACGAACTCACCGACCGCAGAATTGATCGGCGTGCTCGCCGGGATCCCGGGGCCCACCTACATCTTGAATCGCCTGAGTATGACCGCCTGCGACGACGTTTCACCGACGGCAATCACGGTCTCGACGGTCGATACGAATGGGCTTCGTAGCACGAACTTTCTCAGCCCTTGCACATTCACGGGCCCCGTCGCTAGCTTCGTCGCGGACGAGACTTCGATCTCGACCTTCTTCGCATCGGGCGGCGTGCTCGCAGGCGCAGCGACCATCACCTATCTCGACGACGACGGAGGTAAGGCCGTGCTGCCGTTCACCGCCGGAACCTTCGCGGACCCGCAACCCGTCACGCTGCACGAGGCCCTTCAGCGGATCGGGAACGTCGTCTCGGTGGGCCAGACGGTGCCGATCCCATGATCCCGAAAAAGACGCTCGACGCCTGGCGGAAGAAGTTTCGCGCGACGTGGCCGAAGGCCATCATCGACCGAATCGATGAAGCGATCGAACGCGAGAAGATGCGCGCGGCCGAAGCGGAACCGGAGCCGGAGCCCCCGAGCCCGTGACGGGAGAAGACATTCTCCGCGTCCTTTCGATCGTGGCGCTCTTCGCGCTCGCGGCCGTGGTCGTGATCTGGATCGTCGGGCGCGTCGAGAAGCGAAGCCCGCGCCCGGTCCGGCTCTCCGAGTCGACTGAGCTCCGGGTCTGCGTCGTGTGCGAGAAGGCGCCCGCGACGGACGGCTGGCCGATCGTCAAGCAATCGAAGATCGACCACGACCCGTCGGGGCACCGACGCCTCCATGGACAGGCGCCGATGTTCGTGCTCGGCGTCGATCCGTGGAAAGAGCCCGAGCTTTGCCGCGCACATGGCCGAATGATCGAACGAAGGTGGGATCACGTCTTCGCCGAGATCCGGTCGCGGCGAAGTGAGCTCGAGGTCGAGATCGAGCGCGAGGTCGCGACGCTCGAAAGCGGCGCGATGCTCGCGTGGGCTCGCGCCGACTCCTACACACGCCGAGCGAACGGTCGCGACGACGCCGAGGCTCGACAATGACGCACGCAGAGAAGAAAACGCCCAGCTTTCACTGGGCGTTCGAGCTTCACCAAAAACTTTCCAGGGCAGGAAAGGGAAGGGGCGGTCGGAGCTCGCAGGTCAAGAGTGACCTACGAGCCCCTACGCGGTCAAGCGTATGGCTCATGACTCAGACGCCCTAGCCTGTGGACCAACCAACCACGGGAAACCCCCGGGGCCGGTAGCTTCCGGCCTACGGGCTAGGGCGCCTGAGTTTCGCCTTGAGGGGGCTTCCGTGCCCCCTCAACCCCTCGGATGTATGCGGGGAGCCCCCCTGCACCCCCTACGGGGGCTTACGCCGCCCCCGCAACCCCGGCGCCCCTGCGGGGAGCAAGCGGTTTCGCCCCACACTACGGGGCGAGGAGGGGGCGATCTTGCCACCTATTGAGTCGGGCTCTTGCGCTGTCGAGTTATTCCACAGTGATCCAGGGGAAGGACCGTTCGGCGGTTCGCGCTTTCCTGATGGCAACCACGCAGAAGAAAACCCCCGGGGACCGGAGACTAACCGGGCCTTGGGCTGGCTTGCCGCAAGTAGTGGAAACCAGGAAGGAATTACTCGTCCATGAAACCATGGGGCGGGCTCGGGTCGCTGCGCGAGAAGCGAGCCCATGCCTGCGACGCCGACGTGCTCGACGAGCTTCGGCCGAGGCTCGAGGGTATGGCGCGGGATCTCTCGCGCAAGATGCAGAAATCGCTCGTGAAAGCCGAAGAAAAGGGGGCGAACCGGGCGAAGCTCTTGCTTCGGATGGGCTGGTACGAGTCGAGGATCCAGGGGCTTTTGACGCTTTGCGATCGGGTCGAGGTCTGCGGCGAGGTCGAGCGGGTCTTTCAGTGCATGAACCCGGCTTGCGGTCACAAGTGGATCGCGCCGGAGTGGTGCGATCAGCCGTTGATTTGTCGGATCTGCCGGTCGCGCGATCTGAAGGAGCGGCGCGCGAGGCTCGCCGACGACCTTGCGACGGCCGAACGAGGCGGCGAGGAGTGCCCGACGTGCCGCCGGATCTGGCCCTGGGGGCAGGCTCGGCCGTGCAAGTGCGACGCTTCGAGCCGGTTCACGCCTCCCGTACCGAAGCATTTCCGGCGTCGTTTCGTGACCTTGACCGTACCGCATGAGGGCGTGCTCGAGGACCGGATCCGCTGGGCATGTGTCGGCCGAGCTCGGTTTTTTCGCCGGCTACGCGATTGGATGCGGGACGCGGGGGAGGACGCCCCCGTGTGGTGGACCGCGCTCGAAACGACCGGGGGCGACGATCGGCAGGGGCACGTCCACCAGCACGCGATCGTGCTTAGCCCGTGGATTTCCGACGTCGCGGTGGGCGTGCTGTGGGGCCGTGAGCTCGAGCGGCTGGGCTGCCCGGTGCTCGAACGCGAGCTCGGGCCACGTCTCGACCGGCTTCTTGCGGTGTCCTGGCGAAAGGAAGCCGATCCAGCCGTGCGGCTCGTGCTTCGCGAGGCGCGGATCCCGTGGACCGTGCGGGGTGTCGCGCCGCTGTCGCGTCGCAAGGGTGAGGCGATCGTCGACTACATCGAGCGCCGGGCGATCTGGGCGAGTCTCGCGCGCGACGAACTCGAGGTCCGAAGGCGCAAGATCGTCGACGTGCTCGCGTCGTTCACCCGGCATGGTGACGAGACGGCCGACTTCGATCGGGTGATCCGGGACCGGGAGCTCGTTCGGAGGCTCGGCAGGATCGCGACCGTGCCGCACGCGATCGTCGACGTCCGGGTGAGTCGGGCCGATTCCGACGTGTCGGAGCTCATCAAATACCTCGTCAAAGATTGGGATACGCCCGAGCTTCAGGCGCGTTTTGTGGCGTGCTTGAAGGCCCACGGGTGGCGACGCTTTCAGTCATCGACCGGGACCAGGCGCCCGCCGGCCGGGGACGGGTGCCCGAAGTGCGGCAGCCCCGAGATCCGGGTCGAGAAACAAAACGAGGTAGACGAAGACGAGCGCTTTCTGCGGCTCGGTCACTATCTCGGCAAGGTCGACGACGTGCGGAGCATCCTGAACCGCCTCGGTGTCCAGGCTCGCGCCGGCCCTGGCGATTGAATCTTGACACATGCTCGCCGCAGGCGTTGAATCTTGACCGCCTGCTGTCCGTCTGATAGGCAGACAAGGAGGCTAGTCGAAAATGTACGCTCAGACGTGGCAGAAATGGCTTCGGGTCTGCTCGAAGGATCCTGGGAGCCCGATACGCTTGCCGGGCTCGCTCGCGATGCTGACCGGGCAGGACATCCGGGCTCTTGGGGCCATCAGCGCTTGCTGGGAGCTCTACGCGGGCTCGGATCCAGTAGGGCAAGCCGGCGCGCTCGCGGCGGTCCGGCATTTGCTCCCGGCGGTTCAGCCCCAGTGCCGCCCGTTCGCGCGCGAGCTCATTGCTTGTTCGCTCGACTGGGACGATCGCGATCGGCTCTGGGCCCTGGTGAACGCATGACGCTCGATTGCACCCGGAACGGCGTCATGGTGATCGAGCGGGGTGACGGGCCGACCCCGTCGGCCGAGCGGTGGGTCGTCTCGCTCGGCGTTTGTCGGCTGGCCGAGATCGTGCTCTTCACGAACGCGAACCCCGAAGGCGTCTACGTGCGCGAACGGATCTTGTCGACGCTCGGGAAGCTCTACCTCGAAAATCTGACGGGAGTCGTACAGCCATGAGCTTCAACGATCGGGAGCTTCGCGAGGCGCAGTCGT
>Ga0334722_10001913_pt1 | contig 24656 bp, 29 predicted proteins | sample C3_bottom_MG_FD_207210 | JGI IMG/M metagenome (GOLD analysis project Ga0334722, IMG submission 207210) | Sediment microbial communities from Yellowstone Lake, YNP, Wyoming, USA - C3_bottom | ecosystem: Environmental > Aquatic > Freshwater > Lake > Sediment | place: USA: Wyoming | collected... | reverse complement strand
CATTCCTTCGCTCTTCTTATCATCTCCACGCATATAGTTCGCCCGCTCTCCTCTCGGATAATGTCTGCTTCCTTCTATATGCATGGTATGTGCCATTTTATGTGGAGTTTTTCAACAACCTGCTAGGCGAAGATGCAGTACGTAGCAAATTGCCAGAGGCCCTGTCCGTAATTGAGCACAGTCTACTCATTGATGGGAAGCATGAGACTTCGAAAGAGGCTGCAACAGCAGCACTTTCGGAGTTGCGGCAGTACGCGACCGAATATCTCACCCATGCTGATTGCATTGAATGTAGAAACAGGATACGACATCCGAGACCAATATCAACAGAGGATAGCGGAATAAGTCTGAGCATGCTAGAGCTATCAGGAGTTGAGATCATATGCCGCATTTTCGGGGTCGTTCCTGAGACGTCCGTGGATAGGTTGCTAGCCATAATTCTTATGAGTGAGGGAACTTTCGTTTGCAATCACTATGATCCTGATAGCAAGAAACTTTTTGAGCGAGTGATATCGAGTTGCGATATGATTGAAACGCATATCGTCGAGATGTCAGATATTTGAAATGGATACCGTTAAAAACTGCGCCCCCACCGAAATCTATTGGTCGTCCGGAATGACCATCAAGCCTCAAGCAGAGGATACAAAGTATTCCGGTTACCCAGGGATAAGAATGCTTTTTCTCATGGACCCGGGTAAATTAGTTAATGCACTCCACGCTCCAAGCTGCGGGTATATTGAAAGGGAGAATAATCTTGTACAGGCGGCTGATAATTCCTAAATCGGGGCTTGAATAGTCCCTGAATGAATGCCAGCGGCAATATTCTCCAAGATCTTTGCATAGATGTGAAAGCCCTCATAACGCTCACAAAGCTCATCCATCCCACTCTGCCCGACGGTGTCTAACAGATGCTTAAATCCAGGCATATAGTCGCCCATTTCAACAAAAATTGTAATTTCATTGCTATCGGCCCGAGCCAGCTTTCGTACCTGCACATCAATTTGCGAAGCAATTTCCAACTGTTTTGCATTCAAAACCATAATCTTTAGATCTCCTCTGTTCTCGCCTCATTCCCAGTTCACATAATGCCGCTGAGCCAATTACCTTCACATCCGGTGCGTATATGGACTTAATGCCCGTTGTCATCAGACGCCGATCTGCAAATACATAGGTTCCCCCCCTGCGTTCTGTCTGGTTCCAAAAGATTTTTAATGGCCGAGAGTTCGGCTGATAGAGAGAGGATAGCCTCTCGCCCCATGGGATTCAATAAAAACGTAAATAGAGATCCATCTGGCCCCAAACTGACGGAATATTTTGTTTTATCAACTTCTATTGTAGTGACATGAAAGCGTAGGGAAATGCATTCTCCTGTAGTAGTCAAGATATTGCTATCGTCATCAAAGTCAAAATAATTTACAACAGCGTCACCCACTTTTATATACCCATCCCAATATGGCGGCGATGCCGGCGCAATAATAGCAATGTTCAGTACCCCATCCTGGGCCAGGCTCTTGCTCAGGAGTGCAACAGCTCTCAACAGTGCTTCATTGCGATTTGCCTCGCTTGTTTCCCATCTTGTTTCTCTTTTCATTTGCTCCGCTGCCCGCTGTCTTCTTATCTCCTCGTGATCGTAGTCCTCCAAAAGTTTAATATACCTTCGAATCTGGGAGCTACCATAGCAATAGTTCAAATCGCAATCATCCACAGGTAATACGGGCAAGCCTCTTATATGTCCCTTTTCTTCCACAAGAGCTCGTAATCTTGTTACATCCGAAGGTTGTGATAAATCATCAGTATCAGCATGAATATTCTCAAAGGAATCAGCAATGAGAGACAGCCTCTCTTGAACATCAGCTCTATCTACCTTTAGATAGGCAACGTGTTTCATCGAACGAAATTGTTTATCCCCTATTTGAATGGCCGCGCAATCAACTTTGTCAGGTAGTCTCTTTATTAGGTCAGCCACTATAAATGCATTGATGACTTTCTTTAAAACGGACATGGGAATGAATCGGCTCAGTTTAAACTGAACCAGGAGTCTTGCCTGCTCGAGACTTCCGATAAAACATTTCCCCTGCCACCTGGAGAAGAGTTCGTAAGCAGTTGTAAGAAATAATAAAGGGGATATCTCTTTTGATTCGGAGCAATTCTCATTTTCTATATCACTATTTGAAAGCACAATAATCACATCTCCTTTTTCTTTGATAGGATGCTCGATGTCTTACTTAGAAATGACAACAGCATGTCAACCCTAGCGTCGCCGAAATGGTATAACTTTAGAGCCCTTCTTCGAGCGTCCCCGGATTTCCATGCCCTGCGATAAGGACGTCTGTTTTATTGTGGCAGCTTTGTTGTTTACGCGAGCTGCTATATTATTAATAACTTGCTTCGTTGACGGCATAACGTAATTCAGTACGAAAAACATGTAGTTATCGTCCGCAAGCTTCTCGAACCCCAGCGTGTTCCAGTATTTGAGATACTCCTCCTTTCCCCCTGGGTCGGACAGCGTAACTGTTTCGCCTGAATCAATAACAACAAGTCCGCCATCGTTGGCCAGTTCCTCAATAATCGCCACCAGTACTACTTTTTCAATCTCCATTCCCTGGAATCCCTGATCCAGAGATATGTTGTCGATATACAAAAAACTTACTCCAAAAGGCAGATCAGTGACATCTGCTATTGGAGCTGTGAATTCCACCTGATGATTCTTGTATGAATCAAAATCGTATAAATTGTGAAAGAGGCCTTCCATCTGCTGGCTATGAGCATCAAAAATATCCAGGATGTCCTCTCCGTCAGCTCGTGCGCTTTCTATATTGATAAATGCAGCTTTTGCCCTACCAATCAGCAGATAGTTGTCCTCATTTTCTTCGTCTGGTATTGTGATATCTATGTAAAACCAGGTCATATAGTCGTCAGGGTCACGGTTTCCAATATGACGCTTACACTTAATATCAAGAGTAAGCTCACTCAAGAAAGACGCCATGTCGTTAGCGGTCATGATCTCAGGGGGTGCAACCGGCATAAGAGACGGTGCGCCCTCTCCAACCTCCATTACAATTGTGGGCCTGCCCGGTGGAGCATGCTCCCCATCAAGCTTGGCGGACAGCGCATTCCAATCTTTTGATCCGTTCATTCGGGCATAGATGTTAAGGACTTCCCCCAACGAGATATCGGGAAGACGGGGAGTAAGCAGGGAATGCAGATGATTGGCCTCAGCTTTGGCCTTAACAACATTGGGACGGTCTGATTTCTTTGACATAATATTCCTCCTAAAAATGGTTATACTGCCCGAATTCCCGTGTGTCTGCGTTGACGGTCGAACAGCCCACATTTAAGAAGCATACTCGACTGACTTCTACAATAAGTGCGGTTGCGTGTTGCTTCACCGTAGTGACAGTTAAGTCACCGCAGACGGACAGGACCCCGCGTGGCCCTGTGTTATTTAATAATAGCCAAAAACAAAAAGTCAAGAACTTATATCAGAACAGAGGTTATATGAGAATGGCCATCGAAGGGGTCCTCTCGTCCACGATGGCATACAGTTTTGGTTGACCGGTTCAGGCATCAAGCCGGCCAACCAACTGCTTTTCTACACCATCTACTTGATCACTATAGTCGGAGCTGATACATTTCCCTCGACCCCTGACACGGTGACTGATCCCGGGTTCATGGTCACTCCGGTAACAGTTGCGGTCCATCTGCTGCTTTTAAACGCTACCCAAGTCATCGGTTTATACCCGACAAGATACAGACTTGCTGCAGATCGGAGAGCGCTGGTTGCCTCAACCGTCAAGGTTTTCTTACTTCTACTGTAGGTGGCTTTAGTGATGGCAATCGTAAGGTCATAGCCATTGCAATCTTGATCAATCCCATCGCCCTTAATCTCGGGTGCACCTGGATGGACGGCAGCATTGAGGTCGTCGCAGTCCTGACTTACAGGATATCCGTCGCCATCAGCATCGGCTTCGAAAACGGCTGACACGCTCTTGTCGGCGCTCATGTTAAGCAAACATGCTCCCGACCCGGTGCAATCGCCACCCCACCCTCGGAAAACATATCCTGGGGAGGCCAGCGCATTGAGGATTGCCGCTGTGCCTTCTCCGTACGTGGCATTACATGCGGTGGGGCAATCAACTGCTCCGTCTTCAGACGTTATCGTTCCCCCTACGGGCTCCGTTACTGAAAGCTTGCGCAACAGCCCTCCCCTTACGCACTTCGCCGCCTGAGTATTTAGCGACTTTCCACCGCCTTGGTAATTCCCGTTGAGCATCGCCAGGTCCCATGCATACTGAAAGTAGTTGCCGGGAGCATATGTGGTGGAAGTCCAGTAAATGTATCCATACGGCCCACTAAAGAAGTTCGTGTTAAGGCTTGGCATGCTTCTGCTGTCATCAAGGATGGTTTCCATCTCCCTGAGGTTGGGAAGTCTCCAATCAGCAGCACCGGCCAGGATCAGCCCCTCGCAGTAATCGAGCGCCTGATCCCAATGAAGAAGACTGCTCTCCCCCTTCTGCCACGTTAGCCCGGTAGCCCTATCGATAACGGTACCATCGGTGTTGTCGACGTAGTCACCGAAGACCAGCGGTTCCCCACGTACGCACCTGACTGAGGCCCCTAACGAGTAATTTTTTGGCAAATTCATGGGCGATCCTGCGTCTGCATATACCAACAACGCTTGCGTGGTATCAGCGGCATAGCCAGTTGAGGTCCAGTAGTAGGATTTCAGGTTCGGGAAGTACAGAGGATCCAGAGAGGGGGTATTGCCATAGTCGGAGATGGTTAGGAGTTCCTTTTTAGAAGGTAATCTCCAGTCGGTAAAGCCTCCTGTAGTAAGTGCTGCACAGACGTTGGTGCTCGAACTGTTGTAACCGGAATGGAATATCCCGGCAGCCTGGTACCAGTTGTACTTGAGGCCATTGTCCTGCTGTTGCCAGGACAGACCGGTATTGATATCGGTTATGCTGCCGTCGCCGTTATTCAAGAAGGCGCGGGGGTTGCCTGTATATGACCCGTCCTGAGCGAAGGGAGCATCAGGGAGCGGGCAGGAGATAATTACTCCGCCATTGTCATAGCACTTCTGCTGCCCCGTATCAGTGAGAACAAGAGCCGAGACCGGGGCCGAGAATGCGGCCAGGAAAAGCATAATGCTCGCGATTGCGAGCAGTAAACGGGGAAATAACCATTTTTGCATCATTTGTGATACCCTCCAAAACTGATGATGAGCCAGCTAATGCCAGCCTTTGCTGCGTCCAAACTAATCCCGCCGAGAACTGATGGGCCTGGTGCTCGGTGTCATTAAAAACCACATGCCTGTTGAAATAAGGAGCGTAAAAACACACCAGATAATTGCAATCCAGATAACGGTATAAAGGCTGGCAACGATCGCAGTGGCGGCTTTCAGTGTTTCTGCCATTGAGTGAGAGAAGACGACTAACGCTAAGAATGTAAGCAGTAGGCCTATGCCCCTTTTATCCCTATGTTGTGATTCAGTGCTGCGCTCCTTCATAAAATCCATTCGCGCTGGGCAGATTCCCCTCAAAGCAATCGATCCCGGTTTCCCGATCAGGTGTTTCCGGATGTAATTTTTCAATTATTAAATATACCTCCTACAATCGGTGGATTGTCCTGAACCTATATTACGGGGAGGGAAAAAAGATGAGGCTGCCGGTCCTGCCGGCAACCGTTTCACAGTCAGAATATGGGTAAACGGTAATATATTGAGGGCATGTTAACAAGCATAAGGGCTGGCAAGCTGGTGTAGATTTCAGTATCATATGTGCCAGAGGCTGAAGATTAGATCAGCGGGGCATACGGAGGTATTTAATGGACGGAATCGACGAGAAAATAAAGCGGCTTGAGGAGATAGCAAAGGAGATCGGCAAAGAGGATCTGCCTTTTGAGCGGGTTGAAGAGCTCCGCACCGAGGGAGTGAAACTCGGCAAAACTCTTGCGGACTATATCGAAACTCTCAGGAGACCCAAAGAGTAATGGCAGCAGACCTGAGCAAAGAATCTCAGGACCAAGGCGCCGCTGGCACAGCACATACGGGAGAAACGGAACGCGATGCTCTGGGGGTTAAAACCTTTCTTGGGCTGATAAAGCAGCCCATCAAAGATGCTCTCCCCGGGACATATACGCTTGCCGGGGACGTAGAAACAGTGCGCTCGTGGGTGGACGGCCAGGGGGGGAAGCATCTTTTTGTGACACTGGTTGAAAAGACAGATGGTCAGACCTATAACTTGAAAGTCCGCATCCCCCCCGCCGTATGCAATACACTCGAAGATGGGGGAATCAAACCATCGACAAAATTACTGGTCATTGGCAAAGTGAATCTGTCAAAAAACGAGATATCTCTCGATGCAAGCTCGGTCGAGGACATCGGCCTCGGGAGACTGTATCGACTCATTGAGGGATGGAGGAAACAATACAAGCCTCTCTTTGAACGCCCGAAAAAGAGTCTCCCCGTAATCTGCACGAAAATCGCGATAATAAGTAACAAGCAAACACAGGGGTTTGAAGATTTCGACCGCTATCTCCGCTATGGTCAGGCGGTCTTGCGGTCAACGACAATGCAAGGAGATAAGACCGCTGAGAGTATCGCAGCTGCAATCCAGGAAATCAACGCTCGGGGTGGGGTCGATATTATAGTGATTGTTCGCGGCGGCGGAGCCTCCTCTGGAATATTTGAGTACAACTTGCCTTGCTTGCTCGAAGCCGTCGCCGCATCAAACATTCCTGTCGGGAGTGCTGTGGGCCACGAATCTGACGTTCCCCTCCTCGATCTGGCTGCCGATGTGAGGTACGGCACACCAACTCATGCTGCGAAATCTCTCACTGATCAGTATGAAAAATTGCTGGAGAGCATTCGCAAGGCTGGTTTACAGATAGAGGGGGTTTATGCTGGCCGTCTGGACGTGATCAACACCCGCTTAGTGGCAGTCCTCAATGAGATCAACAACGCTGCATCTCATCGCTATCAGTTGGTATACGCCCATGTGGTGAAGCTCGGGGAAATGATCGATAGAACGTTCGACGCGAAGTGCCAGTCACGTCTGCAGGCGGTGAACATGCAGCTCGACAAAATAGAGCTGGCATACAGAAAGGCCGGAGAACGGCTCGACATGCAGAAGCGGCACAGGAGCACCCTTATTGTGGCAGCTGTTGTCGTTCTAGTGCTGCTGGCCATTATTATTTGGTTGGTGCGACGCTGATATTCTATAATCTGTGAATTAGGGCATCGGAAATACTCAATGGGGAGGGATGGGATAGAAAATGGAGAGCGAGACAGGGGATAATAAGGCAGGACAGTCGTCTACGAAGGCAAACGATATGCAGCATTATATTCGTAATGAATTGACGCTCATAAAATCTTATATAGAGGCTTTGGGGCATAGACCAGATAGTGGACTCGAAGCGCTTGTTCGTAAACATAACGGTGGTGTCCTCGATGCGATAAGCAAAATCGAGGCAAGACTGAGGCAGGAATGCGAGTAGGTAGGTTATCTATTGAAAAGTTTCACTTGTCTTGTCGTTCATAGGTCTAAGTACCATCCCCGGCAAAGCACTCTCCAGAGAGGAGTGTGGTATAATCTCTGTAATATTCTATTAGAAGAGAGGAGGAATTATGGCAACGGTTGAGCAGATAAAAAATAAAATTGAGGCAAAGAAAACGAAAATTGCGAAACTTGGAGAACAGATTAAGGGTGAGAGAACGGCTTTGGCAGACCTTAAGGGTCAGCTGGCGGCTGCGAAGGCACCGGCTGCTAAGACAGCGGTAAAAACGGTTTCCAAAAAGTCCAAAAAAGTAGCTAAGAAGAAGTAGCTATACGTTGAGTAAAGAGGGCGGAAGCGATATTTTCGCGTCCGCCCTCTTTTTTATTTGGGAACACCATACCATCCCGGAGATGAAACCGCGTTGTCCTGTTCCCTTTCACCCCCGCACATGCGGGGAAGCCTCACAGTTCCAAAGTCTACCTCAAGATCAAAAACTTTTCAGCCCCGCATACGCAGGGAAGACGATGAACCTCTGGGTCGATGACTTCATGGCCTGGTTTTCATCCCCGCTGAGGCGGGGATGATATCGAAGACGACGCGCACATCTCGTATATTTTCCTTTCAACCCCGCATATGCGGGAAGACCCCTGAGCGCTCACTCGCACATCTTGTTGATCACTTTCACCCCCGCACATGTTGCGGGGAAGACGCCCCTTTGATCCCGACCAGCAGGTCCGGGTAACTTTCACCCCCGCAAACACATGCGGGGAAGACTCGAAAGAAAGCCAAAAACAGATCCGGTCTCTCACTTTCACCCCCGCACATGCGGGGAATCCTTTAGATCGGGATGTCCCTTCATTGCTGCTGTCCTTTCACCCCGCACATGCGGGGAATACGTCGACAGGATTACCCCAAACCCGTTCCAGCCCTTTCACCCCCGCATACGTTTGCGGGGAAGACTATGACGCCGCTTACGCCGCCCCAACCTAATTAACTTTCACCCCCTCATACGCGAGGAAGACCACCCCTTTGGCGGTATACGCGGAATATGTACAACTTTCAACCCCGCGCACACGGGGAAAATGCAGTGGTAGAGGTCCCGTTACCGTTGTTCTGTCTTTCATCCCTGCTGATACGGGGAAGTCTCTATCCGCCCAAGGAAAATTACTTCCAGTTCGTTCACCCCGCATACGCGGGGAAGACTTCCAGCAGCCCAACTCCGCTTTTTATAGTTTCTACTTTCACCCCTGCAACGCGGGGAAGACAGGCGCAATGAGAAGAGAGCCTGCCGCTCCATCCTTTCAACCCCGCTTGCCATGATCGCCGACCTATCAGAGCGGAAGATTCAGAATCTCGGCAAGAAGGCACGACATTCCGGCCAGCATCGGCGGGTAATATCACATGGGCAACTGCGCCCGGCCCGGGCGGGCCAAGTATGCTGAGCGCGAATCGCTTTAAACTGAGCAAGCTGCTTGCCCAGGCTGAACAGGAAAAACACTGCCCTTTTACCCCCGCATTCGCGGGGGAAACCTCAAAGACTTCATCAAGGAATACGTGGGCGAGCTTTCAACATGCGCGGGGAAGACAAAAGAATAAAAGCTTCCTGCATGACGTCCTCCCTTTCAGCCCCACATATGCGGGGAAGACTGGTTGTAAAGAAGATCGACAGGCTTGTTACACTTTCACCCCCGCACATGCGGGGAAGACCTCAATGCTTTCCTCAGCTCCCCGATACAGCTTTACTTTCACCCCCGCACATGCGGGGAAGACTGACTGGTAAAAAGCCTGTCTCGCGTCGCGCACTTTCACCCCCGCGCAGGCGGGGAAGACAAATAGACTATACCAATAATTGGTCTTAATGTCCTTTCACCCCCGCAACACAGGCGGGGAAGACGATATAGTCGGGGCGGCGTAGCATCTCTTTGTACTTTCACCCCCGCACAGGTTTGCGGGGAAGACATCGAGGTAGAGATGGGCAGCGTACGAGTCTTACTTTCACCCCCGCACAGGCGGGGAAGACGTCCGATGAGGACATTGCCAAAGTTGACATAATCACTTTCACCCCCGCAAACACAGGCGGGGAAGACGTAAAACCAAGGAGGAATTTCAAATGCTGGTTGACCTTTCATCCCCGCACAGGCGGGGAAGACGCGGACGGGCATTCCTTCAAATCATATGTGTCACTTTCACCCCCGCACAGGCGGGGAAGACTTTGTTATTGCCGCATGATTATTGAGTTGACGCCTTTCACCCCCGCACAGGCGGGGAAGACTCCCTGCTCTAACATGCTTTAATTACACAGAAATATAGCAAAGCGTTCATGAAATAATATCCGACAAGTTACAATTATAAGGCGAAATGTTATTAAGCCGAATCTCTGTGATTGATAACCCCAGAGGCGAGTTATTTGAAGTCATAATGACTGCTCGGCCATCCCCGATATTCTCCGAAATAATCTTTATCATCAAATCAACAACTCTTACTGTTGTTTGAGACACAAAGAGCGACCGATCAACTTGGATAAAATATTGAGATACAATACCGATGAGGCTCTTTGGAGCACTCTCCATGGATATAATTACTATCACTTGCGACTTACCTCAGCACAGACTCTATTGTAGGCACGAGCTTTTCCAATAATCGCTCGCTCCAGAAGAGTCTCTTGCAGCTATGACGCGTCAATCGCTCCATTTCAACTGCACTACTATTCTGGTTATTTGCAACAATTTGAAAAGCCATCGGGACTACGGTGCTAAACTTATATACATCTGCGATATCGAACACAAATGAACGTCTATTCCCACAATGCATGAAGCCGATAGCTGGGGAATATCCTGACATAAGAATGCCAGCCTCACAAAGTCCATACAAGGCAGAATTGGCTACATTTAGCACACGATTTAGCGTGGTTTGGTCTTTCCACTCACTGCTTGAATTATTAGTTCGCCCAGTCCACACTAGTCCGTGCGCTGCAGCCAGGCTCTTATACAATGCAGCTGTCCTCGCCCCCTCTATTCCGCGCAGTTTCTCTATTGTGCTCACAATAGGGAGAACGCCGCCAAAACGTAGATTATAAAGGACCTTGGCAACCTTTGACCGATGTCTCTTGCTTGAGAACAGGGTGGCTTGATGCACAATCTTCTCAGCATTATGTGTTACAGCCCCCGAAGAGTAAACTCTTACACCGGCATCTCCCACCCAAAGCAGAAGACAATTATGCTTAGCTGCAAGACACACGGCAGCGTGAGAAATTGATGTCCCTGGCTGTAGCATAACACATGAGATTGATGCCACAGGAATCCTTTCAACCATATCTTCATTGACATCCGATATGGTGAAAGCTCCGTTTTCTACGTGTACCTTGCCACGCTCAACGGTAACAATTGGCAGTCTATCCTTCAGTTGTATTTGCACAAATTATATTAAGATCCCCCGGTAACCCGGGAAGTTAATTTGGTTGTCAAAGATCTGATTTATTATCGCTTACTACAGGGACGTGTTTATAAAATCTAAACTCTGCACCATTTCCTGCCGTTGATTCTTGCTGTTGGTGGTGGCGGCGGCGAAATCATGAGTCTCCGCCAGGGTCATCAGACCCATCCCGAGGAACTTGGCTCGGCCTATACCACTGACAATAAGCTTATTGAATATCTCAATATTCACAACACGAAGAAAACCTGCGAAAAGGACTGAATGAGCCCTTCCTCGGACACCTTCTTTTTCAAATACAAATGACGGCTGCACAATAGTCATTACCGATTCAATTATTGCAACGCCCTCCAGCTTTCGTGCAAGCCACCTATTTAGTCCATGCGAATACGTAATGGGACTACGCTTACCGTCTTTGCTTGTTGTCGGATTCGCATACAATACAAATTGATACGACTTATCTGGACCAAACGGAAGCAGCCGTTCGGAGCAAGAGACAACCTCGCCTGTGAGTTCGTCGAGTACTTCGAGCGTCGGTCTGACAGATGATTGCATCAAGATATGTAATCGCCCATCGAGGGAAGGCGTGGTCCTGAATAGAAACTGCCGGCCATCGGTCGGGACGCCAGGGAACAGTTCCCAAAGAATTTGATGAATAGAATATGGGTTATTGTTGTACGCGCCCTTATTGAGAGTTACATTTGTATAAAATACTTTCATCATACACCTCAAATGAATTTACTAATCGTATTGATCCTCAACAACATGATTAATGCCTATTTATGTGCGGGAATGTCTTTTCAAGCCAGTTCAGAATATGCTTGAAATTACCATCTGCGAAAAGACGACTATCCATTATGTGGATATTTCCTCTGTCACCCTCCTTGCGGCACAGCCTCCCTATCCCTTGTTTGAATTTCCAGACATCCTCAGTAAATAATCCCCGGTAGTTTTTTACATCTCTATATCGCATCACGGGGTCACCTTGCTTTTGCCTATAGTCATTATATTTCAGGATTGATCTCTCCCGGGCGTTCTGCCTGGCGATGACCTGGGGATCCTGAGGATTACTCCTCGGAATTCGTGGAATAAAAAGCTCGGTCAACTGTTTCCCCGGTAGATCCAGACCCATCCACCCACCGGTGAAAATAAGCAGGCCCTTAATGGGATCGGGGAGCTGCCTGAATTCAGAAAGGCACATCTGAATGTTTTTTGCATGACTCTGATCGAAAATCTGGCGATGAGGAAGTTTATTTCTGAGATCACAGGAATCCAGGAGGACCGGGATATCGTCATATGCTGGGACTAATATCATCGCTCCTCCCTGGGATTTTGGTTTACCATCTTCCAGACTCTTTACAATGACGCCGGCTGAGAACTCTAACAAACTCTTCTGTGTTGCTTTCGATATCGCCTCATCTTCGTTGACGGAAAATTGAGGTGCATCCTTATATAGATGCACATTGACAAGGTCGAAGTTGAAGGGTCTCTTGTAGGCGTATTCCAAGAAAGGGACGCGCACCATATTCAGCCCCAGCTCCGACCGAAAATGCTGGAAAAGAGCCTTTTGTCTGGTTCCAGTGAAGGGCGCATAGGAGGAGTTGAAGTCAGAAAGCGTTCCGGAAATGAATATAACGCTTCTTGTGTGCTTCCATAGATTCTGGTATAGGGTAGAGCCCACAGAAGGTATAACCTTGGAAAAACTGGGGTATGATCTTTCTTTCGAAAAGGTCATTATGAAATAAGTATCCTGCTGCCGCTTATTTTCATCGAACCCCTCCATAAACTTCCTCAAAAGATCGATGGAGTCGCTAAGTTTGTTTGAGGTATGCTTCGTTGAGGTCTTACGGAAGTATTTCTTATATTTTCCTAATTTAATATCCACGAGGGCACCCGTCAAACGCGTCGTATGCTTTTTTACTTCATGAAGCATTCTTTCGTCCAACTGAAATGCTCCTAGATGCCTGATATAGAGTTCGTGGGTTCCGTGGCTTTTTAACTTCTGGCCCGCAGATTCAAGAAAAGTGCAAACGTCTGAGGCTACAGCCATAACTTCCTGGATCTTTCTGGATAGGGCTATAGATCCACGAAAAGATTCATTGTCCACATGTTGGGCCAGTTGGCGCAATTGGTCCCGGATTGTCCTCATGGCAATCGAATTCGATAGAAAATTGAAGGCACTCGAGATAAAGGTATGTGCTTCGTCGATAATGAGGTGATCCATATCCAATAGAGGGGTCTGGTTGTACATCCTTTGCTGCATGTAGGTGAGAACGAGTGCGTGATTTGTTATTACTACATGTGCATCCACCGCATTGCGCTTTGCAAGTTCGAGATAATGATCATCTACAGGATCAGCCTCTTCCGGCAATGCAAGATCATCAATGTCATCTGATGTGAGAAACTCCGGGATGTTTTCGTTCCCTCTAATGAAGTCGAGGTCACCTCCGGATTGATCGACAAATATTGAGAACTCCTGCATGGCTTCATATCTGTCAGGGGAATTTACATATTGAGATACCAGCCATTCGAGAGCTGCCTTGGAAACATAGTTCTTACGTCCTTTTAAAAGGGCGACCCGTCCGCGGCGCATGTTCTGATCGCCGGATGTCTTCAGCCATTTGTAGAACTCATCAATCGCCTGCTGCTGTAGGTTCTTATGAGGTGTTGCAATGACTACCTGTTTTTTATTAGTAACAGCAAAACTTATAGCTGTTATTAAGAATACTAATGACTTGCCTCCCCCAGTTTGGCCTTCTAGTATGGCGTATTTCCCATCGTCAAAGGCCGATGCCATATCCGTAAGCATATCAATTTGCTGTGCACGCTTAACTATCTGCCCATCGGCCGCAGCAATTACTTTGTTGTAGGCTTCCTCACACGCACGCCGGATGTTGACAAGCTTTTGGTCAGACCGAATAGTCTTCTTTATATCTGGTTTTGTGGCGGCCGTGGGCATCAGGCTGCCTCCTCAGTCTTTTTGCTGTTCGCATTCTGAGACGCAATACTCATAAAAAACAGTCCCAACGTCCGGAAATTGTCCTGGAGGAGCGCCCTGGTCAGGAAATCGGGGTCTGATGAGAACTCACTCCCCTCGAATACCTTCTGAGACTTGCCCTTAGCGAACGCCTTCGTGGCTTTATTCTTCGCAGCACCGGTTGCATTTTGTGTTCTTTCCTGGTTTCTTTTAGTAATGATCTCCTCAATCCTCTTGCCTCTCAGCCCGGACAGCAGAGCTCCCGTAGACATCACGTTATTGGCGGGATCTTTTTTCACTATCCTTACCCACACTTCATCCAGAAATTGCCTGTCGACCATGATCTTCTCGTCATAGTAGGAAATAACATATCTGTCTCGATCGTAGTTAACGGGAGCCAGATAGATAAAATGGGTTCCATTCTTTCCAACACCATGCTTATTAAAGGCAAAAATAAATGGGGGTTCTGGAGGCTCGAGCATCAACTTGTAGAAGTCACCGGTCAGAATACGCTTGATTCGGGGCTGTGAATCGTCCTCCTTGCCCTTCCCTACGATAAGCGATACCAGGCTGGGGTTTGCTACAATGCCGTTCAAATCCTTAAATTGAGGCCTTACTACCGCTTCGCAATAAGGACATGTTACAGGGGAGTGCGGTTCTGTGAAGGAAAATTGCTCGCCAAAATTGTTCGATATCACGCTTCCGAGTTTCGCTGCGCCTGGAGTTGATTCATAGGTGTTAAAGCCTACCTCAAAATCGTTACGTCCACATATGGCACAATTCTGATGGTCAGTGTTTTTAACCGAAAATCTTATGACCCTACCATTGGCTGTATGTTTGTCTGGGGACCCCTGCCAGTACGAATCATATATCAATTCAGTAGGGTATCTATATTGTTTTCGCATTGTCACGCCTCCTGCTAATATCTCCGATCCCGGCGAGGAGCCGGCCATCCTGACGCCAGTATGCGGGTTTAAGCCGCATGAACGAAAGCGGGGCAACGTCAAAATGTTCAACCGGCAGGGGTCTCATAATCGGATCCTGTTCAGAAGAAGCAGTAACCCTGTGGCTCTTGATTCTGCCATAGCCCAGAGAGGATTTCTTGCCAATATGTGTCCAGTCGCGGAGCAAATCGACTATTTTTTCTTTGTTTCCGATTACAGTCCAGGATGCGGCATTAGCCAAACGTGGGTATAAAGTAGGGGCGCCGGTCTTATATGCACCCGAACCCTGTGCTATGAACCGCTGCCTGACGCCTCGGATAATGGTGTCGGCATCTATGCCCGCATCGATAAAGCGCTGCACCCGAATTGATTTGTAAATAGTGACCGCTTCATGAACATGCTCATTATGCAAGGCGATCATGGAAGCCGCATACAGATAGTCCCCTCCCAGGGCTACCTTTTGAAGAGGCAGATTGTCAATAATGGCTCTCATGTCCTCGGTTGATAGCGGTTCGTCATGTTGACCCCTTGCGCGCTCCACGGCCAGAAAGGCCAGTATTGAATCAAACGGAGTCCAAAGGGCTGGCCCATTAACTATCAATGGGCCAGCCAGATCGGCAGTTATTGTCACTTTTTCCATGTCGAAACCTACTTCAGCTGGACTGAGATGCTGTCGGCAGTTACCTGTTCCAAATAGGCGCGATAGTCCTCCATGGCCCCTAATACCACGTCAGAGGCCCCGTTCAGAGAAAAGCCGTTGTCATCGACTGCGACTTCGCCATGGATTTCACCGTTAATTGTAATTGTATAGTTTAAGGCGATGCGCCCGCATCCCCTGGAGGAATGTCCTCCAATGTAAGGGTGAATTGAAAAACGTTTCAGGGCTGAGAGAAAGGCCCCAAGCTCGATCGAGGCGACATTTTTTAAGATGTTGTAATGATAATACTTAGCCCCGGGGATGACGGTTTCGACCGAAAATATCATCTGACGGGATGTTGCGGACCCTTTCTGAGGTTCGTCATCATTGTTTTTCTTTGCCTTTTTATCGGCAAGTGCTGCCTCGAATGAAATCATCTCGCCCAGGCCCTCTTCAGACAGCATTTCAAAGACCTCAGGGTTTGTCATGTCGTCTTTCCGAACATATTGCTTAATGTCGATATATCCGTTGTCCCTGCCGAAAGCAAGGTCGCTTGTCTGCTCGGCTATCTTCTCGAGATCTACAAGGCCGGCATCAACTGTCTCCCTGCATATAAGAATTGGCTCTCCGATTACGGTCTTGCCGGCAATGATCGCTCTCAAGGCCGATGCCCCAAGGAGACTGAGGACCACATTGCGGTTTTTGGCATCTGTCTGGGCAGCGATAAGATCCGAAGGCGAGAGCGCTTTTTTGCCATGCTTTTTGTCCTTCTGCCCTTCCCCTTCTTCGGCGGTTCCCTCTGCCGCCTTCAAATCTTTTCCCTCGGCGCCGCCACCGCCGCAGTACAGTACTATAAGATCCTGATAGCCTACCTTCTGCCCCTTTTCTGCTAGCGCATCAGTGATGTCGCGTGCTATGTTGTCGCGAACCATGCTCCGGATCGTGTTTTGACTGGGGCCGGGAAAGGAAACCACCTGGTTGTCGATCAAATGCTTATCCCTGCGATGGATCTGCAAGAGCGTTCCGTTTGGCTGCTTTGCTGATTCAGTGATCTGGGCGAGCCGGCTCAAAAGTGTTATTTTGCCATCAAACCTCACGATTCCGACCTTTGTCCCCATTGATGGTGCTGTTGCTACCTTTGACATACTACCTCCTGTTTTGTCTGAAATTTGTACAATCCTGATTGATGATGATCAATCATGCCCAATATCTATGTTGCTGGTTAATATTGATGTCCAGCTCCTCTTTATATTACTGAGGACCTTATTTGGTGCCCTCAGTTCCGGACGGAAAATACACCGGAACCAGTTCGTAACGGCTAAACAATATATGCGTTTATAAAGTTCCATCACCTGTTTGTCAAGATTTTTTTAAATAATAAGTTCGAATTTAAGTGTTGGTCCCCGATTTTTGTCATCAACGCGATAATCCGGATACCTAACTGAACTATCTGTCTCCGCGTTGGTCCTTGTCATGTTATGTTGCTTTAGCTGTAATAGCTGTGGTCTTATGGGCGGATTCGGCATCTGCCTTGATATCGCAACTTGCAATCTCATCGAGAAGGGCCCAAATGCTGTCGGGCTTGTCAGAAGGATACGCAGATTCGAGCGCCGGCGCCTTCCCGCTGCTGACGAAGGCATAGGCCTCTGCAATTCTTGCTGAGCAGATAGTGGCTGCGATTCTTGTAATGTAATCAGAAGACTGTGATATCCTGGAGAGTTCCTCAAAAAGAGCCGGTTCTATGGTCTTAAGGCGCTCACTGAACTCACTGAACTGCTTACATTCGAAGTCATCACGAACGCTCCGGAGGTTCTCTATAGAAACAAGCCACTTATTGACGAGATCTACGGCCTCTTTGGTCATGGTATGTAATGTCACCGAGGCAGGTCCAGCTATATCATCTCCGGTCCGGTCCGGGAAGAGCTTCTTGTCTGTTGCCTTGATTTCATGAATTGTAGACTGCACATCGTAAAGATGATCAACCAGCTCTCTAACATCCCGAGCGCGGCCGCTGTCGTCTGCCATGGCCGGATGGACGATACTGCCTATGTAGCGGCCCTTTAGCAGCCACTCGTGCCATACGGCGCGCGCGGGAGCGTATTTTATGGTTGTCTTGAGCGCAGACTTGTACCAATCATCAATATCCTGCACTATCTGCTTGTGAGCAAGGATGTATGACTGCCGTATATGGGATGCACTGACAAGATCCTCTGTTATCTGAATATGTTTTGAAGCAAAATCGAGAAGTGCATTGCAAAAAGATGTAGTCGCTGGGACGCCTTTGGCCTTTACATTCTTCAGCGTGCTTGCGACTTTCAGCGCAGGGACCCTGAGCACCGGCAGAAACATTGAGGATATCGCCAGCATGGATAACGCCTGGTTCCAGACAAAACTCTTGCTACTGAAGATATCAGTTGAAAACTGCCCTATCAGGTCAAGGTAGTGGAGAGATACACCGTCATCGCCAAGGGTCACTTTGCCGGAGATATTGATGGCATCAATAAGCCAGGACGGCACGACACTGTGATCATTGGGATCCTCATTTTCAAGGTAAACTGCTATTGCACAGGCCTTTTCGAACTGAGACATATCCAGTAGTTTCCATGTAAGGTCCTTCATTGTCTGGCGCACATCGTTTGTCTGTTTTGTAACTGCCTGCAGTGCCAGCACTGTTGCAGGCACCACAGGATCAGCATTATAAAAGACCGTCTCTATCTTCTTTGCAGCGGTAATAGGAATCTGAGCTTTCTTCAATACTGCAGGGTTAGCAGGACGATTGACCGGGGCCGGCGGTACCGGCTCAGGCTTCGAGCGTTTCCCAGCGTTAATATCCCTAACCTCAGGTTGTGCTGGCAAAGTCACCTGGGCGTCCTTGAAGTACAACCTCCCGCGAAGAGCTGCCATTGCCAGGTGCTCATCCGTATTTGCCAGAACGATGTTTTTCAGGGCATCGTAGCGGTCCGGTGCTAGATTGTCGGATTCGATCAACTCGACGATGGCTCCATAGGGGTGCGAGGGGTCGGCAACTTTTGCAACCTCACTGAGCACTTCGAAATCGTCATCATCTTTCAGCGCTTTGGAGTGGAGCTTCTGAGCATCTCGGCGGAGACGAAGGCAGGGAACATCTTTGTTATCGCCCTTGTATTCGATCTGAGTCAGTTTCTTCAGGATCTCAAGACCCCTGGAGATGCCGTCTTTAATATTTTGATAGTCCTGATCGTAATCGTTGAGGTGATTAAGGATGTTCTTGATGTCAGTGATGCTTCTGGCAAGGCGAAGGGCTGTGTGGGAGAAATCCGAGGCAACGCGGTACCTGTCCAGCATTTCTAGTTTTACTCTATCCAACTGCTCCGATATCAGCGCGATACGGAGACCGAACTCAACATCCGGAATAAACAAGGTAGAGTCAATACCAGATATGACCAACTCAAAATCCCTTTTGAGCCAGGCAAGATCCTGTTCTAGCGCGTTGAGATGAACGGTAAAATAGGAGATTGGCGCAGATTCCCTAAGGGCGGGTGTCAGGTCGGGGACGGTGGTATTTGGGGGCGGCATTTGTGCAATATAGTCGTCCAGGTAAGGAATTAAATATTTGGCGTCTCCGGCGGGATCCCATGCAAGAACAATAAAAGCAAACACGACGTCGTCCTCAGGGTATTTTTCGGTCAGAGACTTCATGGCGGATGCGAAGGCGGTGGCGTCCAAGATTGGGATATCGAAGATGTCGCTGCTTTTTGTGATAACGGCTGGCGGCTGGCAATCTTTCAGCTTTGCACCAATGATGTCGAGGATGTCTATTTGAAGGGTGCGACGTTTGGAGGCAAGATAAGCAATCAGTACATCGCAGATGCCATCAACCCCGATGTAAGGGATAACTTCGGCCAGATATGCAGCCTGCTTATCGAGGGGCATCTCCAAATAGGCCGCCTTCCGGGGTTTTGCTTTGTGGAACATCGATACTGATTCGGCGATGTACGGAAGAAGCGTGCTCTCGGAGTGATTGGCCTCCCTTGACAAGAATGTTAAGCACACATCATATAGCCGTTGCTTTGGGAGAAACCTCTTCACTCTGTCAAATACGGGTGACGTGGATGTTTGGCAATGCATAACGACTCCTTTCACATTAATAGATGGCCTGAACGCCTTCAGGCAATATTTCTAACTCGATGACCCTCGATCAGGGGCTCCTCAGGCACACGGTGACAGTTCCCGCTCACGTCCTTTTGCGCAGAAGGTTGAGGACCGGCACAAGGGGATCTGGCTCGGCCATCAGGGCAGTGTAAAATTGGCATTCCTTACGGCAGCTCGATATTTTCTGTGCATATTCTCCCTGGACCTCTCCAGAGCAGCGTGTTCCGGCTACGAAAAAGCAGTTTTTCCCGTACTTCGGATAAGCCGGGCATGTTCCGGTCCGATCGTGGCCGCATTTCTTAAATTCCCAACAATTCATGAGATTAATCCTCCTTACGCTGACTTTTTAGCTCTAACGTAATATTACAGTGAGGCTAAAAAGATGCCTCAAATTCCGGAAAAGGAGGAGTTAATCATGTCGCAGGGCACGGGAGTTTTAGAGACGTTTCTTGATGTCGACGTAATTGCCAGACAAATTGGGGTTGATATGAAAGAGGTGATGGGATGGGCCGATACTGGAGAATTTCCCGTATACAGGTTCCCCGGCGATATATTGAGAGTGTCGCAGGCAGATATCGGCCAATGGTTGGCATCAAAAAAGGTGGTAGGCGGGGTTGTGCCACCCAATAACCCCGCTATTACAGTTATCAGGGAGAAAGGAAAACACCGTACCGGACAGGCGAAAGCGATAGGCGCCCGATTACATATGTTGCGGACTTTAAGCGGGCTTTCTCAGCCGTTCCTGGCTGGACGCTTTGACATAGACAAATGGAAGAAACTGGACCGTTATGAGCGGGGGGAAATCGTGTTTGACGACAAGCTTTTGGATTCAATAGCTGCATATTTCAGTGTCCGAAAGGAATGGTTGGCGATTGGCTCCGGGCCGATAAAAAGCGACAATGTGACCTTTTTCAAGATTGGGCATAAACCAATCCTTTCCCAGAACCGGTACATTTATGAAAAAGCTATTGCCACATATTTGCCGCAACTGGCCTGCAAGTTTGATCAAAGTTGTATATTCAGCGTAGAAAATGCCACTTTTGTATTGAACGAAAAGCACAAAAATGGCATTTCGGTGAGTGGGCTATGGGAAGCAAAAACGGCCACGGTACTTGTGATGGGCTCAACCGCCGGAGAGTACATCGTTTTAATAACGAATTATGAGGCGCTGGCAATAAAGATGGCTAAGACCATGCAAAATATAAATAATATCGGTTTTGTAAACAGCGGAAAAAAGAAAGTGGCTGCTGTCCCACCCTGCATATTAAACTGCGGTGGAAATGGCAGCATGGTGTCTGCTTTGAAGTCTTTTCTGGACAATAGCCACTGAAGAAGAGACACCTAGTCATGATGATAAAGGTTTATGATTGCTCAGGGCCTCCAGGATGGTTGACCCGAAAACCCGTTCTTAGGCATGAGCAGTTCGCTGGTGGCGTTGTATTTATAGCTACTTGTCACAACCGGGTACGCTGCCATAGACTGCCGCCTCTGACAGCGTGATTCTCACTTGTTTTGTAAAGCTCGGAGATTATATAATGAATCGTGGCCGGCGCGTAACTTGTTTACGCAGTAGCTGCAGGACACAGCCTTGGAGGATGCCTGCGTGGCCACTACTTGGCAGTTACCGTGCCCAACCGAGTTGGGGCCGGAGTTTTTACTTCGGTAGGATGCAGCAGGTCAGGAATTCTGCTCCTCTTTACAGGATTCCTGACCTCTTTTTCTCGGCATCATTATTGAAGACCGGCGTAATAAATCAAATATAATCCAACTGATCTTCATCTTGGAGATGGATCGGCATAAGATATAAACCAACTGAAGAGTGAAAAGGTGCCAATATATTCCAACAACCCTGCAAAAAGCTCATAGATAATCCAACTAAACACAGGGAAGATGGCTTGAAATAGCCATGCTGTTAGGCCAGTTGGAATATCTGTGAAATCTTGCGCCCGGTGAGATGACTCTATGATAGTTTTGCCCGTGATCAGGCACGAACAGCAGCTTCCCAGCATTAGTGGCCGGACTTCTGTCGATGAGAAACCCCACGGTGACGCTGATTTGTGTATACTTCATTAACAATATAATTCTCCGGAGGTAAAAATCATGGCAATTGAAGTAAAAATTGAAGGAAGCAAACTGATTATCACCTGTGATCTTGAGGAGCCTATACCGAGTGCATCAGGCAAGACCCTTGTTGTTGCCAGTACCAGAGGCAATATGAGGACCGACCTGACAGTAAACGGGAAGCCGCTTACTATTGGATTGAATGCCTATACCTCGAAATAGTCTAAAGTCCGCCCAATGCAGATAGGAGAGGACATAACTGTTCTGGCGTCCTTTGGTATGCCATATCGCATCAAACCTCTCAGCTTTACCTGGTCCGGCAGAACAATTGAGATAAAAGAGGTGACCTACGTCTGGAAAACCAAGGAAGGCCAGAAGGACTTGCATCACTTCTCCGTAACAGACGGCAACACCCTCTTTGAACTGACCTTTGATTCTGTGTCACTGCTATGGAAAATCGAGTCTCTTGAGGCCTAATAATGTCCAAAATAATCATATGCATAGATATGGACGCCTTCTTTGCCTCAGTGGAGCAACAGGCTAATCCTAAGCTCAGAGGCAAGCCCATAGCGGTCATTGGCTCTGGAAACAGGACCGTTGTCACCACGCGGTCGTATGAGGCAAGGGCATATGGAGTAAAAACGGGCATGAATGTCTACGAGGCGAGAAAACTCTGTCCTGATCTTATCTTGGTGGTTGGTGATAACGAGAAATATGCCTACACCTGCAGCGAACTGTCAGTCATATACAACAGATATACACCTGATATTGAAATCTACTCGATAGATGAAGCATTCCTTGATGTCACAACTACCCACCATCTCTTTGGTGGCCCTGAGGCAATTGGATATGCCATTAAAAGAGAGGTGAAAGACCAGTTTGGTATCAACTGTACAGTCGGAATAGCGCCGAATATCCTCATGGCAAAACTCGCAAGCGACATTGCAAAGCCTGACGGGCTGAAATGGGTAAAGCCTGAGAATACTGAAAGCCTCCTGAGGGACCTTCCTGTCAAAGAGCTCTGGGGCATTGGAGCTGCCACTGCAGACAAGCTTCAGCAATTGGGCATCAGGACCTGTGGCGAGCTGGGCAAGGCTCCTGCAAGTCTGCTGAGGAACAAGTTCGGCATCGTCGGAGAATCGTTGAAACATATGGGGCTGGGCCTCTGTGACAGGCCACTGATTGTAAATGAAGAGGACCCAAAATCCATAGGCCATAGTATGACCCTGCCAAAAGACGTATCTGACCGGGCAGTTTTAAAGGCAGAGCTGCTGAAATTAAGCGCGATGGTCGGCAGGAGGGCTAGAAAACATGGATTTGCCGGGAAGAAGATCACGCTTACTATAAGATACTCTAATTTCGAGACTTTCACAAAGCAGGCCACACTTCAGGTCCATTGTAACGGTAGTACTCATGAGATTTATCACAATGCGTTGGACATCCTGGCTTCTATCAAGCTTAAAGACAAGGTCAGATTAATTGGCGTCAGCCTATCTCAGTTGATACCGGAAAACGAAGACCAGCTGACGTTGTTCAATGACGATTCAAAGGCAAAGTCTGTTTTAAAGGCAGTTGATAGCCTTAACGATAAGTTTGGTGATTTCACAGTCACATGGGCGTCTTACCTTAAAACTAAGGAATCCCCCAATGTTATATCTCCTGCATGGAGGCCTAGCGGGGTACGGAACGTTAATATAAAGAACTAATGTATTTTTTGATCGCTCACTATTTCATCTCTAATTTTCTTGCTGTATGGAAGACCCTCAGAATTTCAACTACATTTTCTTTGATTCGATATGGAACGATATAGGGCTTCCCTGATATCATAAGCTCCCGTGTACCTACCACTCGACCAGCCCGCCCCAGCGCCGGGAAATTCCTTAGCTGTTCCACTTGTGCAATTATATCGAGGATGACCTTAATAGCAGCTCGCGGGCTGTCCTGCGATATATAGGCTTCTACGCTCTCAAGGTCCTTATCGGCCTTTGGATTCCATCGAATGCGCAAGCTTGGCCTCCCATTTCGACTTTACCTTGTCGTGGTCAATGAACTTCGCTCCCGGTTTATCCACGTCCTTAATGGCCTTGTGGATTTCCTGAATCTGCCATTCATTGATATCGAGATATTCTTTAATAGCTTCATTGATAAGGTATGCTCTCGATCTGGCTGTTGATTTCGACAAGCTCTCGAGGCGCTCTTTTGTTTCTTCCTCAAGTCTTACGCTAAATGTCGCCATGCTCATAAAAACCTCCTTTTGCTCTGCTTATGAACACAGAATAACATAACGCAATACAAATGTAAATAATATGCTGACCCTTGTCTGTGGTGCTTACTCTGCCGTATGAGGGATCACCTCACGAAACGGCAAAAATCGTACGTTAAGGTATAACGCTGCCTTCAATCCGCCCTCCCCTTTGGTAAAGAACGCTTGACGGTAAGCGGGTAAATGCGCTCTACGGGTCTGTAATGCTTGGCATTGAATGGGGGCTGCGCCTCGGAGTCGGCAGCGGCTTTCTTAAGCGCTGCTGCAAGTGCGCGAAGCTGTTCCGGCGTGAATTCCGCATCGCTGCCGGGTGGATTGCGCCAGGTCACAAGCGGGCTGGAGGCCGTCTGTGACAGGGTTGCTTTAATTTCTTTATCCATGTGCCGTCACCTCCTGCTTAAATGTTGATAGTGACATCCTCCCCCGGCTGAAGTCGGAGGCATCCTCTGCCTGAAGTCAGACAGAATCAGCTCTTTTGACATCTTTCGATGCGTGCCTGCGGCGATATGAAGGGCCACAGCGAACAGCTTTCGGCGCACCCGACAATACCGGCCTTACCCGGTCATGTACGAGAGTTTTGCCTCCCACGGTAGCTTCTTAGGCCGTTGGCGGTATAGCGGTCCTTGGATTAGCCTAGCGCCGCCAGCCCCTTGCGATCGATCAGATCAAGAAGACGCTGGGCCGGGCCGCTCGGTTTCTTTTGTCCTTGTTCCCATT
>Ga0334722_10001912_pt1 | contig 24656 bp, 23 predicted proteins | sample C3_bottom_MG_FD_207210 | JGI IMG/M metagenome (GOLD analysis project Ga0334722, IMG submission 207210) | Sediment microbial communities from Yellowstone Lake, YNP, Wyoming, USA - C3_bottom | ecosystem: Environmental > Aquatic > Freshwater > Lake > Sediment | place: USA: Wyoming | collected... | reverse complement strand
CGCCGCTGAGAAAATTTTTGAGAATTTCCGTGGCCCGCCGCAGCTGACTGACCGGGATGTGTTCGCTGATCTGGTGGGCCTGGGCGATGTCGCCGGGCCCCCAGACCAGGCAGGGGCCCAGGTGGTGCAGGCGGGAGCAATCGGTGGCAAAGGCGGCGGAGATCGGCCCCGGCTCAACGTCGGCGGCGCGAATCGCGGCCATGAGTTGGTCGATGAGCGGATGGTCCATCGCGGTGTTGATCCCCTCACCGCTGAAGAGCTCAACTAGCTCGCCCCGCCCGGCTATCAGTGCCTTGATCCGGGCAGCGGTGGCGGCCACGGTCATCTCCGGCAGCAAGCGAATATCAACCGCCGCCTCGCAGTAGTCGGGAATCATATTCAGCGTGGCCCCGCCCTGGATCTTGGTGATGGCCAAGCTGGCCGGGCCCAGCCGGGGGTGGCGTTCGGTGGCCAGTTCGGCGCCGAAGGCCTGGAGATCAGCCAGGATGGGGAGCAGCCGCAGGATGGCATTGTCGCCTTTTTCTGGGTGGGAGGAATGCACCGCCTTGCCCCGGGTGATTACCAGGCAGCGGTAAACCCCCTTGTGGGCGTTGATCACCTTGAGGTCGGTGGGTTCCAGGGCCAGGCAGAGGTCGAAGCCATCGATCTCCCGGGCCAGCTGCTCGGCCCCGGCCAGAGAGCATTCCTCATCCACAGTCCCGGCAAAGGTGAGGTCGAAGGCAGGTTTGACGCCTCGGTCATGCAGGTCAAGAATGGCCGCCAATCCCGCTGCCAGGGGGCCTTTGTCGTCGCAGGCGCCCCGACCCCAGAGGCAGCCTTCCCGGAGCTCACCAGCAAAGGGCTGGATCATGCCCCGGCCGCTGACGGTGTCGAGATGGGCGGCAATCAACAGGCGCGGGGCACCGGGATTGGGCAGCCGAACCACAAGGTTTTCTCGCCCCGGCTTCACCTGGGAGGTGCGGTGTTCGATGCCAGCCGCCCGGCAGATTTCGCTGAGATAGGCCACGACCTGCCGCTCCGGGCCAGTCGGATCGGTATTGATCGGGTCGGAGGATTCGCTGGGAATACGCACCAGGGCTTGGGCCAGGGTAAGTGGATCGGGAGAATTGAACATGGCTCCGGGGCAGTTTGAGTGGATCGGTAAAGGCGCCCTGATTCTGCCAGATGCGCGGCCCGCTGGCAAACAGATATTTACCGGCCTTGATCTGAATCAAGGTGGGACGCCAAAGGATTATGCTAGTCTGAAGAAAAATTAACGGAGGCAACCCATGCAAGTAACTGATCTCAACACCACCAACATCTTCGATGCCAAGGCCATGCGAAAATTCCTGGTCCACGATTCGGCCTGGTTCCGGATCATCAACTTCAACATCCCGGCCGGGCAGACCTTCCCGGTTCATTCCCATGATCTGGATGGGCAGCTCTCCATCCAGATTCTTTCCGGAGAAGGCTTCTTCCTGGGCGATAACAAGGCGGAGATCCCGGCCCGGCAGGGGGAAATCCTGGTCTGTGATATCCGGGAACCGCACGGGGTTAAGGCCACCACGGATGTGCGGATTCTGGTGACCATCGCCCCGCCGTTGTGAGATAAATTACGAACTACAAATGCTGAATTACGAATGTTGGTTGGTTCGGTAGGAGCGACCTCCCGGTCGCGAATCGGCTGGCTGGGGCGGCCGAGGAATTGGCAGATTTTGCCGACTTGGGAGTTCGCGGTCAGGCGACTGCTCCCACGGGAGATTTGCCAGTTTGCCGGGGAAAACTGGGACTCCCTCAATGTTCCTTTTACGAGATGACGCTGATCCCGGTTATTTTCTCAAGTAGACTGAAGTGCTTGTCGAGGGTGTAGATTTCGCAACTATTTTGGCAGGTGTTTTGGGCGATGATCAGGTCGGGGATGCCCACGCCGTTGAACCCGGCTTGCAGGCACTGGTATTGAAATTCCCCAAGTTGTTGCCAGTCGATTTTCAGGGGCAGCCTGGTGATGGCCTGCAATAGCTCGATTACCTTTTTTTGCCGCCGGATTCGCAAGAAGGGAATCAGCTCGGCCAGGATCAGCTCGTTGGTGGCCACCAGATTTTCGTCGAGCAGGAAATCAAGTTGCGCCAGGTTTTCGCCGCTGCGGAAATATTCCACCCAGACCGAGGTGTCAACCAAGACCGCCATCACACCCCCTGATGGTATTCAGGTCGAGGTCCAGATTGATTTTTCCTTTGTAGTCCTTCAAGTCAGCAATCCGCGACCGCCGGACCAATTCCTCCAAAGCGGTGATGATCACCTGGGTCTTGGTCGAGATGTGGCTGGCCTGCATCGCCTGGTTTAATAACTCTTCCGGTAAATCAAGGGTGGTTCGCATGGGTTGCTCCTTTGCTATGCATACAATATAGCGTTGGCATGCATAAGGCGTCAAGCCGGGATGTATTTTTCACTCACCCCAATGGAAAACTATCCTCGGAAATAATCGGGGAAATGCCCACATTGTTTTGCGCATTGTCTCTTGCGAGCTGCTACGAAACTGTCCGGATCAAACCAGCCAGTTTTCCACGGGCAGGTTGCGGACGCGGGAAAATTCGGCGGTGTTGGCGGTGACCATCGTCAAGCCCAGGGCCAGGGCTTGGGCGGCTATGAGCAGATCGTTGGGACCGATGGGCGTACCGCTTGCTTCCAGGGCGGTGCGAATCACGGCATAATGGCGGTCAACTCCGGCATCCAGAGGAAGCACCTCCAAAATGGCCAGCAGTTCTTCCACCCTATCCAGCAGGGGTTGGGAGTGCTTTTTCTGGGCGCCAAAACGCAATTCACAGGCCACGACAATGCTGGTGGCTACCGTTTCCTCGCCCGTGTCGGCAATTCGTTTGGCGACATTGCCGGACGGGTTGCGAATCAGATCCGATAGGATATTGGTATCGAGCAGGTAAAGTAGGCCCATCTCACAACTCGACGTCATCCAAGGGCATTAGTTGGGCATCAACGTCGGGGAACTCCTCGCGTAGCGGCGGCCATCCGGCCAGGGTGGCCAACAGAGAACGGGTCTGGATTGCTTCAATGATCAACTTGTTCCCCTCCTTGTGAATCACGGCCTCGGTACCCGGTAATTCGTATTCGCGGGGGATGCGCAGGGCCTGATTCCGGCCATTCTTGAATAGTTTGACATGTCTTTCGGATTGCATGGCGTTCTTCCTAATTCGGCCTATGCCGCGGCCTATGTCTAGACCATAATCCAGATTCGAGCGAAATACAAATGATTAGGTGAGCAGGGGCGATCTGGCAAATAGGGCGTATTAGGCAAAGCCATAATACGCCGGATGAGTTCGCTTTAGGTATCACTTCCGCAGGCGACTTATCCGGCGCAATGCGCTGCTATTGTCGCCATTCTTTAGCATTGCACCTGACGCGGTGCATATTTTATAGCTCCGTAAACATAACGTAAAAATAAGGAGCGCCGCGCTGCTGCGGCGTCCCGCTTGAACGACAAGATAGGCGTCAATTGGAACCTTCCGGCACAGGGACGACTGGAACGCCAGACGGAAAGATCTCCTGCAGCCTAGCAGCAAGGGTCTTTTGGTACTCAGTAACCTTCGGGTCTTTGGCCTTGCCATTGTGCGCGAGGTCCCAAAGCATGGCAGCTGCAGCTAGAACTGCGAGCTCTGCGTTCTTGGCTCGGAAGTAGACAAAGCGCCACTCCATACCGAGATCAAGTTCAGGATGGAGCATAGGGGCTTCGATTCGTCCCGACGGGTGAACTGCGAGATCCCTGTAGCGATAAATTTCCTTCAGGTTCGTGCGCAGTGCCAACGCACCTTTGGGTTTCAATGAAAACGCGCGCCTGACAATTTCTGAGACTTGTGTGTAACGCGCGGTACGGCCCTTCCGCCACTTCTCAGCCATGGCCGGAGGAATACTGACGTGCTCACGCAAGACGGCGTAGGCGGCATCCCAGGCAATTGCGGCCGCCATAATGGCTTGCATTGAGGCCTCAAATTCGGCCTCAAGAGCCTGTGCCTTAGCCCCTTCGTCGGTTTCTGTCCATACGAGCTGCCGATTCGCTAGCGCCACCAAGGCGTTATCGAGGTGACGTTTAGCAATCTGAATCCACGTGGGACAAACATCAAAACGAACGTGAAGGGTAAGCGGGTCACCCTCGATTTCGCCGTCGTCGCGAATTCTGATAGAGAAGCTCGGAATGGACACGGTCATCCCTCGTGTGATGTAAATACCTGGCATATTTCCTCTTGTGATGCCTAATAAGTTTATTCAGGGACTAAACCGGGACACATGACTGAACAGGGACACCATGGCTAAACAGGTGACTAAACAGGTGACTAAACAGGGACAGATTTATTTTCCAGCCACCTACCTATTGCCCTCAACCTTACAACAGATTCATAACCAACCGCACCAGTAAATCTTTCTGCTTGGGATCACTTTCAGCAATCAACAAGGCCAGGGCCACCAGGCCGTTGTCGTTGAGGCGGGACTGATCAAGGAGATTATTCTCCCGGAGAAAGAGCACGAAGAGAAAGGCCCCGATCCGTTTGTTGCCATCGCTGAACGGGTGGTCTTTGATCACGAAGTAGAGGAGATGGGCGGCTTTTTCCTCGGCGCTGGCGTAAAGATCCTGGCCGCCAAAGGTCTGGTCGAGGTTGCCGAGAATGCCTTGGAGATGTTGGCCCCGCTCCTGGCCAAAGAGATCGCCAGCCTCGCCCCGGCCCAACAATTCGGCCCGGAGGGTGACGATGGCCGCGCTGACCTGTTGGTAATCGAGAGACTTCCCGGCGGTATGGCGGGTCTTCGGTAACTCCAGCCGATCCTCGTCATATTGCAGCAGGAGTGACCAGGTCTTGGCGTAGCGGCCAACCACCTCTAGCACCGCCCGGCCCTCATCGCTCAAGGGTTCATGCCGGATCAAGGTCTGGGCCAGAAGCGCGATGGTTTGCTCCATCTCGGCGAGACCCTTCTCGGCCAAACGTCGTTCGTTGGTCGTAAAGCCTCTGACGAGGTGCTGCTTTAAAACCTTGGTAGCCCAAATCCGGAACTGGGTGCCTCTTTTGGCATTTACCCGGTAGCCAACGGCAATAATCACATCCAGATTGTAATACTTGGTCAGGTAGGTTTTGCCGTCTGCGGCAGTATGTGTAAATTTTGCACATACTGAATTTTGATCCAATTCTTTGGCACGGAAGATATTGCCAATATGCCTGGTGATTACGCTTCTTTCGGTTTCAAAGAGAGCCGCGATCTGCTTTTGCGGAAGCCAGACGGTTTCCTCCGCCAACTGCACCTCAAGGGCAGTCTGCCCGTCTTCCGCCTGATAGATGTGGATCTCGCCGTGCTCTTGCTTCACTTCACCCATCCCCTGTGGTTTTCCAGTCAATCGCAATCTAACCTCCTAACTGGAATTAGCAAATGCCTTTATCAACATAAGAATTGAGGTTGTGTGTCAATCGGCACTGTTCAGCAATAGTCCAGAAGGCTCGAATGATCGGATTAGCCAGGTTCTTAGCCGGGGTGCAGACCCCCACCGAAAAAGGTTCCAACTCCGGGGCAACTTCCAGGATGCAAATCTGCTCCTTTAAGGGGCTGTTCTCCAGGACCAGCCGCGGCACTACTCCCACCCCGCAACCGAGGCTGACCATGGCGATGATCGCCTCGTTGCCCGCCACCTGGGCGTAGATATTGGGCTCAACCTGGCGGGCGGCCAGCCAGCGATCCAGCCTTTCCCGGCTCAGGCCCCGCTCGGCCATGATCAGCGGGGTGTGCTGCCAGTCAATTTCCTTGCCCGCATAAATAACGGCCCCCGGAAAGCTGGCTGGGCCGATGAAAACCAGCGGCGTGTCGATGATCGGCAGGAACTCCAGGCCGGGCGGGCGGGTATCGGGCAGGGCGGCGATGGCTACCTCGGCCTCCTCATTGCGCAACTTTACCAGGGCGCGGGCGGCGTCGCCGGTCTGCAGGTTGAGGTGGACGCCGGGGTACTCGGCCCGGAAGCGCCCCAGCAGCTTGGGGAGAATGCCATAGACGGCAGTCACCGAACAGTAGAGGCTGAGTTGGCCACCAGCAGCCACCCCGGCGGCCAACCGGTTGCCCAGTTCCTGCCAGCGTTGGATGGCATCAGCCGCGTACTCCTTGAAGATTTCCCCGGCCGGGGTCAGGGCCACCGAGCGGTTGTCACGGATAAAGAGACGCTGGCCCAGTTCCTCCTCCAACCGTTGGATGGTTCTGGTCAGGGCCGAAGGGGTAAGATTGCAGGCCCGGCTGGTGCGGCCGAAGTGCAGGGAAGTGGCCAGGTGGCGGAAAAGTTTGAGTTCTTGGATGTTCATAAAGGGATTGGTAGTGGTTGAAGATTTAGGGGGTGGTGGCCGTGGGCGTTATATGAGTTATGAGAATTATGAGATTGATGGGAATTATGAGGCCATTACCGATTCAGATCCCACGGAGACCGCTTGTTCAAGGCGGTAATTCCCATAACGCGGATCCAGTATATGGTGTTGCAATTCAAGCAACACCATATCGCTAATAATGCACTTGACGCAACCATGAAGTTGATGGCAATATCGCCTGGTGTAAATAAATCGCAACAACAATCACAAAAGAAGGAGAACCACCATGTCCAGCAACTATTTCAATACCCTGCCGCTGCGCTTGCAGCTTGAGGAACTCGGCCAGTGCCGTTTCATGGATGCCTCCGAGTTTGAGGGCGTTACCGCCCTGCTCGGCAAGAAGATCGTCATCGTCGGCTGCGGCGCCCAGGGGTTGCATCAGGGCCTGAACCTGCGGGACAGCGGTCTCGACGTTTCCTATACCCTGCGGGATGCGGCCATCAAGGAAAAGCGTCAGTCCTGGAAAAACGCCACCACCAACGGCTTTACCGTCGGCACCTATAAGGAACTGATCCCCAGCGCCGACCTGGTCATCAACCTCACCCCGGACAAGCAGCACACCTCGGTGGTCAAGGCAGTGATGCCGCTGATGAAGAAGGGGGCCTGTCTCTCTTACTCGCACGGCTTTAACATCGTCGAAGAGGGCATGGAGATCAGGAAGGATCTGACCGTCATCATGGTGGCCCCGAAATCCCCTGGCACCGAGGTGCGCGAGGAGTACAAGCGCGGTTTCGGCGTTCCCACCTTGATTGCCGTGCATCGATTGAACGACCCCAAGGGCGAGGGCTGGGCTCTGGCCAAGGCTTACGCCTGCGGTACCGGCGGCGACCGGGCCGGGGTGTTGGAGTCCTCCTTCGTGGCCGAGGTTAAGTCCGACCTGATGGGCGAGCAGACCATCCTCTGCGGCATGTTGCAGGCCGGTTCCTTGCTCTGTTACGACAAGATGATCGAGAAGGGCATTGACTCTGGCTATGCCTCCAAGCTGGTGCAGTTCGGCTGGGAGACCGTCACCGAGGCCCTGAAGCACGGCGGTATCACCAACATGCTGGACCGTTTGAGCAACCCGGCCAAACTCAAGGCCTTCGCCCTGGCCGAGGAGTTGAAGGAGATCCTGGCGCCCCTCTTTGAAAAGCACATGGACGATATTATGTCCGGCCAGTTCTCCACGACCATGATGGCGGATTGGGCCAACGACGACAAAAACCTCCTCAAATGGCGCGCCGCCACCGCCAAGACCGCCTTCGAGAAATCGGAGGCCGGTAAGAAGAAGATCAGCGAGCAGGAATATTTCGATCACGGCATCCTGATGGTGGCCATGGTCAAGGCCGGCGTCGAGCTGGCCTTCGATACCATGGTCTCAGCGGGCATCAAGGAGGAGTCGGCCTACTACGAATCCTTACATGAATTGCCGCTGATCGCCAACCTGATCGCCCGCAAGAAGCTCTATGAGATGAACGTGGTTATCTCCGACACCGCCGAATACGGCTGCTACCTCTTCGCCCACGCCGCGGTGCCGCTGCTGGCCAAGTTCATGAAGAATATCGATACCGATGTGATCGGCAAGGGTCTGGCCAGCAAGGACAACGGGGTCAAGAACGTTGAACTGGTTCAGGTCAACGAGGCGATCCGCTACACCACCATTGAGATGGTTGGTGGCGACCTGCGCGCCCACATGGGCGCCATGAAGCCGCTCCTGTAATCCTCTCCGGATCAGGACGGTAGGCAAAGGCAATCCTTCGGGGTTGCCTTTGCTTTTTGGCGGCGCCGCAATTTGCCAGACGGCTGGGCTTTACCCTTGAAGGTAGGAATCTTAGCGGGTATTTATTACCAGAATTCAGGCAACAGGAAGCACACTGGAAGAACTGTGGGGAGACGAGATGCCACCGGAGCAAGACCAAGCCGATAATTCCTTAAACCTGGAAATTGTCCAGAAGATGAACGGGGAGCTGCGAAGCTTTCTCGAATATTCGCTTAGTTCAGATGCCTTCTGGGAAAAATGGACCGCCATTGATTTCCCCGCCGAGCGGGTGCGCTGTTGGGAAATTAAAAATTGCACGCGCGACAATTGCCCCTCGTTTCTTGACGCGGATTGCCGTTGCTGGCTCAAAACCGGGACGTTGTGCGGCGGGGAAATCCAGGGTGATTTTGCCAAAAAGTACAAGAGCTGCTTCAGTTGTGAAGTGCTTGGCCAGGTTGAAGACGACGCGCTCCGGTCGCTCTATGAGCACATCAATATTCTGATTCACCACCTGAAGAAGCGGGATGCGAAGATCGTCACCGGCGCCATCACCGATCAGCTTACCGGGGCATATAATCGGCTTTATTTCACCGAATACATGGGCAAACGGCTGGCTCAAGCTAATCGTTATGAGGAGAATCTGTCGCTGATCATGATCGATCTCGACGGCTTCAAGGGCTTGAATGACACCCATGGCCATCGGGCGGGTGACGAGGTGCTGGTGGCAACCGCCGCCTTGTTGCAAAAGGTGGTGAGAACTTCGGACCTGGTCTTCCGCTATGGCGGTGACGAATTCCTGGTCGTGCTGGCGCAGATGGAATGCGATAAGGCCCAGATCGTCAAGGAGCGGATTGAACAGGCGGTTGAGCAGTGGAATCGTGAGCAGAATCACTATAGCAATTTCAAACTTTCCCTGAGCCTCGGCTGTTCGGCCTGGGTTAAGGGCGACGATCTGCTGGCCAGGGTCGGCGAGGCCGATGCCCAGATGTATCACGAGAAAAAAACTAAAAAGCAGGCACGGTAGGCGGCTGCTAACCCAAGATGTCCTTCAGGTTGCGAAGCTGGGCGCCCTTTACGAAGTCCCCGGCCACCGGGGGCAAACCAGAAACAGTTAAAAAATCAGGAAGAATATGAAGACCATTACCCTCAAACCAAATCAGGCGGCCCTCATCCTTGAAACCTCCCCGGAAGGTGAAATCCACGTGGAAATGGCACTGCCCGATGACAGCCCCGAGTCGGACGGCTTTGTGGCGGCCTTATGCATGGTTATTGCCAGAAAATTGATCGAAGATGAAGGTTTCCAGGAAGAGATCCTCTCCGAAATCGACGAGTAAGGTAAATGGTTCCCCAGTAGAAATATTACTGGCTCCAGACAGATCTGCGCCGCTAATCCCGTCGACTCCCCAGGCATTATGCGCCACCCGCTTGCACCATTGTAGTGTGCAAGCGGGCTTTTGGTCTATGCCTCTGCGGGTTCAACCTAGCTGGCAATGATGGGCTACCCGGACGGCCTCAATTTCAGTTCCCCATTCTGCACAATCTCTCCCCTCCGACCCGGATTTTATTATCTCCCAAGAAAAAAGCTGCCCCGGCAGCCTTTTCCTGCCCGCAGTATTGCTATTGCCCCCTCCCGTCGCGCATTATGAGAAATGCATGGCCTGGCAGATATGGCGGGGGCAGGGACAGTCGGACCCCGAATTTTCACAAGGAGTTAAGGAGCGAGATGGACAATTATTTTAATCGTGAACGGTCGGCCCGGCGCCGCACCAAGATTGTCGCAACCTTGGGCCCAGCCACTGAGACTACCGCCGCCATCGATCAGTTGATCGGGCTGGGGGTCAACTGCTTCCGGCTGAATTTTTCCCATGGTGAGCATGCCTGGCATGAACAGTTGATCGGCCGGGTGCGCGAGAGCTCCGAGCGCCTGGGGGTGGCGGTCGCCATCTTGCAAGATATTTCCGGACCCAAGATCAGGGTTGATCCCATGGAGCCGATGCTCCTCAATGTGGGTCAAGAACTGATGATTTTCCGGCGGCGGGGTGAGGTGGTCCCAGGGGTGGCGGGAATCTCAATCAATTACCCCCAGGTGCTGGATGCGATCAAGGTGGGTGACCAGATCTTCTTTGCCGATGGCAGTATCCGGACCGAGGCGGTGCGGGTTGGTGAAGATGGGGTGGCAGTTCTGGTGCTACAGGGTGGCCCCTTAAGTTCCCGCAAGGGGGTCAATTTGCCGGTGCGGGGTCTGGATTTGTCGGCCCTGACTGCCAAGGATCGCGAGGATCTGGTCTTCGGGGTTCGCCACGGGGTTGACCTGGTGGCGGTTTCCTTTGTTCGTTCCGCCGAGGATCTGCTCCAGGCTCGACAGGTGATCAATGAGGCGGGCGGCGACACCCCGATCTTTGCCAAGATCGAGAAGGAAGAGGCCCTGGATAACCTGGATGAGATCATCAAGGTGGCCGACGGCATTCTCGTCGCCCGGGGCGATCTGGGGGTGGAGATCGGCCTGCACCGGGTGCCGGTGGTCCAGAAAGAGATCCTGCGCCGGGTGAGTCATAAAGGTCTGCCGGTGATTGTCGCCACCCAGATGCTGACCTCCATGGTCGCCTCGCCTTACCCCACCCGGGCCGAGGTATCGGACGTGGCCAATGCGGTGCTGGACGGGGCCGACGCGGTCATGCTTTCCGAGGAAACCACGGTGGGAAAATACCCCGGCGAGGCGGTGGCGATGCTGGATTTGACCATCCGGGAAACCGAGTGCTGCTACCCCTGGTACCACGAGTTTCACGAAGTTGGCGGTCCGCGCCGGGCCTTTGCCGCCGCTGCCGTCACCCTGCAACGCACCACCGGGGCCAGCGGGATTGTCTCTTTCACCGAAAGCGGGCTCATCGCCATGATGGTGGCCCGGCAGCGCCCCAAAACCAGGATGTTTGCCGCCACCAGCAATCCTCGCACCCTGCGGCGGCTGGCGGTGGTCTGGGGAGTTGAGCCGGTGTGGATGCCGGTTTCCTACGTGGACAGCGACGAGGCGGTCTATCATTTTTTCCGGGAGCACGGGGAACAGATCAATGTTGATGCCGAGCACTTCTACATTGCCACCATTGGTCGCAACTCCGATCGCAGCGGTTCCACCAATTTGATGTTCCTGGTTGATGAACCCTGCCTGGAGCAACTGGCGGCAGCCCACGGGTGATGGGGCTCAATGGCCCCCGGCCATCTCCCGCAGGGCCGCTTCTTCGGCGGCGCTGCTGACGAGGCCGTACTTAACCTTCACTGCCCGCCAGCGGCGGGCATATTCCGGCCAGAATCTTCGGTTGGGCGGCCGCCACTGGTCGGGCCCCTGGTCGCCCTTGGCCCGGTTGGTGCTGGCGTCCACGGCCAAGAGGTTGGCGGGGTCATTGGCAAACTGCCGTTTTTTCTCCCGGGGCCAGTTGGCGCCACCGTTCCTGTGGGCATGGGCCAGGGGGACAATGTGGTCGATGTCGAGTTCGGAGGCCTTGAGGATTTCCTTGCCGGTGTATGGACAGAGCCAGCGCCCCCAGGAGACGTTGCAGGGCTTGTTGCGCTTGAATTTGATGGGGCCGAGTGTGTCGCGGAGGAGAATTTCCGCCCGGGTGTCCTGGCAATCGTGATCGTCGTCGATCCAGTGCGGCCAATCCTGGCGGTTGAATGCACTGGCTGGGGGGCTGGAGCCATTAAACCCTTGAAAGTCGCGGGCCAGTAAGACATGCGCATGCAGCAAGGCAAGGCAGACAGTGAGCGTTAGAATAAAACCGAAGAGCTTGGGGTTATGCCGCGTCTGCACCACTGACGCCGCCAGCAACAATTTTCACCAGCTGTTTCCCCGTTAAAATCATGGGAAAACTCAACCCTCCTTTTTACCAGACAGTGAGTCGCGCAATTATTGATCGAGGCGACTTCGGGCAGATTGTTTACCGGAAAAGCACGGCGCTGGCAATGCAAAAAATAGGAGTCATTACGAAAACCGATTGCCGCTAATCTTCCGCCATATTTACGACTAACAACGCATCATGTTGTATTTGCCTGTTTTTGCATAGAACTCGTGTGGAGACACACGTTGTCTGGGCCGTCCTTCGACAAGCTCAGGATGATCGGTGTTACTGTTTCATGGATCAGTGCCTGAGGGAATATCAAAGAGTAACCTGATTAGCGTTAATCTTCCGCAACAAGCTTGTCATCCCCGCAGGTCTTTAGCGGGGATCCATTTTGCATAGATTTATCGAGAAAATGGATTCCCGATTACTACCTCGGGAATGACGAAATATTGCTTTTCCAAGAGGCTCAGTGTTCTGCTGAAGATTAACGCTAATCAGGAAGAGTAATTCCGATCATCCTGAGCTTGTCGAAGGACGGCCCAATTTAATATCAACTCCACATTCAGTTTATGGCAAACAACTGCTGCTTAAACTTTGCGTGTGCACAGAATTGGCGGAAGATTAGTGGTAATCATAACGAGACAGGCGTCACCCCCGCGAAAGTGGGGGGCCTCTTGCTGTTGCGCTGAGTTTGGTTAATAGGCGCTTTACTTATTTCCCCACAACAATTCCACCGGGCAATGATCCGAGCCGGTGATCTTGCTCTTGATCGTCGCACCCTGCACTCGGTCCCGGCTCCTGGCATCCACGCAGAAATAGTCGATGCGCCACCCGATGTTCCGGGCCCGGGCGTTGAAGCGGTAACTCCACCAGGTGTACTGGCCGGGCTGATCGTTGAAGAGCCGAAAGGTATCGAGGAAACCGGCCGCGAGAAAAGCGTCCATCCCTTGGCGCTCGTCCAAGGTGTAGCCGGGATTTTTCTCATTCTCCTTGGGATTGGCCAGATCGATGGGACGATGGGCGACGTTGAAATCGCCGCAGAGCACCACCGCCTTCTCGCTCGCCAGCCTTTGACAGAAGGCCAGAATCGCACCATTAAAGGCCTGCTTGAAGTCCAGCCGGTTCAGGCCATGCTGGGCGTTGGGATAATAGGCGTTGATAAAGTAGAAATCCGCGAACTCCAGGGTCAGTACCCGTCCCTCCCGGTCGAACTCTTCCCGGCCCAGACCGGTGATGACCCGCAGCGGCTCACGACGGCTGTAGGTGGCGACCCCGGCGTAGCCCTTCTTTTCCGCCGGGTGCCAGTAGGCCTGGTAGCCGGGAATATTGCGGAGTTCCTCCGGCAGTTGTCCCGGTTCCGCCTTGATCTCTTGGAGGGCGAGAAGATCGGCGTCCAATTCAGCGACCAGATCACCAAAGCCGTTCCGGCCCGCCGCCCGCAAACCATTAACGTTCCAGGAGATCATCTTCAGGGGCGCGCCAGTCGTTGGGAGCGCCACTGCCCCAGGCACCTGGCGCGGTGTCACCCCGAGCTTCGGGCACCTGGCGGTCAACACGCAGCGGTCGCAATGGGGCCGCACCGACTTGCAGGTGCCTTGCCCGAAAGCCACCAGGGTAGAGTTAACCGTCAGCCAGTATTGGTGCGGCAGCTTCTCCCGCAGGGCCATCTCGGTTTCCAGCGGCGTCTTGGTGGCGACGTAGCCCCAGATGTTCATGATCCGGTGGACATGGGTATCAACACAGATCGCCGGTTTCTTAAAGGCCACCGCCACCACCAGATTGGCGGTCTTGCGACCCACCCCGGGCAGGCGGCAAAGCTCCTCCACCGTCTCGGGAATCTGCCCGCCGAACTCACCTTGCACCACCGCAGGCAAGCGGGCCAGAAATCCAGCCTTGTTGCGAAAGAAACCCACCGGCCCGATCAGGTGTTCAATCTCTGCTTCCGGCAAAGCCGCCAACCCGGCCAGGTCCGGGGCCTTTTGGAACAGCCGTGCCGCCGCCTTGGCGGTCACCTCATCACGGGTCCGGGCCGAGAGGATGGTCGCCACCAAGATCCGGTAAGGGTCGTGGGTCTGGACGGCGATCAGGTCCACCACCGGCACCTGGTAGCTGCGCACCTCTGCCGCCAGAATGGTCATAAACTCAGCAATATTAATGGTCATTGAATGTGCTCCTTATCTATTCGGGCCAGGTGGACAACCTGATCCGTCCAACTGGCCAGCAATTTACCTGAAACGCTCTCTCTCGCCAACACTCCGTTGCAATGCGCAACAGCGGTGTTTCAGATTAAAACAATTCCCTTGACACCCGATAGCCAAGCGCATTAAGCATAGCGAAAATTTTTCCCGCCCTATCCTTAACCGGGTAAACCACCGCGCACAACCGTTTCATTATGGCCGAATGGCTCGGTGTTCAGCTCTGAAACAGTGAGCGATTCAACAAGTTTTATTTCCGGGGGAAGGCGGCCCATGGTGGGCCGTAAAACGGATGGTCACGCATCCGCCCGATTCCCGGTGGGTAACAAGTTCCACCTATATTTCTGGAGGGAGATATACATGAAAGAATTTTTTGAGAAACTTGGGGTCGCCGGGCTGCTGCTCGGCTGCCTTACGGCCCTGACCCCGGCCCTGGCCCTGGCCAATGAGGCCGCGGCCACAGCTGCGGAAGCACCCTTCATGCCCATGCCGGTTGCCGGTGGCACCGCCTGGTGGGTCTGGCCTCTGGCGCTCTTCGTGGTAACCTTCTTCATGGGCATCATCGCAGTGCTCGGCGGGGTTGGCGGCGGCGTGCTCTTCGTGCCGATCATCGGCGGCTTCTTTCCCTTTCACCTGGATTTCGTCCGCGGCACCGGTCTCTTGGTCGCCCTGGCCGGCTCCCTGGCGGCTGGTCCCGGCCTCTTGAAGGCCAACTTGGCCAGCCTGCGCCTGGCCCTGCCGGTGGCCCTGATCGCCTCGACCATGGCCATCGCTGGCGCCATGGTCGGCCTGGCCCTGCCCACCAATATTGTCCAGATTCTCCTGGGCGCCACCATTCTGGGCATTGTGGTAATCATGTACACCGCCAAGAAGTCTGACTTTCCCGATGTCCCCAAGGCCGATAACCTCTCCACCGCCCTGCGGATCTGCGGCATCTATCATGAGCCCTCTTCTCGGAAAGACATCAACTGGCAGATCCATCGCACCATCCCCGGCCTGGCCACCTTCATCCTCATCGGCTTCATGGCCGGCATGTTCGGTCTCGGCGCCGGTTGGGCCAACGTTCCCGTTCTGAACCTGATGATGGGCGCCCCGCTCAAGATCAGCGTCGCCACCAGCAAGTTCCTGCTCGCCATCACCGACACCTCCGCCGCCTGGATCTACCTGAACAAGGGCTGCGTGATTCCGATGATGGTGGTGCCTTCCCTGGTCGGCATCATGCTGGGTTCCTTCATCGGCGTCCGTCTGCTGAAGGTCGCCAAGCCCTCAATGATCCGTTGGATGGTCATCGGCATCCTGCTCTTCGCTGGCCTCAAGGCCATGGACAAGGGCTTAGGCACCGGTTTAATGGGGTAATTTGGCCCTTAGGGGCCGTTCCGGAATAACCATTACATTCCTGCCCATTCCCTTACGGCCCCTTATGCCGAATTTTTTAACGGCTTAATTATAAGGAGAAAAAACCATGAGTAATGCAAAAATCCAAACCACCGCCACCCCCGAGCAGTTGCTCTACGCCGATATCCTCGAAAAGGGCATGTTCTTCGGGCTGGCCCTGATGATCGTAACCTTCATCCTCTACCTCACCGGCATCATGAGCCCGGCGGTGCCGCTGGATCAGATCGCTGGCTACTGGGCCCTGCCAGTTAAACAATACCTGGCCGCCATCAACGCCAACTTCCTGCACCTGGCCCATCCGCCCACCGGTTGGGTCTGGACAACGCTTCTGGCCAAGGGCGACTTTCTCAACTTCCTGCCAGTGGCCATCCTCGGTGGGGTTACCGTCGTTTGCTATCTCGCCATCATTCCCGGCCTTTTCAAACGGGGCGACAAGGCCTATGCCATCATGGCCATCGCCGAGGTTCTGATCCTCTCCCTGGCCGCCAGCGGCCTGCTCTCTGCCGGTGGACATTAAGAACTAGCAAGAGTTTAGACCTATTCTGAAGGGGGTGGCGATTATGCGCCCCCTTTTTTTTGGCTTTTTTCTCTGGTCGAATTATAGTCGAGACCATGGTTAATCCAGCAATGCTCTCCCCTAACTCCGGGATCGACTCCGCCTTCATCCAGGCCGTCCGCCGCAACTGCGACATCTCCGACGCCCGTGACAACGGCATCTATTCTCTCTGCTCCCTGATCCTGAAACTGCGCGGCTTCTATAAATGGGAACAGGGGCTGGAACCCTGGGACGAGCCAGAAACGGCGGTGGTGCTGGATTGGATCGAGCAAAAGGAGAACTACTGGGAGACCTTGACCGAGGCGGAGTATCAACCTCTGGTCAGCACTGGTCGGAGTCTCAATCCCTTTGCGGTCACCAAAATCAACAACCGGTTGACCGGCTCCGGCCTGATCTATGGGGCAGGTTACGGGCGCTCGCTCAAAGCCATTTTCTTCCTTGCCGAACTCCGTGAGGAAAGAAGCGAAAGCGATTGTCGCATCCTCATCCTGGGTCGGGAAATAGCCCGGGAGTTGGCCAGCCCCTTTGCCATGCACCAGGATAACGTAATTATCATCCGCCGCGAGCCCCTGCGCTTTTTCTTCTGGGATCAGATCCAGGAAATCCGCTCCGCCAGTCGGATCGCCCTGCGCCAGGCCCTGGTCCTCTCCGGAGTAAAGGTCGAGGCGACGGTGGATCGGCAAAGCCTTCGGGACAAGCTGGACGGGATCGTCGATCGAGAAATCCCCACCTTCATCCACCACGAGATCGGCGAACTGCGCGAAACCGGCCTGGTCAGCGAGCATCTACAGCAACTGATTGCCGCCTTTCCCGCCTCACCCATTGAGCTTGTCGCCCGTGGGGTCAAGGACGCCCTGGCCGACACCCACCCGGAAGGGATGCTGGGTTACATTCTCGGCGCGCGGGCGGAATCTTCCCTGGGCTTTTACGCCGGTTTTCTCGACGGTATGCGCCAGTTGCTGTTGCCCGAGATCAACCCGGCCTTCGAGAGGTTTCTCGGGCAGCGGGATTGGCAGGAGATGGAGCGAGCCCGGGTAAGCAGTCGCGCCGCCAATCTGCAGCGGGCGGAAATTTTCCGGGAGGCCGCCGAGTCCCTGCGGACTCAGCCCCCGGATCAGGTCAAGAGTCGGATCGAACGAGAAATTCTTGTTCCCCTAGGGCTCTAATACCAAGGACATGGTTGTTACGTTTGCATCTCCCTCACCCTGACCCTCTCCCTAAGGGCGAGGGAAAATTCTCCTTCTCCCTCCGGGACCTCGGTACCCCCTTGTGGGGTGGAAGGTCGGGATGAGGGGATTACAACGTCTTCATCGTCCCTTAGCCGCGGCTTGATGCCAAAAAGCCCACCGTCTTAATTCTTAGTCGGCGCAGCCGACACCGCCAGCTTTAGTTGTTAGCTGCTAGCGAAGCTACCGGCATGAGGCAAAGGATTTCGCCACCAGGGGGTTGACCGCCGCCGCTGGTAAACCCAGCTTGGCGACCACTGCTCGGCACAATTCCAGGGGGTCGGAGCTAGCAATTTTCCCGTCCTCTTCGCCCACACAACCCTTGATCCGCTCCAGCCACTTTTGCCCATTCGCCAAGGCTGCTGGCACCTCTTCCCCTTGCCGGGGCTGGTCCCAGGAGGAAAGCAGCCACTCTACTCCGGGGATTTGCCGTAGTCGCGCCAGCGTGGCCACCGAGGCCTGCCAGTTGGTAAAAATGGGCAGATCTCCTGGCAGGGGCAGCGCATCACCACTGATCAATACGCGGTCGCCCGGCAGTAATAAGGAGATGGAACCAGGCGAATGTCCCGGGGTATGCACAACCTCCGCTGTCAACTCGCCCAGGGTGATTCGCTCACCATCGGCCAATAGCCGATCCACCCCCACCGGCCCGGCCACCAGGCGGCTAAACCCTGGCACCGGCCGTTCTGCCGCCTGGAGTTCCGTATCCTCAATCCACTGCCGCTCGGCCTGGTGAGCGGCAACCTCGCAACCGGTCAGCCTTTGGATGGCAGCGGCACCGCCCAGATGATCCGGGTGGGAATGGGTAAGAATCAGCAGGCCGATCTCCTCCGGCCGACGACCAGTGGCGGCCAGATATTCAACAATCCTGGCCTCGGCCCCGGCCACCCCGCTGTCCACCAGGGTGATGCCCTTTTCGCTGTAAACCAGGAAGAGATTGGCAAAGCGCTCTAACTTTACTTCCGGGCTGATTGGCACTTGAAAGGGAATCTTCAGCAGGTGGACGTGTTCACTGATCTGCATGGGCGACCTCGTTCTGATGGCGATCTTCTGGGAAAAATGCGGTTTTTTGCCAGCGTTGCAGGGTGGCGGATTTTTCGGGCAGGAAGGCGATACTTCCGGCCACCTCACCAGCAGCCAAGCCGACTACCAGCAGAGCCTCGCCCGACATGGGCAAAAAGAGCACCTTGCGGAAGAAGTCGGCCCGGCTGCGGTAGTTGTAATAGGGAGCGAGATTAAGGGGTAAGGAGCGGGCCAGGGCCTCGCGCCAGTCGGAAAGGTTGGCGGTGACGCCCAGCGCCTTCGGCAGATGGTGATGGCCGCAGCGCAGCCAGTCATAGGTGAGCAATTCCTTAATCAGCTCGCCATCTTCCCGTTCGGCAGTGAAGGTTAGCAAGAGGTCGGTGAGCAGTTCCTGGGTGGCGGCCCGGTTGAAGAAGTTCTGCTCACGACAGAGGGCCAGAAGTCCCGCAAAAAATACTCCAATATCCTCACCGCGTTCCCGTAGGTAGGCAAACAGGTTGGGGAAATAACGGTTGTTATGGAAGGCCTCCACGCATTCGCCCAGCCAGTAAAGGTCGGCGAGTTCGGCGTGGGTCAGGGCATCGGTGGCCAGCACCTGATAGGGAGGGCGTTGGGCGTGGGTCAGCCCCGTCTCTTGGCTGATGGCGGTGCCCGGCAGGATCTTGAGCAACCCCATCTGGATATGGTGCGGCGCCATGGCGAAGACCTCCCGCAGCGAACCCAGGAAGGTGGTGGCCGTTTCGCCTGGTAGCCCCAGGATCAGGTCGGCGTGCAGATGGATATTGCCCAGGGCGGCGAGGCGGCGCAGATTTTCCCCGGCCAGGGCGACATCCATCCGCCGGTTGACCCGCGCCAGGGTTGCAGTATTGGTGGATTGGATGCCCAGCTCAAACTGGAAAACTCCGGGTGGCAGCTCGGCCAGGAAGGCGAACATCTCCTCGCTGAAGAGGTCGGGAGCCATCTCGAAGTGGCAGACCGTCTCCCCCACCCGGGTGGCCAGGAAGCGCCAGATGGCCAGGGCCCGCTCCGGCCTGGCGTTGAAGGTGCGATCAACAAATTTGATGATTTCGGGACGATGGGCAAGAATTTGCCCCAGTTCCCTTTCGACTTCTGCCAGTTCCTTCCAGACCATGCCCCGCTCCACCGAGGAAAGGCAATAACTACAGGCAAAGGGGCAGCCCCGCACCGACTCGTAATAGACCTGGCGATGGGCCAGCTCCCCGGCCAGATCCTCGTCCCGGTAGGGCGAGGGAAAGGGGCAGCCGGGATCGCCCCGGTATTCGGGGGCGGGTTGCCCAGCCCGCAGATCTTCATAAAACTGCCCCGGCAAACCTTCGACCGCGCCCCGCACCAGCACCACCCGAGCCGACAACCCGGAAAGGTCTAGATTCTCGGCCTGGGGGCCACCAAGAATGAAAAAAGTCTTGGGCAGGGCCAGGGCCAAATCGGCCAGCAGCCGCGTCACCAACTCCCCATTCCAGATATAGACCGAAAACATCACCATTTCCGGGGCGGTGCTGCTGATCTTGAGCAAGGTGGCGTAATAGGGATCGTTGATGGTGAACTGGCGCAGTTCGACCACCGCCTCGGGCAGGTGGCGGCGCAACTCTTCGCGAACGTAGAACAGGGCCAGGCAGGAGTGGATATAACGGCCATTGAAGGCGATGAGTTTAATTTGCATGTATCTAGCCGAATTTAAGTCTTGTGCCCTCACCTTTCAGGCGAGGAGCTTTCTAATAGTCGTTGAATTGAGACTCTGAATTTTATGTTGTAAAGGTTGAGCTCAGGCCAACTTGGGCCGCCCTTCGACAGGCTCAGGGTGAACGGAAATACTGTTTGATAGCCTTCTGCTACCGACCCATAGTAACAGTAACACCGTTCACCCTGAGCCTGTCGAAGGGCGGCCCAAATCGTTATGTGACGCACAACGAGCCCGAGCGCGGACAATTTTATCGATTACACCCTGGTCAACACACTGCCCCCTGCTCCTTGACACTGGTGCCTGAACTTATTATTGATAGGGCGACCTTGGCAACCGCTAATTTCCCGCCCCCCAATAATTGCGAGTAACCCAACCACCATGAACCTCTACGCCCTGATCATCCTCCTCGCCCTGCTGGCCGACTTTCTCCTGGAGGCCACCGCCGATTGGTTCAACCTCCGGGCGCTGGACCCTGAGCTCCCCGCCGAGTTCGCTGACTGTTACGATCCGGCCGAGTACGCTCGCTCCCAGGCTTACACCCGGGCCAAGACTCGCTTCGGGCAGATTACCGCCACCTTCGACCTGGCGCTGCTGCTAATCTTCTGGCTGGTCGGCGGCTTTGCCTGGCTCGACCAACTGGTTCGGGGCTTAGCGACCGGCGAGATAACCCGGGGCCTGCTCTTCTTCGCCCTCTTGCTGCTGACCAAATCGCTGCTCTCGCTGCCCTTTAGTGTCTATTCGACCTTCGTCATCGAGGAACGCTTCGGCTTCAATCGCACCACCCCGGCCACCTTCGTTGCCGATCTGGCCAAGGGACTTTTGCTGGCGGTGGTGCTGGGGGCACCGATCCTGGCCGCCATCCTGGCCCTCTTCGCCAAGGCCGGCGCCCTGGCCTGGCTCTGGTGCTGGGGGGCGGTGAGCCTCTTTACCCTCTTGGTCCAGTTCATCGCCCCCACCTGGATCATGCCGTTGTTCAACAAGTTTACCCCGCTGCCCGATGGCGAATTGCGGGAGGCGATCTTCGCCTTCGCCGCCAAGGTAAAATTCCCGTTGCAGAACGTCTTCGTCATGGACGGCTCCAAGCGGAGCGCCAAGTCCAACGCCTTCTTCACCGGCTTTGGCCGGAATCGCCGCATCGCCCTCTTCGACACCCTGATCGAAAAACACACCGTTCCAGAACTGGTCGGGGTGCTGGCCCACGAGATTGGCCACTACAAAAAGAAACACATCCTCAAGTCCATGTTGCTGGGCCTGGTCCACACCGGGGTGATGTTCTTCCTGCTCTCCTTTTTCCTCTCTCGCCCTGAACTGTATGCGGCCTTCGGCATCAGCCAGCCCTCGCTCTACACCGGCCTGATCTTCTTCGGTCTGCTCTTTACCCCACTGGAGATGGCGCTGTCGCCCTTCCTGCAATACCTCTCACGCAATCATGAGTACCAGGCCGACCGTTTCGCCGCTGAAGAAACCGGCAATCCGGCCGGAATGGCAAAAGCCCTAAAAAAATTGTCGGTCAGCAACCTGGCCAACCTGACTCCGCATCCCTTTTATGTGGTCCTGCACTATTCCCATCCGCCGCTGTTGGCGCGGTTAAAAGCCTTGGCGGAAATAAAATAGGGCCACGTTGCCACGCCACTGGGAATGATTCATGTAACTGTAGGAGCGGGCCATGCCCGCGATGGCGTTAAAATTCAGACAAGAGAACAACCATGTCCGCCGAAAAACCCGATGGTGCTATCCTCCAACGCGACAAGACCACCTGGGCCATCGTGCCCCGCACCCCCGCCGGGTTGCTGACCCCGGAGTTTCTGGAAAACCTGGCGGTGGTGGTCCGCAAGTACAATATTCCTCTCACCAAGATTACCTCCGGCCACCGCTTGGCCCTGGTCGGGCTGAAGCCGGAAGAGATTGAGGCGATTCGCACCGAACTTAACGTCGGCATCGGCCGGGCCCAGGAGTTGTGTCTGCACTACGTCCAGGCCTGCCCAGGTAACTCGGTATGCAGCCTGGGGGTGCGCGACTCGCTGACCATTGGGCAACTTCTCGAAGAGCGCTTGTTGGGAGTTGAACTGCCGGCCAAGCTCAAGATCGGGGTATCGGGATGCCCCATGACCTGCTCCGAGGGGTACGTGCGGGATATCGGTCTGATCGGCAAAAACAGCGGCTGGATCGTTACTTTCGGCGGCAACAGCGGCGGCAAACCCCGGATCGCCGAGGTGATGGGCGAGGGCTTAAGCGATGATCAGGCCGTGGCCCTGGTCGACAAGCTGGTGGAGTTTTACCGCGCCAACGGCAAGAAGCGGGAACGCACCGCCCGCTTGGTCGAGAGGCTGGGGATCGAAGCGGTTAAGGCGGCAGTGCTGGCCTGAAGCCATTTATCCGAGGAAAACTTCCACCGCGCCACTGTAATCCCGCCCCTTCGGTCCCCAGGAATAGTGAAAAATCACCCCGGTTTGCTTCAACTCTTCCAGGCAACCTTCCACCACCAGTGGCAATACCGGCGGCCCCGGGGAATGCAGCCCCTTGCCGGTGATGACCAGAACGGTCCTGAGGCGCAAGACCGCCGAGCCGGTGACGAAGGCCACCGTTTTGCGGGCCGCCTCGTCGCCGGTGCAGCCGTGCAGATTCAGCTCCTCCTCGGGCGACGGATAGGTTGCCAGTTTTTCTTTCCGGGTGGGCGGGCGCGCCACGCCGCCCTTTTTTTCCACCAGGATCTGGCCTAGGTCAACCCCGGCCAGGCTGGACTCAACCTCCCCGGCAAAATGCACCGCCACCCCGAATACCCCGCTCAGGTCGGTTCCCGCCGCCAACTGCGGCAGCGCTTTCTTCTTTTTTCCAGAGCGGCGGGGCATTTTCGACCTTGTCAGTTTTGGGTTGCTCAGAGCTGCCCAACTTTAGCGGATTTCCACCATCCTGCCAAGGCCTGAAGATCGCTGGCGGTGCCAGCGAATAGAACGTGTGCAGCTCTGAGATAGGCCGCACCCGGAAAAACTGCACTGCTACACCAAGGGCAGCAATCGAATTAATTCCCATCCGGAAAGTCCGAATGCGACATGATCGCGAATATCTCGTCATTGCGAGGAGGGGCGTAGCCCCTACGTGGCAGATAAGCGCAGACTTCGATCTCCTGTTATTTGGCACGTTTTCCTATATCAACGCTGGGAGATATGGTTGCCCGAGTCCAGGAGATTGCTTCGTCGTTACACTCCTCGCAATGACGGGGAAAAAGAGGCTATCAGCTCGGAACTACTGTTCCACATCAAAAAATGAACAGTTTCCGGGTGGGAACTAATCAGCAACCCTCAACAGCCTTTTTGGCGGCGCCGTGGCAACCCGCACAATTGGTCGGTCCCTTCTTGCCATTGACCCCGGCCTGGTGGCATTCCTTGCAGCGGGCGTGGAAGATCTCCTTGTTCTGCCGCAATTCTTCCTTGGCGAATTTATCGTTATGGCAACTGGCGCACTGCAACTCCGCCGCCTTGAGCTGGGCGATGGCCTCGGCGGTGCGGGGCTGGTGCTTGGCGTCGTGGTGGCACTGGCCACAGGTAACACCCAGCTTGAGGTGAATCTGATGGTCAAAGTTGACCGGCTTCTTCCCGGCGATGGTGATATTCCCAGCCGGGGCCTTTAAGGGTTCGGCGGCTTGGGCGCTGTTAAGGGTTCCGGTTCCGGCGATGATCAGGGCGATGGTGGCGGCGACAAGTTTCTTGTTCAACATGATTTTTCCTCGCTTCGTTGGGGTTTGCGTTTGGGCCTTTTGCCCTCCCGTTTGACTCCAGAGTATTCCTGGTTACCCCCCAAAGATAGCCGATATCGACCGATGTCTACCATACATGCCAATGATTTCAGCAAGTTAGACATTGAGCCACGGGAAGATGCCCCGCCTTGCCGGGCAGAAAATCTCGATAATCATTGCCGTCATAGGTCGCAAACAAGTAGATTTCTCGGGACTGGCAGAAATCATAGGGATAAAAGCATGGCAGATAACGGTATGGACAACAATTTCCCCGGCGGCCCGCCCATGGTCAAGATTGACGGGGCGGCAGTCCGGCGGATCCGGGAACAGAACGGGCTTACCCAGCTGTACGTGGCTACAGTGGTGCAGGTTACCACCGACACCATCTCCCGTTGGGAAAACCGCCGCTATCCTTCGATTAAGAAAGAGAATGCCGAAAAACTGGCCGAGGCCCTGGAAGTTGACCTGGCGGCTTTGCTGGAGCAGGAGGAATCCCCAGCGCCGACTGACCCGCCCCCAGCACTTGCACCAGTTGCAACATCGCTCGAACCGGAACCGCCCGCCCCGGCCCAGCCGCTGCAATCCGGCCAAGGTCACCGACTCTTGCTTCGCCTGGTCACCACTCTCCTGCTGGCCCTGGCGTTGGCCCTGCTGTATCGCTTCTTTCTCGGCGGTAGCCGTGAGCCCTTACCGACCATCACCGCCACCCGGATCCTCCCGGCCCATGTCCCGCCCGGTCAGGAGTTCCCGGTGTTGCTCCGAGTTTCCGCTGAGCCTGCCGCCGCCTTCGCCCTGATCATCCGCGAAAACTTACCTCTGGGCTGCCGGTTTACCCTGGCTTCCCCTGCCATAACTGGCGCCACCGGTCAGGATGG
>Ga0334722_10001911_pt1 | contig 24663 bp, 24 predicted proteins | sample C3_bottom_MG_FD_207210 | JGI IMG/M metagenome (GOLD analysis project Ga0334722, IMG submission 207210) | Sediment microbial communities from Yellowstone Lake, YNP, Wyoming, USA - C3_bottom | ecosystem: Environmental > Aquatic > Freshwater > Lake > Sediment | place: USA: Wyoming | collected... | reverse complement strand
TACCCCCCCTTCGGGACGAAGCCGGCGCTCCGCAGACAGAGGGCCCCGAGCGCGAGGGCGGCCAGGGCCAGGGCGAGAAAACCGAGGACCAGGGGCAGGGGCGCCTCGATGCCCGAGGCCCGCATGGAAAGACCCATGGCTGCCACGGCCAGGCCCTCGGCCGCCCCCTTCACCATGAGGACGGCGCCGAGGACATAGCCCCGCCGGTCGCGGCGGAAGAGCCAGAAGGTGGCGAGGAAGGCGACCGGCACGAGGACCCCGAGATCCAGGGCCTGGACGAATAGGGTGCCCCCGTCATCCATGCCTGCGGGAGCCCTTCCCCCGAGCAGGGAGGGAAGCACGAGACCGCCCAGCCAGTTGAGGGCGAGAAAGAGCCCCACGAGGACCGAGAGGACGGCGACGCCTCTGCGAGGAAAGGACCCGGCGACGGCCTCCGCGACCTCGTCGACATCGATCGAGGAGTACGACAGGACGAAGGCCTGGAGACTCGCCGCGAATACTCCCACATAGAGGAGGAAGTAGCGGTTGTAGGCCGTCCCCACCGCCATCATCCCGTAGCAGTACAGGAAGTAGCCGAGGGCCCCCGTGAGGAGGAGCCTGCCCCCCCGGCTCGGCCGCCTCGTGAGGACCAGGCCCGCGGCGAGGAGGGGCAGCCCGAAGACCAGCGTGACCAGATCCTGGGCCCGCTCCTGCACGGCGAAGGAGCGCGAATCGCGGGCGTAGGCCCCCGCGCCTTCGAGGGCGGTCGAGAGACCCCAGGCGTTCGCGAGGGTCGGCGGGACCGCCTGCCCCGCCGGCCAGGCCGCGCCGCGGTCGAAGAGCCCGACGAGGGCCGCAGCCGCCCCGCCCGCGAGGACGAGGAGGGCGAGGAAGCGGGCCGCCCTGAGACCCGAGGAGCGGCGCGCCGGGCGCGGCGAATCCGTCCCGCCGCGACCGGCGCCGATGGGATCAGTGTTCATAGTTATTCCTTTCCTTTTCCCGCGCCCGTCCCGAGGCCGCCCAGGAGCAGTTCGATCTCCCTTTCGAGGATCGCGGTCATCGCCGCGTCCGCCTCCCTCCCCTTGCCCGCCCCTTCGATGGCCGCCCGGGCCGCGAGCCCGAACATGGCCGCCCAGAGGGCGCGGGCGGTCACCCCGGGGTCGGCCGGCGCGAAGCTCCCCCTGGCGATGCCCGCCTCGACGAGGGAGACGAGAACCGCGAAGGTCCGGCGCCGGGCTGGATCGGGCCCGAGGAGGTCCACCGCCCCCCGGCTCGGACCGATGTCCTGGAGAAGGACCGCCTTGAACAGGCCCGAGTTCCTCAGCGCGAAGCCGACATAGGCGCGGATGCCGCGGGCCAGAAGCTCCGGAGGCTCCGCCCGCCCGCCGGCCAGTTCCGCTCCGAGCTCCTCCACGAGGGCGAGGATTCCCGTATAGCCCTCCTCGACGATGCGGTCGACCAGTTCGGCCTTGTTGGCGAAGTGCCGGTAGATCGCCGCCTGGGTGAGGCCCACGCGCGAGGCCAGTCGCCGCATCGAGAGGGCCTCGTAGCCCTCCGTGACGAGAAGCTCGGCGGCCGCGTCGAGAAGGCGGCGGGCCGACCCGGGTGCCTTGGCTAGCTCGGACATCCTTCCTCCACCTTGCCCTCCTGTACCCGCAAACCATCCCGGAACTCGTGGAAAAGTCCCTGCATCCCGTCCCCAAGCTTCGATACACCAGGAGAGGGGCGCCATTTCTATGTCAACAGTGTTCACGTGAACCCCGTTAACATAGCAAGGGACAGCCATTCGGTCAAGCCAGGACGGGGCCACGAAGACCGAAACGAAGGAAGGGGACCCCGCAAGGCCCTCCTTCTGACTGTCCGCGGCGCTCGCGCTCGAGGCCGCCCTCAGGCCCTGAGGCGGTCCAATTCGGCGACCAGGGAATCGATCATCCCCTCCTCCACCGAGAGGGGGGGCAGGAAACGAAGGCTCTTGTTCCTCTGGCCCACGACGAAGCCCGCCTCGAAGAGGGCGTCGCCGACCTCCCCACCCTCCCGGTCACCGAGAAGATCCAGGGCGAGCATGAGTCCCCTCCCACGAGGCGAGCCGAAGCTGGGATTGGTCCCGGACAGCCTCTCGAGGCTCTGGAGAAAATAGTTTCCGACCGACCTCGACCTCTCGACGAGACCCCGCGCCTCGATGCCCTCGATGACGGCCAGGGCAACCGCGCAGCCCAGGGGGTCGTTCTGGTGGGACTGGGCGTAGCGCAGGGGGTGGTCGCCGAGAAAGCGGGCCACCTCCTCCGAAGCAGTCACCGCGCTGACGGGATAGCCGTTGCCCAGGCCCTTCCCGGTGGCGACGAGATCGGGTCGGATCCCGTAATGCTGGTAGCCGAACCATCGGCCCGTCCTTCCCATTCCCGTGGTCACCTCGTCCGCGACGATGAGGCAGCCAGCCTCCCGCACCCTCGCCGCGAGCTCCGCGAGGAAGCCGGCCTCCGGGAAGCGGACCATGTCGATGGAAGCCCCGCCCGTCTCGAGGGCGAGGGCGGCGATCTCGCCGAAGGGAAGGTCCTCGAGAGCCCCGTTGTCATCGTGGGCGATGTCGATCCTGTCGCCGTTGTCCTCGCCGAGACGGCCATAGCCGTAGGCGGCGAGATAGGAATTCCCGATCCGGAGGATCTTCCTTCTTCCGGTGAAGTGCCGGGCCAGGCGGAGGGCCAGGTCGACGGCCTCGGAGCCGGAGGAGAGGAAGGCGCTCCGCCCGCCGCCCAGGGCGGTAAGTGCGCTCAACTTCTCCGCGAGGGCTTCGGCGTCTTCGTTCCTGAAACGATAGCCGTGATGGAGGGAGGTTTCCAGCCGTCGCCCCAGGGCCTCGGCGACGACAGAGTCGTTGTGGCCGAGGATCGCGCACCATACGCCCGACTCGAAGTCGAGATAGTTCCTCCCCGTCGAATCCCTGAGCCTGCAGCCCCGCGATTCGGCGAGGAAGGGCAGGGGTTCGCCGTAGAGGGGCAGAATGCCGCTCGTTGTCCGACGCGTCGCCATCGATCCACCTCCGAGGGGCGGCCGTCGTGGCCGCCCCTCGGAGGTGTAGCACGGGCCTGCCTGCAGGTAAAGCGCCTAACCTGTTCCCGTGCGGGGGCTTCCCCCCGCGCCGAGGGCGCGAGGAGGCGCGAGGGCTAAAAAAGACCCGGCCTCGCGGCCGGGTCCGAGTCGCCTGGGCCCTGGCGGGCCCCGCGGGGTTTAGCCCTTGGAAGCGACCTTGAGGGTGCCGCCGGTGATCTGGGTGGTGTAGTCGGCGATCGCCTTCACGATGTCGTCGGAGAGGTTGGGGTTCTTCTCGGGGAGGCCGACGCCCTTGGACTTGAGGTCGAAGACGAGGACCTGGCCGCCGGGGAACTTGCCGTCGCGGGTCATCACGGCCACATCATGGGCGGCGACGTCGACGCGCTTCATCATGCTGGTGAGGATGGCGGACTTGCCGTCGGCGTAGACGCCGTCGGCATACTGGTCCTTGTCGACGCCGATGGCCCAGCGGATGTCGCCCTTGGCCGAGCGCTCCTTGGCTTCCTTGATGACGCCGTTTCCGGAGCCGCCAGCGACCTGGAAGATGATGTAGGCGCCGGCGCCGTACTGCTTGGCGGCCATGGCCTGGCCGAGACCGGCGTCGGTGAAGGAGCCGGTGTAGTCGACGAGGATCTTGGCCTCGGGGAACACGGCCTTGACGCCCTGCTCGAAGCCGACCTGGAAGTTCTCGATGAGGGGGAACTGCATTCCGCCCACGAAGCCGATGGTGTTCTTCTTGTCGGCCTTGGCCTTGAGACCGGCGGCCACACCGGCGAGGAAGGAACCCTCGTTGGCGGCGAAGACGGCGTTGGCGACGTTGGGGATGTTCTTCCCGTCCTTGTCGGCCACGACGGAGTCGATGATCATGAGCTTCTGCTGGGGATACTGCGCGGCGACCTTCGCCATGGCCTCGTTGAAGAGGAAGCCGGGGGCGATGATGAGATCCATCTTCTGGTCGGCGAAGGCGGAGAGATTGGGGATGTAGTCGGCGTCGGCGTTGGACTGGAGGTACTTCACGCCCTCGCCTTCCTTGAGGCCGTTCTCGGTGCCGAAGCGCTTGACGCCTTCCCAGGTACCCTGGTTGAAGGACTTGTCGTCGATACCGCCGACGTCGGTGACGAGGCCGACCTTGATGGCGGGGGCCTTCGCGACCTTCTTGGCGCAGCCGGTGAGGGCGATGGCGGGCACGAGCACGGCGAGGGCCGCGAGGGCGAGAACGAGATTCCTGGTGATCTTCATGGAGCTCTCCTTGGAATTGGCGCCGGAACCATTCCGGCGAACGTTTAGTGCATGATAGAGCAAAAATGTGCGGATGACAACAGGGATCGTCGTAATTCGCGGCAATTGATTGGTTTCACGACGGGAAGCGAGACGCGAGATCCACCTCGTATCCGGCCTCGAAAACCCTGCCGGGTTCGAGTCTGAGGATTCCCGGCTTGGAGGCGAGCTCCCCGCCTGAGTCGTCCGGATCGGGGAGTCCGAACCAGGGCTCGAGGCAGACGAAGGGAGCGCCAGGCTTAGACCAGAGGGCGAGGTTCGGCACCTGGCCGGTCCTGAGGACGAGGGACTCTCCCGTGGAGCCGTCGACGAGGGCGAAGGACTTCGACCGCGGGGCGCGGAGGATCACCGGGCCATGTTCGAAAAGGCCGCGCGACAGGGCGATCACGCGCGAGCTTTCGAAGACCGAGGCGGTCTTGCCCGAAACCATGAGGCCGTCCTTGAAGAACCAGCGCAGGGGCTCCTCGGGGCTCTCGAAAAGGACGTGGTGGTTCTCGAGCCTGCCCCGTCCTAGGGGGAGATTGAAGGCGGGGTGGAAGCCGAGGGAGAACAGGAGGGCGCCGGAGCCGGTGTTGCGGACTGTGGCGCGATGTTTCATTCCCGTCGCGCCGAGGGCATAGGAGAGCCTGAGCTCGAAGTCGAAGGGATAGACCGCCCTGGTGCCTTCACCCGAGACTAGCCTGAATTCGGCGGAATCGCGGCCGGCCGAGACGAGCTCGAACTCGCTCGTCCGCGCGAAGCCGTGCTGGCCGAGCCGGTACTCCCTGCCCGCGTGGAGGTAGCGGCCCTCGCGGAGCCCCCCCACGATCGGGAAGAGCACCGGCGCGCTGCCCTTCCACCAGGCCGGATCGGCCTGCCAGAGGATCTCGCGCCCCCTCTCCTTGTCGAAGAGGCTGCGGAGCTCGCCGCCTAGGCCGGAGACGGCGGCGCGGAAGCGTCCGTTCTCGAGGGTGACGAGCAAGGGTGCGCGGGCCGCGGTCAGTACGCCGCGGTCCCTTCCTTGTCGGTGACGACGGCCACGCTCGAGCCGCAGCCGATGCGCGTGGCGCCGGCGGCGATCATCGCGAGGGCGGCCTTGTAGGTCTTGATGCCCCCCGAGGCCTTGACGCCCATCACGGGTCCGACGACCTCGCGCATGAGGGTGATGTCCTCGACGGTGGCGCCGCCCGAGGAGAAACCCGTGCTGGTCTTCACGAAATCGGCGCCCGACTTCTGGGAGATCTCGCAGGCGAGGACCTTCTCGCCCTGGGTGAGGAGGGAGGTCTCGATGATCACCTTGAGGACGGTGTTCGGCCGCGTCGCGCGGCGCACGGCGCGGATGTCCTCCTCGAAGGCCTTGAGGTCGCCCGCCTTGAGCCAGCCGACATTGATCACCATGTCGATCTCCTCGGCGCCGTCGGCGACGGCTTCGCGGGTCTCGAAGGCCTTGGTGCGGCTCGTCATGTTGCCGTGGGGGAAGCCGACCACGGAGCAGACCTTCACCTCGGTGCCCTGCAGCTTCCTCGCGACATAGGCCACGCGCGTGGAGTTGACGCAGACCGAGTAGAAGCCGTATTTCAGGGCCTCGTCGCAGAGCTGGTCGTAGGCCGCGGCCACCGCCTCAGGGCGGAGGAGGGTGTGGTCGATGTAGCGGGCCACCTCGGCCGGGCTGGGCTGGGACCTGGCGGCGACCATCCCAGCGAGCGGTGCCTTGATGGCGGCGGCGACCTGGGCCTGGGTTCCGATCTTCGCCATGACCTCGGCGACGATCCTTTCTATCAATTGTTCCTGATCCATCAGTTGTTGAAGCCTCCCCTCTCGATGGCCGTGATCCCGTTGACGCGCGCCGCGTGCCGGGGCGCGTCGAAGCGCGCCTCGAGCCAGGTGCGCGCTATCAGGCAGAGCTCGTCCACGCCGTGGGCGGCCGAGCCCAGGGCGAGGACGTTCGCGTTGTGGCGCTCGCGGGCGTCCAGGGCCGTGCGCGCGTCGCGGCAGACCGCGGCCCTGATGCCGTTGATCTTGTTCGCGGCCATGCAAGGCCCGATCCCCGTCGAGTCGAGCACGATGCCCCGCTCGCAGTCGCCCCGCGCCACCTTCGAGCAGACCGCCAAGGTCGCCTCGACCCAATCGGGGGCGTCGCTGGCTTTGCCCGCGGACCCGGTCCTCGTCACGACATAGCCGAGGTTCTCGAGCCAGCGCGCGAGCACCTCGAGTTCGGCGCCCGTCCGGGCGTCGGAGCCGAGGGCCACGCGCCTCGCGCCGCCGCTTCCGTTCATCGCGCCGCCTCCCGGGAGACCGAGTGGTCCACCGAGTCGACGATGCCAGCGACGACGGTCCTGATCGTCACGGCGTCGGGATCGCCCAGGACGAGTCGCGCCGAGCCGCCCTCGTCCACCACGATGACGCGGTCGCCGACGCCTGCCTGGGCCTCGTCGAGGGCGAGGACGGCCTTGCCGGTCGGCACGAAATCGGGGCCCGTGGGCTGGACGACGAGGATCTTCCGCCCGGCGAGGTGGGCGTGCTTCTCGGTGGACACGACGGAACCCGTCACAATTCCCAATATCATTTCCTGGCCTCCGCCGCCTCGGCGAGATCGACCCTGTCGACTATCCCGAGGACGGCGGCGTCGGCGGGGTTGAACCAGCCGTTGGGGTTGGCCTGGGCCCCTTCCTTGCCGCTTTCGAACATCACGAGGTCGCCCTCGCCTGCGCGGGCGGTGTCGAAGGCCACGAGGGGGTTCCCCGCGGGTTGCCGCTCGCCGTCGAGGGGCTGGATGAGGAGGAGGGCGAGGCCCTCGAGGCATTCCATCCTCTTGCTCGGGACCACCCGGCCTATCACGCGCGCCAATCGCATGGCTTTTAGATGATCCTGAAGGAGTCGACGAGGGTGCAACGGCGCTCCCTCGTGAAGGTGCGGGGCCTCGTGATGCCCTCGCCCGTGGGGCTCGCGATGGTGAAGGAAGTGAAGCCCGCCCCGCCCTGTCCGAGCCCCGCGTAGCAGGGGCCGTTCTTCACGAAGAGGGAGCAGTTCATGAGCCTCGCCATGCGCGAGAGTTTCGTGACGTCGTGGGAATGCATCATCGCGGTGTGGCGGAAGCCGTGCTCCACCTCCACGGCGAAGTCGATGGCCTCGTCGACGTCGCGCATGCGCACGAGGGGGATGAAGGGCATGAGCTGCTCGGTCCACACGAGGGGATGGTCGCGGTCGACGACGCAGAGGAGGATCCGCGCGGTGACGGGCACTTCGACGCCGATGGCCTTGCCGAGGACCTGGGGGCTCTTGCCGACATAGGACTTGTTGGCCGCGCCCTCGTGGCCCGGGCCGCCGGGCTCGGCGATGACGAGGCGGGTGAGCTGCTCGGCCTGCTCGGGCGTGAGGAGGAAGGCTCCCTGGCGGCGGAGCGAGGCGATGAGGCGGTCGGCGATGGCCTCGACCGCGAGGATCTCCTTCTCGCAGATGCAGACCAGGTTGTGGTCGAAGCCCGCGCCCTGCACGATGGAGAGGGCCGCGTGGTCGATGTCCGCGGTCTCGTCGACGACGCAGGGCGGATTGCCGGGACCGGCGCAGATGGCCTTCTTGCCCGAGTTCATGCCCTGCCTGACGACGGCGGGTCCGCCCGTGATGGTCAGGATGTTGATGCCGGAATGCTTCATGAGGCGGCCGGCGGTCTCGATGGTCGGCTCCGCCATCGTGACCAGGAGGTTGGCGGGCCCGCCCTCGCGCGTGATGGCCTCGTTGAAGAGCGAGACGAGGCGCGAGGAGACCCGCTTGGCCGCGGGATGGGTGTTGAAGACGGCCGCGTTGCCCGCCGCGATCATGCCGATGCCGTTGCAGGTGATGGTGGCGATGGGATTGGTCGTCGGAGTGATGGTGCCGATGACGCCGTAGGGCGCCCGTTCAACGAGGGTGAGGCCGTTCTCGTCGCTGTAGGCGAGGGGTTCGATGTCCTCGGTGCCGGGCGTCTTCGTCGCGGCGAGGCGGTTCTTCACCAGCTTGTCGGCGAGGTTGCCGATGCCGGTCTCTTCCACGGCCTCGCGGGAGAGGGACTCGTTGTTGTCGAGGACGGTCTGGCGCATCGCCTCGACGAGACGGGCGCGGAGGGCGAGGGGGAGGGCCACCAGCTGGGCCTGGGCCTTGGCCGCGGCGGCGACTGCCTCGTCGAGGTCGGTGAAGACCCCAGGGCCGGAGGAGGCCGCCTCGGAGGCCTTGGCGGCGGCGAGGGCCGAGAGGTCGATGCCCTTCAGGGCCTCGACGACCGCGGCCCTGATGTCGTCAATCGTTGCCATGCCTGACCTCCTGTCCCGAGGCGCCGTAGGTCAGGCGCCCGAGTTCGTCGACGCTCTCCACGATGGCCACGGCCAGGGCGTCCACGGGCCGGTCGGCCGTCTCCTTCGACCAGTGGCAGGAGCTGCCCTGGGAGAGGAGGACGAGCTGGCCGCGCTCGGCCCCGACGGCGTCGAGGGCGACGACGTAGTCGCCGCGGCCTCTGCCGTGGTGGTCGGCATCCTCGACGAGGATGAAGCGGCGGCCGGCCAGTCTCTCGTCGACCTTGGCGCCGACGACAGTACCGGCCACGCGGGCGAGGATCACGCGCCCTCCCCCGCCTCGGGGGCGGGGTCCTTGCGGTAGACCAGGTCGCCGTCCTTCTCCACCTGGTCGACGATGGCGACTATGGTGGCGTCGGAGGGCCTGCCCTTGGTGGTCTCGGTCATGCGCGCCGAGCTGCCGCCCACGTAGAAGACGATCTCGCCCTCGTTGGCCCCGACCGAGTCGATGGCGACGGCGAAGTCGGCCTTGCCCCGCATCGTGGCGGCGTCGACCTTCTCGACGAGGAGGAGGCGGAGCCCCTGGAGGAGCTCGGACTTGTGCGTCGAGACCACGGTGCCGACGACGCGCGCGAGTATCATGCCGTCCTGCCGCCCTACTTCTTCGCCGGAGCCGCGGCGGGACCGCGTCCGAGGGGAAGGGCCTCGTCGACCGAGGCGTGGGGCCGAGGGATGACATGGGTCGAGACGATCTCGCCGACCTTGGCGGCCGCGCGCGAACCCGCGTCGACGGCGGCGCGGCAGGCCGCCACGTCGCCGCGGACGATGGCGGTGACGTAGCCGCCGCCGATCCTCTCGTAACCGACGAGGTCGACCTTCGCGGCCTTGACCAGGGCGTCGGCCGCCTCCACCATCGCGGCGAAGCCGCGGGTCTCTATCATGCCGAGGGCGTCGTTGCTCTGTTCAGCCATCTTGATTCTCCTTCCTGACTCAGTCGTCGCGGCTCGCCGGGATGGCGCGGCCGGGGAGGTCTGCGAGGCGGGACTCGACGACCTTTCGGGCCTCGAGCACCTCGGCCTCGTCGCCCGCGATGTAGACGCGGCCGAAGCGGCCGAAGCCCTGCACGTCCACGATCTTGATGTGCGCGGCCTTTTCGGCCTCGTTGGCGGCGAAGTAGGCGTAGCCCGCGGGCTCGAGCTCGAGCACGTAGAGGGTGTCGCCGCGGAGGACCATGTTGCCGTAGCGCGTCTTGTTGATGAGCTGGCAGTGGTGGTCGCTCATGTTCTTGATGAGCTGGCTCGTGAGGAGCTTGGGCTTGAAACCGTCGTCGACCGTCTTGCCGATGGCCTTGAGGACCGACTCGCCGGCCGTCCGCGTCTCGCCCTGGCTCTGGGAGTGCACTTCCATCATGCCGTAGGAGCGCTCGACGACCTGGAGACCCGGGGTCACGCCCGTGGCCTTGAGGGCGACGTCCATGAGGCGGTTGATCTCGATGCCGGGCGCGATCTCGATGACGCAGGCGGCCTCGTAGGCGACGGGGAAGTAGCCGCGCGAGATGGTGGAGATGTAGGAGGCCATCTGGGGCTGGAGGGAGTCGATGACGATGTAGGTGCGGAGATCGATGGCCATGCTCACCTCCCTTTCCGGGCGCCCGCGGGCCTGCCGAGGGGCAGGGCCGCGTCGACGGCCTGGTTCGGCCTCGGGATCACGTGGGTGGAAACGACCTCGCCGACCTTGGCGGCGGCCTGGGTGCCCGCGTCCACCGCGGCCCGGCAGGCGGCGACGTCGCCGCGGACGATGGCGGTCACATAGCCGCCCCCTATCCTCTCGTAGCCGACAAGATCGACCCGGGCGGCCTTGACCATGGCGTCGGCGGCCTCGACCATGGCGGCGAAGCCCCGGGTCTCGATCATGCCGAGGGCTTCTTCGGTGGATTCTGACATGGATCCTCCTGGAATGATTGCCTGTTGTGCCCCCGGCCGCAAGGGAGGGAGAGTTGCCCGCCCCGACCTCTCGGCGATCCTTCTTTTAGTGGCGGGATCGCGCCTGTGGCATTTGCAACAGTTTATGCCGGGTGAATGTTATAAGTCAAGCAAAAACTCAGGAAAAGACAGCCCCTTCCTACCCGATCCCCTGCCTCGGGTTAGAGCCAAGGGGCAAATCCGGGAATGTAGGTGGCCTTTTTTACTGTACGATAAGGAATTCATCACAGTCCGCCGGTATTCACAAGGGGAACGTATTTTCCTTGCTAATTTTAACAGTCGTGTTATCCTGAGTCGGAAACCAAGGGGAGGGGCCGCGCTTCCCATGCCGATCGCCGAAGGAAGGCACCCGAAATGAACAAGAGCGAGCGACTGGGTCGCATCATGCAGACCCTCCGGATCAGCAAGGGCTCGAGCGTCCAGGACCTCGCGGCCCTGCTCAAGGTCTCGCACATGACGGTCCGCCGCGACCTGGCCAGCCTCATGGCGGACGAGCAGGTCCAGATGTTCCACGGTAGCGTCACCCTCCATCCCTCCGTCGTGGACGAGGCGCCCGAGAGCTTCTACTCCCTCATCACCGCGGGTTCGAAGCATACCGACCAGAAGGCGCGGATCGGGAGGCTCGCGGCCTCCCTGGTCGAGCCGGACGACGCCCTCATCATCGACATCGGGTCCACCACGGAGTATCTGGCGAAGAATCTCTCCGAGGACTTCGCCTACACCGTCCTCTGCAACTCGCTCAACATCGTCTCGGAGGCGGCGCGACGGAAGAACTGCCGCCTCATGTTCTCGGGCGGCTTCTTCCACGAGAACACCCTCATGTTCGAGAGTCCCGAGGGCCTCGATATGATCCGCAATTTCAGGGCCACGAAGGCCTTCATCTCGGCCTCGGGGGCCTCGGAGCAGTTCGGCGTCACCTGCGTCAACTTCTACGAACGCGAGACCAAGCGGACGATCATCAAGTCCTCGATGCGCAAGATCCTTCTACTCGACTCCTCGAAGTTCGGGGTGGTGAGGTCGGCGCGCTTCGCCGAGCTCCGCGACTTCGACGAGATCATCACCGACGGGGAGATCCCCCCGGAGACCGCGGAGATGATCGAGGCTCTGGGAATCGTCCTGCGGATAGCCTGATCGGAGACTCCGGTCCGCGGCCTGGTGCCGGTCCGCCTCGGTCCGCCGACCGAGGACTCAGACCTGGCCGGCCTTGAACCGCAGGCTGACGTACTCCCGCCGCGTGCCGACGAGCTCGCGGAGCTCGGCGGCCATGCGCGGGTCGACGTGGTCGGCGATGGGGTAGATCTCCTCGGCCGTCTCCTCGGTGTAGCGGCGGACGAAGTCGAGGTCCGTGACGTAGCCGAGGCTGATCATGTTCGAGATCCGGTCGGCGCACTTGAGCACCTGGGCCCGCACCGAACCGTACTCGCGGATGCGCCTGAGGAAATCGGGCTTGGTCTCGATGGGGCGCCGCGTCACCTCGAGGACGAGCTTGTAGACCTCGGGCGACTCCGGGTCGATCCCGAGGAGGGAGTCGCGGTCGAAGTCGGGCAGGTCCTCGATCAGGTCGTGGACGACCGAGGCCTTGAGGAGGACGGAGTCGATGTAGCCGTAGTCCATCAGGATGGCCATGGTGTCGAGCTGGTGCCGGAACATGTTGCCCCCGCTCCGCCTGCGGGTGCCGATTAGGGCGGTCGCGAGCTGGATGTAGGGGGCGAGGTGCATCTCCCGGAGCCGGACCATGGCTCCGGAATCCATCACCGGAGCGGAGGATGAGTCCGCCTCGCCCTCTGCGGCGGGCAGGGCCCCGCTCTCGAGGAGCTCGTAGCCCGCAGGGCCGTGGGACTTCTGGGCCTTGCCGCCCTTCCGGGGTGGATCCCCGTCGGCGCGGGAGGCCGCTCCGCTCATGCGAGCTCCCCGAGGTACTGCCCGAGGCGCCCGACGCGGCGCTCGGCCTCGACGAGCTTCTCGCGCTCGCGCGCTATCACCTCGGCGGGCGCGGAGGAGACGAAGCCATCGTTGGCCAGCTTGGCCCTCGTCCGGTCGACGTACTGGCCTTCCTTCTCGATGTCCGCGCCGAGCTTCTTGCGGAGCTTTTCCACGTCCACGGCGTCGCGGACGAAGGCCCAGGCCTCGAAGCCGGAACCCGACAGGCCCACGGCCCCCGCGGGCTTGGCCTCGACGAAGGCGGGCAGGGGACCGTTCACGAGGAGGCCCACGAGATCCGCGTTGCGCTCGAGGAAGCCTCCGCCCGCGAAACCCGCGTCGGGCCGCACCGCGAGGCGAAGGGGGGTCTCGGCCGGGATCTGGAATTCGGAGCGGAGGGTCCGGGCGAGGCGGACGAGTTCCTGGAGGGCGGCGAAGCCGGCAGCCACGCCCCGCGAAGCCGAGGCCTCGGCTCCGGAGCCGGCGGCCGAGCCGGGGAAGGCCTGGGCGATGAGATCGCCCCGCGAATTGGGCAGCATGCGGTAGATCTCCTCCGTCACGAAGGGGAGGAAGGGGTGGAGGAGGCGAAGGGATTCCTCGAGGACCCCGAGGATCACGGTGACCTGGCGGTCGCGGCCCGCCGCGTCGCCCGATTTCATCGCGAGCTTCGTGCCCTCGATGTACCAGTCGCAGAAGTCGTCCCAGAAGTAGCTGTACACGGCCTGGGCGGCCTCGTTGAAGCGGTAGCCCCCGAGGGCGTCGCGGCAGGCGGCGGCGGCCGCGGCGAGGCGGTCCCCGATCCAGAGATCGAGATCGCGCAACTCGGGCTTCTCGACCAGCTCGCGGCCCTCGAGGTTCATGAGGATGTAGCGGCTCGCGTTCCAGACCTTGTTCGCGAACTTGGAACCCATCTTGAAGGACTCGCGATCGATGAGGACGTCCTGCCCGCCCGAGCAGTTGTAGGCCAGGGTGAAGCGCAGGGCGTCGGCGCCGTACTCCGCGATGATCTCGAAGGGGTCGATGCCGTTCCCGAGCGACTTCGACATCTTCCGTCCCTGCTTGTCGCGGATGAGCCCGTGGATGTAGACGTCGCGGAAGGGACTCTGCCCCGTGAACTCCATTCCCGCCATGATCATGCGCGCGACCCAGAAGAAGATGATGTCGTAGGCCGTCACGAGGGTGGAGGTCGGATAGAACTTGCGGAAGTCGGCCGTGTCCTTGGGCCAGCCCAGGGTGCTGAAGGGCCAGAGCCAGCTCGAGAACCAAGTGTCGAGGACGTCGGGATCCTGGGTGAGCTCGGTCGACTTGCAGTAGGGGCACTCGAGGGGCTCCTCGCGCGCGACCACCGTCTTGCCGCAGTGGGCGCAGTGCCAGGCGGGGATGCGGTGCCCCCACCAGAGCTGGCGACTCACGCACCAGTCGCGGATGTTGGTGAGCCAGCGCTCGTAGGTGTGCTCCCACTTCTGCGGGAAGAAGCGCACCTCGCCGTCGCGCCAGGCCTTGAGGGCCTTCTCGGCCAGGGGCTTCATCTTCACGAACCACTGCTCGGAGAGCCAGGGCTCGATGGCGGTGTGGCAGCGGTAGCAGTGGCCGAGGGCGTGGACGATGTCCTCCTCGGACTTGAGGAGGCCCAGGTCGCCCAGATCGGCGAGGACGAGGGCCCGCGCGGCCTTCACGTCGAGGCTCTGGTACTTCGAGGGCACGTTCTCGTTGAGGATGCCCTTGCCGTCGAGGATGTTGAGGCGGTCGAGCCCGTGCCGGTTCCCCACCTCGAAGTCGTTGGGATCGTGGGCGGGCGTGATCTTGACGAGGCCGGTGCCGAAGGCGCGGTCGACGTAGGAGTCGGCGATCATCGGGATCTGGCGGTCGGTGAGGGGAAGGCGGAGCTTGCGGCCGATCAGGGCGCCGTAGCGCGGATCCTCGGGGTGGGCGGCCACGGCCATGTCTCCGAGGAGGGTCTCGGGCCGGGTCGTCGCGATCTCGATATAGGCCTTGCCTTCACGAAGGAGGATGCCCGGCGAGGCGGGTCCGCCCTCGACGGCGGGGAGTCGGCTCGCGTTCGCTTCTTCCTCCGTCGCGCCCCCGACGATCTCGTACCAGATGTGCCACATCTTCCCCGGCTCGTCCTCCTTCTCCACCTCGTCGTCGGAGAGGGCGGTGCCGCAGGAGGTGCACCAGTTCACGAGGTACTTGCCCTTGTAGATGAGGCCGCGCTCATGCAGGGTCACGAAGACCTCGCGCACCGCCTTCGAGAGCCCCTCGTCGAGGGTGAAGCGCTCGCGGGTCCAGTCCACCGAGTCGCCGATCTTGGCGATCTGCCTCTGGATGGTGGCCTTGTGCTCGTCGGCGACCTTCCAGGTCTCCTCGACGAACTTCTCCCGGCCGAGCTCGTGCCGGTCCTTGCCTTCCTTGCGCAGGCGCTTCTCCACCACGTTCTGCGTGGCGATGCCCGCGTGGTCCGAGCCGGGAAGCCAGAGCGCCGGTCTTCCGTCCATGCGGTGGAAACGGACCGAGATGTCCTGGAGGGAGTGGTTGAGGGCGTGGCCGAGATGGAGGACGCCGGTCACGTTGGGCGGAGGGATGACGACGACATAGGGCTTCTTGCCGGGCAAAGCCTGGGGCTGGAAATGGCCCTTGGCCTTCCAGTCCTCGTAGATGCGGTCCTCGAAACTCTCGGGATCGTAGGCCTTGGCGAGCTCGATCGCTTTCATTCTGGAAAACCCTCCGGACGCCGCGCCGCGGCATCCGGAAGGATAGCTGAAAAAAGAGCTATTAAAAAGGGGGAGAGCGAAGGGAGATTCCCCCGCGGCCCCCGAGCGCAGTGGATGGCGGACCGCCCCTCGACGGGGGCGGACCGCCCCTCGACGGGGGCGGACCGCCCCTCGACGGGGGCGGACCGCCCGAAGGCCTCCGCGCGGGGGAGAAGGCGCCGATCAGCGCCCGTAACCTCCCCGGCCCGGAGCGCGGAAGTCACCGCCCATCATGCCGCGGTGGAAGGCCCCGAGGCGGCGGCCCCACCCCTCCTTGCCCGTCGTGAAATCGTAGGTCTTGCCGTTGATCACGGCCTTGGTCACCACGAAGACCGCCTTGTCCTGCCCCGGCAGGGTCGGAAGGAGGAAACCGTCCGCCTTGATCGCCGCGCCGGCCTTGATCGCGTCGGTGTAGGCGTAGAACCAGAAGCGGGGCATGGCGAAGAGGTAGGACCTGTCCTTGGCCTGGAGGACCGGACGCTGGTCCACGAAGGCCAGCGTGCCCTCGAGGCTGGCGGCCTGGGGCGGATTCTGCGCGAGCCAGCCGCGGGGCATGTGCCCGCGGGGAAGGGCCGGCTGCCCGCTCTGGGGCGGAGCGCCCGGCGCGGAGGCCTGCGCCGCCACGAGGCCGGCGAGGAGCAGGCTGCCGATGAGGGAGATCGAGAGACGCTTCATGAAAGACTCCTTCTCGAAGGCCGCGGCCAATTCGCCGTCGGTCGGCCTTCGAGAGGAAAAACACCCTCGCCCCCCCGCGTAACGGTTAGTTTTGTAAAGTCGCGCGGACCCGCTCGTCGCCTGCCCTTCAGTCCGCGAAGCGGGCCGAGAGGCCCTCGAGGAGGCCGAGGACGTTCTTGTCGGACTCGGTCTGGAGGCGGCGGCCCACCAGGGGCTCGATCAGGGAGGGCGGGAAGCCCTCCAGGACGGTGCCGGCGAATTCGGAGAGGGCGGGGTCCTTGGCCGCGTCGATGATGAGGCCGGCCGAGACCTCGTCGGGCTTCTCCGCGAGGGCGAAGACGAGGCGACGCTTCTCGGCGAGGGCGAGCTTGGCCGCTCCGGGGCCGGAGAGAAGCTCGGCGCCGAGGGCCGTCGTCCTGTCGGCGCCCATGTCGGCGAGGGCCTCGACGATGCGGATGCGGAGCTCGGTATCCTCCCCCGCCAGGGAGAAGGCTCCCGCGAGGGCGTCGACGGCCTCGGGCGAGGCGCTGGCCAGGGCCTGGAGGGAGCCCACGGCCTCCTTCTTGAGCGCCGTGTCGGGATCGCGGCCGACGATGCGCGCCAGGGCCTGGACGACCTGGGGCTTGCCCGCCCCGAGCTCGCCGAGGGAGCGCACCGCGAAGAGCCGGAGCATCGCGTACTTCTCGCCCCGCATCTGCGCGGTCGTGACGAGGGTCTGCCAGACATTGAGGACGGGGCTGTCGAAGCCGATGGCCCCGAGGGCCCGCACCGCGTTGACCCGCGTGGCGACGGTCTCGTTCTCGTTGGTGACGAGCTTCTGCAGCTCCTCGGAGACCTTGGGGTTGGTGCCGTTGCGCAGGCGGTAGAGGGCCCAGGCCGCGTTGCGCTTGACCTCCGACTGGGGCTTCTGGAGGAGGGCGAGGAGGGTGGGAAGGGAGCTGGGGTCGGCGAGGCCCGCGAGGAGGGCCGTGCCCTCGCCGAGGAAATTCTCGTCGGTGCTGGCGGTCAGGGCGCGGGTGAGGCTGCCGGTGACGAGGGCCTGGTTCGCCGGGGTCGCGAAGAGCTTCTGCAGGGCGGAGGACGCCGCCTGAGTCACCGAGGGATCGGGATCGGCGAGGGCGTCGACGAGGAGGGAGATGGCCTGGGAGCCCTGGAGGTTGTCGCCAATGGCCGTGATCGTCGCGACCTTGAGGGCGGGATCGAGATCCTTCTCGCGGAGCACCTTCATGAAGGCCGGCATCACCGCGTCGTTCCTCTGCTTGTTGAGGGCGAGGACGGCGGCCCGCCTCACCTGGACGTCCTTGTCGGAGGAAAGGAGGGCGAGGTTGGCGTCGATCGCGATCTGTCCCGGGAAGGCCCCGAGGCCCGCGACGGCCACGGCGCGGACGGAGGCACGGTCGCTCGCCGAGAGGTCCTTGAGGGCCGTCTGGATGCGCTGGTCGGTCGTGCCCTTCTGCGCGATGCCGGCGAGGGCCTGGGCCGCTGCCTCGAGGAGGTCGGGCGTGAGCTTCTCCTTGTTGCCGGGCTTCACGAGGTCGAGGATGGTGTCGAGGCCGTCGGCCCCGCCGATGGCCCCGGTGGCGAGGAGGGCGGCCTTCCTCACCTCGGGCGAGGTGGCGGTCTTGAGCTGCCTGGCCAGGACGGGGATGGCGGGCTTGTAACCGATCTCGGCGAGGGCGCGCATCGCCTCGACGGGGAAGTCGCTGCCCGAGGCGAGGTCGAGGAGATAGGAGGCGGCCTCGGCGGCCTTCAGCTTGCCGAGGACCTTGATGGCCGTCCGGGTGCGGGCCGGATTCGAAGCCTTCTCCTTCAGGATGATGTTGATCGAGGCCGTGGAGAGGGTGGAGCGGTCCTCGGGGGCCAGATCCTGGGGCAGGGGAAAGCCCTTGTCGATGGAGCTGAAGAGGCTGTCGCGGGCGGCGATGAAGTCGGCCTCGCTCTTGGACCCCTCCTTCTTGTAGGCGGCCGTCATGGCGGCCACATAGGAGCCGAGGCGGTCGGTAGCCTCCTTGTAGGCCGAGGGCGTCAGGTAGAGCCCGTCGCCCATGGCCTCGCGCTGCCTGACGGCCTCGTCGAGGGAGGAGGCGAAGTCGATCGCGATGAGTTCGTTGAGGGCCCCGGACATGGAGCGCAGCGCCGTCTGCACGGCCTTGAGCTTGTCGAGGGGGATGAAGCGCCAGTTGGCCACGATGAAGTCGAGGATCTCCTGGACCTGGAGCTGACCGTCCCTGACCCTCGACTCGGGCACCACCTCGTTGAGGTCGCTCGTCTGGTCGGGCTTGCCCGAGCCGTTGAAGTCGATGTAGCCCCCCGAGAGCTCGGGGAAGATCCGCTGGAGCTCGGTCGAGAGAGGGGACTGGACGATCTGGACCTTCTGCGCGCTCAGAGGCGAGGCGAGGGCCGCGAGAAGGACGAGGACCACGAGGAAGGCGCGGGGCCGGTTGGAGGGGGGCGTCATCCGACCATAGTAGGGGCAAGCCGGGCGACCTGTCAAAGGAGCGAAGGCCCCCCTCGGCGACCCCGGTCCGCCCGGCCGCCGCGACGGAAAGCCTCAGCCCCGGAGGGCCTCCTCGAGGACGGTCGCCGCGTCCGTGGAGGCGTCGCGGTACTTCACGATGACAGGGGCATAGAGGGAGAGTCCCGCCGCATGGGGACCCGAGGCGGGCCGGGAGCCGGGCACGACCACGGCCCCGGCGGGGACCTCGCCCCGATGGCTCCCGCCCCGGACGAGGTCCAGGACGGGCGTGGCCCGGCTCACGATGGTGCCCGGGGCCAGCACGGCCCCCTCGCGCACGACGACGCCCTCCACGAGGGCGCACAACGCGCCGACGAAGGCCCCGTCCTCGACGATGACGGGTCTCGAACCCGCGGGCTCGAGGACGCCGCCGATCTGGGCCCCGGCCGAGAGGTGGACCCGCGCGCCCACCTGGGCGCAGGAGCCCACGAGGGCGTGGCTGTCGATCATCGTCCCCTCGCCCACCCAGGCGCCCACGTTCACGTAGGCGGGGGGCATCACGACGACGCCGCGGGAGAGGAAGGCCCCCCGCCGCACCGCCGAGCCCCCCGGCACGAGGCGCACGCCCGAGCCGGCGCCGAGCTCGCGCGGGAAGAAGAGCTCCTTGTCGCGGGCGCCGCCCGGCCAGCCCGGCACGGGCACCACGGCGCTGGCGCGGAAGCCGGCCAGGATGCCCGCCTTCACCCAGGCGACGGCCTCCCAGGTCCCGTCGCCCAGCCTCCGCGCAGCGCGGAGCTCCCCGGCCTCGAGGCCCTCGATCAGCTCGTCGAGGCTGGCGCGCAGTCCGGGATCCGCGTCGAGGGTCGCCGTCTCGCGGGAGAAGAAGGCCTCGAGGGAAGTCACGAGGCTCTCCGGAGAGCCTCGGCCGCGGCGGGAACCGCTCGCCAGCCGGGCTCGGCCTCCTCCTCGGCCGCGAGGCGCCCGAGGAGCTCGGCGAGCCGGGCGCGGGTCGCCTCCGAGGCGCGCAGGAGGGGAAGACGGAGGGCGTCGGTGCCGATGCCGAGGATGCAGAGGGCGGCCTTGACCGGGCTGGGGTTGGACTCGAGGAAGAGGGCGTCCATCATCGGGAGGAGGCGGTGGTGGAGTTCGATGGCCTCGGCGCGCCGGCCGCCGAGGGCCGCCGCGACCAGGGCGGCGGTCTCGCGGGGAAGGACATTGCCGATCACCGAGATGAGGCCCGAGGCCCCGAGGGCGATGCTGGGCAGGGCGAGGTTGTCGTCGCCGGAGAGGAGAACCTTGCCCGGAGGCAGGGCGCGGGCGATCTCGCCGATCTGCGCGAGGCTGCCCGAGGACTCCTTCACCGCGACCACCTCGGGGATGTTCCAGAGCCTCGCGAGGTCCTTGGGCAGGAGGTTGCTTCCCGTCCGCCCCGGAACGTTGTAGGCGATGAGGGGAAGGCCCGGCGCCGCCTGGGCGACGGCCCGGAAATGGGCCTCGATGCCCCCGCCCTGGGGCTTGTTGTAGTAGGGCGTCACGACGAGGAGGCCGTCAGCCCCCAGCTCGGCGGCGCGGGCGGCGAGCTCCGCCGTCTTCCGCGTCGCGTTGTGCCCCGCGCCCACGACGAGGGGAAGGGGCCGCGACAGCTCGCGGGAGAGGGTCCTGCACTCCTCGCGCGCGACCCTGATGATCTCGTCGCGCTCGGCGTCGAGGATGGTCGCCGCCTCTCCCGTGGAGCCGAGGGCCACGATGAAGTCGGCCCCGCCCACGGCGACGTGCCGGATCAGGCGGCGGTAGGCCTCGAGGTCGACCTCGCCCCCGTCAACAGCCTCGGGCAGGGCGAAAAAGGGCGTCGCGAGGGCCACGCCGAGGCCCGTGAAGGCAGAGGCGGCCCGGGCCAGGAGGTCGGCGCCCCGGTTCTGATCGGTATCGGTTTCGAAGTTCATAGTTGTTCCTTTCATCGAGGATCGGCCGCGCGCGCTCCGGGCGCGGCGAAGACGCCGTCGAGGAGCTCGCTCGCGAGGTCGTCGAAGGCGAAGAGGCCCTTCCTGCCGTGGATCCAGCGGAGGGCGCGGAGGGCTCCCTGGGCGAAGAGCTCGCGCGAGAGGGCCTGGTGGGAGAAGACGATGCGCTCGAGGGCGCCCTCGAGGCGGAGTTCGTGGTAGCCGATCTCGGCGCCGGCGCGGAGGCTCGCCACGGGGATCTTGCCGCTTTCGCGGGGCTTGTCGGTCCAGCCGGAATAGGCAGGATCGCCGGCGACGAGGGCCTCGGCGAGGAGCTTGGCGGTGCCGCTCGGGGCGTCGGCCTTGCCGCCGTGGTGGCGTTCGAGGACGGCGAGCTCGGCCCCGTCCAGGGCGGCGAAGCGCCCGAGGGCCAGGGCGACGCGGCGTGCGAAGGCCACCGCGAGGCTGAAGTTGGGCGCCGTCATCACGCCGCTCTCCCGCGGCGCCTCCCCGAGGACCGAGATCGGCCAACCTGTCGTGCCGATGACGAAGTCGACGCGGGCATCGCGGGCCCAGGCCAAGTGAGCCTCCACGGCCGCGGCCGCGCTGGCGTCGAGGGCCACGTCGACGGGACTCCGCGGCCCCGCCTCCCTGCCCTCGACCCAGGCCAGCTCGAGGTCGGGAGCCGATCCGACGAGGGCGGCCGCCGCCGAGCCGAGACGGCCCCGGCCGAAGATGCCGACCCTTAGTTTCTCGGCCATACTTCGCCTCCTTCGGCCCCGCCCGGAGCGGGGCCCCGAAGCGGCGCGCCGCGCGCCACGGCGCCGATAAACCGGGAGGGAGGCTTGTCGCCGGCCGGGAAGATCCGGCCGGACTCCTGGGGGGTGGAGGCGAGGGGGCTCGCCGCCCTTGAGCGGGGGGTGGGGTCCCGGGTCCAGGCCGCGGCGCACAAGGCCGGGCTGCCCGAGGTCCCCACGGATCGTAAGGTCAACAAAAAGGACCTCCAATCCGTTGGAGATCCCATGTCGACGCCTCCTGGCCTCCCCGGGCCCGAAGGTCTGGGAGGGAGGGGCGAGAACGATGGCACTCCGCGAAACCTGTCCGAGGCGCCAAGGCGCTTCGGTGCTCCGCGACAGCCGCCGGGATTTAGCCCGGACGTCCAAGACGAGGGTCGGGGTGCTCCCCTCGTCCTTCGGCGATCCTCCCCCTTCGACGCGCCACGGCCTCCCCGGCCCGCCGATCACCTTGTCGGCCCGCGCGTTTACTCATGGGGATCGCTCCTCCAATCGGTAGGTGGAAAATAGCACCTGCCCCTCCGCGATGCAAGCCCCTTCCGCGATTTCCCTCGCGCCCCTCGCCGGGGCTCAGGCCGGCCCTCAGTCCTTCGGGGGGTTCCGCCGCTTCTCGACGACCTTGCGCACGAGGAGGTCGAACTCCGGATACTTGGCGCGGAGGACGTCGAAGTCCTGCTTCGACAGGTGGTAGCCCGTGCTGTAGGCGGTGCTGCGCACGCTCGCGTTGCGGCGGACGTTCTCGACGAGGGCCGTCTCGCCGAAGGGGGAGCCCGCGCCCAGGGTCGCGACCCTCTCCCCGTCCACCGTGACCTCCACCTCCCCTCCGGTGAGGAAGTACATGCAATCCCCGTACTCCCCCTGCCTGATGATGTACTCGTCGGGGAGGAAGACCCGCGGTCTTAACAACTGCACCGATTCGCGGATGAAGAGCTCGTCGGCCTCGCGGAAGAATTCCACCCGCGACAGGAGGTCGCGGTTCAGGTGGAGGAGGATCTCGAGGGCGAGGCTCTTGGGGAGCTCCTCGACCACCGAACCCGTCGTCGCGCTGCGCTTCTGGGCCCAGAGATAGGAATAATAGTCGCGCACCCGCTCCTGGAGCTTGGGAGGGATGCGCTGCGAGCGCAGGAAGGCGTTGATCTCCTCCATGCGCCGCTGGAAGGCGGCCCGCCCCACGTCCAGGTTCGACACGAGGGAGGACACGTTGGCTATCGCGTAGGTGTACATGCCCACGCCGAAAAGCTGCACGATGATCGTGTAGACGATCTGCAGGTTCTTGTCGTGGTCCGGGTAGTAGTCGCCATAGCCGATCGTCGCGATCGTGGTCGTGACCCAGTAGAGGGAGCGGAGGTACTGGTCCTGGTGGGGGCGGGTCTCCTCGGAGGCTCCGATGAGGATCCAGCCCAGGGCCATGAAATGGATGGCGATGGCGAACCAGAAGCCGAAGGTCACGAGGCGGCGGACCGCGGGGATGATGCCGAGGGACTCGAAGAGATCGCGGAAGAGCCGGATGCCCTTGAGGAGCTTGACCAGGGTGAGGGACTGGAGGATGAGGTAGATCTGGAAACCCCGCGGATCGGTGGGGATGGATCCGTAGATCGCGACGGGGATGAGTTCGAGGGGGAAGGCCGCGAGGAAGTCGACCGTGAACCAGCCGCGCAGGTAGTTCCGCAGGATGCCCGGCGGGTCCTCGATGAGGATATAGCCCTTCTTCACCGAAGTGCGGAGGTTCAGGAGGAGGTCGGCGAGGAAGATCGCGTTCATCGCGTAGTAGAGGGCGTCCGCCCTGAACTGATGGAAGACGGCCCGATAGGCGATGATGAAGGCGAAGCCCATTATGGCCAGGAGCACGACGGCGTTCCAGAGGGCGCGCCTCCGGCTGTCCCAGGTGAATACGGGCAGGTCCATGACTCAAGTATCGTCGTTTTTCCCGACTTTCCCAGCTTTCGCCGCCGCTTCGGCGTGAAAAGCCTGTACGCCCCGCGAGGCAGGCGCTATCATCGAGGCGATGGGACAAAAGCCCCCCGCGAGACGCCTTTCGATGGCCGCCTGGATCACCCTCCCCTATCTCGCGGTCATGATGCTCTTCGTCCTTCTCATCGGCATGATCGGCTACATCAGCCTCGGCGGCAGCCTGGACACCACCATCAAGACCTACGCGAGCGAGGTCCAGAACCGCATCGCCTCCTACCTCGAGTACTTCTTCCGCGACCCCCTCCGTGTGACGACGATCAACGCCGAGCAGATCGCCTCGGGCGTCCTCGATCCCTCCGACCGGGCCGGCATCGAGGCTCACCTCGTCGCCCAGATCCGCAACTACCCCTGGCTCACCTTCGCCGCGATAGCCTTGCCCGACGGCGGCTACATCGGAGCCTCGCGCTCGCCCGAGGGCGGCGACCTGAGCATCCTCGAGGCCGGTGCCGAGACCGGCGGCCGCCTCTCGCGCTTCGCCGTGCTCCCCTCCGACAGGAGGGGGGAGCTGCTCGACAGGGGGACGCCCTTCGACGGGCGACTGCGGCCCTGGTATTCGATCGCCCTCGGCGCCGATGGCCCGGTCTGGTATCCCGTCTACAAGTACGTGGCCTACGAAAGCCTCGGCCTGGGCTGCGCCTCCATCGCCCGAGGACCGGGGGGGAAGTTCGCCGGAGTGGTCGCGGGGGACGTGGCCCTTACCCAGATCTCCGCCTACCTAGCCTCTACCCTCCCCGACCCCTCGGCCCGCACCTTCATAGTAGGGAGGAACCACCTCCTCCTCGCGAGCTCGACCCAGGAGGCCCTCTGGAAGGTCGTGGAAAACGACTTCGAGCGAATCGACGCCTCCGCGAGCTACGATCCCGTGCTGCGCGCCGCCTCGACCCGGCTCCCCCTCGACGGCCCCTTCTCCGGCCAGTGGAGATTCAGCCAGGGAGGCGAGTCCTGGATCTTCAATCTGGGGCGCTACTACGATCCCCGCGGCCTCGACCTCGGGATCGGAGTCGTGCTCAGGGAGGCGATCTACACCTCGCCCTACCGGCGCATCTTCGGCCTCTCCCTCGCGGCCATCCTCGGGGCCACGGCCCTCCTCATCCTGGTGGGCTTCCTCCTCGGCCGCACCCTGGCCAGGCCGGCCATCGCCATCAGGGACCGGGCCTCCCGCCTCGCGAAGGGTGATTGGGGCGGCGAGCCCCTCGGAGCCTTCCCCACCAGGGAGCTCGACGACGTCGCGAAGTCCTTCGAGACCATGGCGACCTCGCTCCGGACCACGGTGGACGGCCTCGAGTCGGCCGTCGCCGAGCGCACCGCCAACCTCGAGAGCCTCCTCCACGAGGTCCACCACCGGATCAAGAACAACCTCGGCGTCGCCTCCTCCCTCCTCACCATCCAGTCCTCGATGACCGGCTCGGAGGAGGCCCAGGCCGTCCTCGCCGAGGCAGGAGCGCGCATCCAGTCGATGGCCCTCCTCTACGACAAGCTCTACAAGGCGGCCGACGTCCGCGAGGCGGACGCGGCCACCTACCTCGGAGCCGTGATTCAGGGCCTCAGGGAGACCATCATCGGCTCGCGGCCCATCGAGCTCCTGGCCGACATCGAGCCGGTGGAACTCGAGGCGAAGAAGGCCTCG
>Ga0334722_10001910_pt1 | contig 24678 bp, 21 predicted proteins | sample C3_bottom_MG_FD_207210 | JGI IMG/M metagenome (GOLD analysis project Ga0334722, IMG submission 207210) | Sediment microbial communities from Yellowstone Lake, YNP, Wyoming, USA - C3_bottom | ecosystem: Environmental > Aquatic > Freshwater > Lake > Sediment | place: USA: Wyoming | collected... | reverse complement strand
GTCCACGGGCCGGAGCGCATCTGGTCGAGCCGCGGCGTCCAGTTGCTGCTGGCCGAGATGGAAATCGGCGAGTCGTTCCTGCTGACCCACCGGCAGCGCGAGACCCTGTTCCACAAGCCGTTGTCGGCGGCGTCGACGCGCCGCTAGGCGGCGGCGGAATCTGCCCGTGCAGCCCGCCGAAGGCTGGCGGCTGTGCGGAAGCCTGTGTTAGTCTGGCTGACCTATGGATTTCCAACTGACAGACGAACATCGGCTGGTGGAGCAATCCGTCCGGGAATGGGCGGGACGCGAAGTGGCGCCGCGGATCAAGGATCTGGATCGCGCGCATCAGTTCGATCCGGCCATCTTTCCGCAGATGGCGGACCTGGGCCTGCTGGGCATTTCCGTGCCGTCGCAGTACGGCGGCGCAGGGATGGACTACATCAGCCTCGGCATCGCGAGCGAGGAACTCGAGTACGTCGACACGTCGCTGCGCGTGATCCTCTCGGTGCATGTCGGCCTCAACGGGCTGAGCCTGCTCTCCTGGGGCACCGAGGATCAGAAGCAGCGCTACCTCGTTCCGCAGTCCCAGGGACGCAAGATCGCCACGTTCGGCCTGACCGAGCCTGCCGCCGGCAGCGATGCGCGGGGAATCCAGTCGGTGGCCATCAGGAAGGGCGACCGCTTCGTGCTGTCGGGCGAGAAGATGTGGATTTCGCTGGCCGACGTCGCCGACAACTTCCTCGTGTTCGCCTGGACGGACCTCGACAAGAAGAAGCAGCGCGACCCGTCCGGCCTGTCGGCCTTCATCGTGGAGCGGGCCTTCAAGGGATTCTCGAGCGGCACCATCAAGGAGAAGTGGGGCATCCTCGCCGGCAACACCGGTTACTTCAAGATGGACGAGGTCGAGGTGCCCGAGCAGAACCTGGTGGGGCGCCTCGGCGAGGGATTCAAGATCGCGATGTTCGCCCTCGACCAGGGGCGGTTCACCGTGGCGGCTGGCGCCACGGGGTTGATCCGGGCCTGCCGTGACGCGAGCGTCAAGTACGCAAAAGAGCGGAAGGCGTTCGGCACGGAAATCGCGAACCACCAGTTGGTCAAGGAGATGATCGCCCTGATGGAGTCCGACTACCAGGTGTCCCGGCTGCTCTGGCAGCGCGCCGGCTGGCTCAAGAACACGGGGCAGCGGAGCACGCGGGAAACCGGTCTGGCCAAGTGGTACTCGACGGTGGCGTCGGAGAAGGCCGCAGGCAACGCCGTGCAGGTCCACGGGGCAAACGGCTACTCGGACGACTATCCGGTCGGGCGCTTCTACCGCAACTGCAAGGGCGCGGTCATCTACGAAGGCACCCGCGAGGTGCACACGCTGATGCAGGCGGACTACGTGCTCGGCTACCGGAGCGATCGCCCCACCCGTTGCGGACTGCCCCGGTATGGCGGTCACTCCGAGGGCTGACACGCCGCCGCTGCATTCGTGGCGGCGCAACCAGCTCGCGGTGACGGCCGCGAGCTTCATGGGGTTCACGGGCTTTACGCTCGTGATGCCCCTGCTCCCGCTGTTCATTCACCAGTTGGGCGCGCGCGACGAGGGCGAGGTGGCCATGTGGGCCGGCCTCAGCCTCGGCGTGACGCCGGCCGTGACGGCGGTGCTGTCGCCGTTCTGGGGCCGGGTGGCCGACCGCTACGGCCGCAAGCTGATGGTCGAGCGGGCCCTGGTGAGCTTCATCGTGATCATGGCGGCGACGGCCTTCGCGGCGCGGCCGTGGCACATCTTCGCCCTGCGCGCCCTGCAGGGGTTGTTTGCCGGATACGGCGGCCTGACGCTCGCCATGGCAGCCGAATCGGCGCCTCGCGACCGGATGGCGGCCGCGATCGGCCTCGTCCAGACATCACAGAGGCTGGGCCCTGCGCTCGGTCCCGTGCTGGGCGGCGTGCTGGCCGGCATCGTCGGCATCCGCGGCGCGTTCTTCGTGACCGCCTGCTGCTATGCCATGGCGTTCGCGCTGGTGTTCTTCCTGTACCGCGATCCGCCCCCAGGGACGCATCACGACGACGCCGAGGACGGCAACGCCATCGGCTGGCGGGCGATTGTCTCGGGACCCGGATTCTGGCTGGTGCTGGTGGCGATCTTCGGCGTCACCTTTGTCGACCGCAGTTTCGGGCCCATCCTGCCGCTCTACGTCCAGCGGATTGGCACGACGCCGGAACGGGTGGCGCTCGTGTCCGGCATCTTGTTCTCGGCGTCGGCGATCGGAGCCACGATTGGCAACCAGGCATGCGACTGGCTGCTCCGCAGGTGGACGGCGCGCCGGGCGATCGCGATCGCGCTGCTGACGGCAGGCGCGGCGCTGTGGATGTTCCTGTCCGGAAGCGGCGGGATCTGGCTGCCGGTCTCGCTTGCCCTCTTCGGGGTGGGCGTCGGCACGGCGACCACGGCTGCCTACACGGCGGGCGGACGGCAGATCCCCCGGGGGTCGCACGGAGTCGGGTTCGGCATTCTGACGGCCAGTTCCCTGGCGGGGCTGGCGATCAGCCCGGCCGTGTGCGGCCTGCTCGCCCGAAGCAGCCTGTCGCTGGTCTTCGTAATCGATCTCGGAATCCTCGTGGTGCTGGCCGGAGTCATGGCCATCGGCATGCCGGCCGACACCCCGTGCGCGCGGGCGGACGGCGTTCGGACCAGGGTTGATAGCGAACCGATGTGAAGGGAGACGATACGCCCTCGATGCGACGACTGACTGTGGATCCGCGTGCACCAGAGGCCGACGCACTCGACGAGGCGGCAGCGACGCTCCGCGCCGGAGGCCTCGTCGCGTACCCGACCGAGACGTACTACGGTCTTGCCGTCGACGTCCGATCCGGCCAGGCGGTCGAGGCCCTCTTTGCGGCGAAGGGCCGCGAGCGGGAGAAGGCGATCCCGCTCGTCGCATCGGGGCTCGATCAATTGGAAGCCCTCGGCATTGCGCTCACCCCGGCGGCCCGCCGGCTGGCCCGGGAATTCTGGCCTGGACCGCTCACGCTCGTCATTCCGGCCTGGCCGGGATTGGCGCCGGCCGTCTGCGGTCAGGCGCGCACGGCCGGCGTTCGCGTGCCCGGTCATCCGGTCGCGAGAGGGCTGGCGGCGGCCTTCGGGTACCCAGTGGCGTCCACCAGCGCCAACCGATCGGGTGAACCGCCGCTGGCCGATCCGGTGGGCGTCGAACGGGCCGTCGGTGCATCGATCGATCTCCTGCTCGACGGCGGTCCCGCGCCGGGCGGGCTGGCCTCGACCATCGTCGACGTGTCGGGCCCCGTGCCGCGGCTCGTGCGGCTCGGGCCCATCGCGTGGGAGCAGGTGTTAGAATGCCTCCGGTAGTCTCCACTATGAGCAACGACGCACGGCCGGGACGCGAACGGGCCGGACTGGTGGGCCTGGTAACGAGCCGGAGCCGCAGGCACGACGCCGAGTCGTCGCTCGACGAACTGGCGGGGCTCGTGTCGGCGGCGGGTGGGACCGCGGTCTTCCGGTCGCTGCAGGAGCGTCCGACCCCCGACCCGGCGACGTTCGTGGGCAAGGGCAAGCTCGCGTCACTGGCGCTGGCGTGCGACGAGCAGGATGTCTCGCTGCTGGTGTTCGATCATGAACTGACGCCGACCCAGTTGCGGCAGATTGAGCCCGCCGTCGGTTGCCGGGTGATCGACCGCACCCAGCTGATCCTCGACATTTTCGCGCGCAGGGCGCGGACGCGGGAAGGGAAGTCGCAGGTGGAACTGGCGCAATTGCGCTACCTGCTGCCGCGGCTCGTCGGCGCGGGGCTCGAACTGTCGCGGCTCGGAGGGGGAATCGGCACGCGGGGGCCGGGCGAGACGAAGCTCGAAACGGACCGGCGCCGGATCCGGCAGCGCATTGCCGCCATCGCGGCCAGCATCGAGGAGGTGCGCCTGCGGCGCGAGCGCCTGCGTGATCGGCGCCACAAGTCCGCAGTGCCGACGGTTGCCCTCGTCGGATACACCAACGCAGGCAAGACCACGGTGTTCAACCTGCTCACCGGCGGCGGGGCCGAGGCCTCGGACGCCTTGTTCGTCACCCTCGATCCGCTCGTACGTCCGGTCAGGCTGCCCGACTCCCGGGAACTGCTGGTGTCGGATACGGTCGGCTTCATCGACCGCCTGCCGCACACGCTGGTGGCGGCGTTTCGCGCCACGCTGGAGGAGGCGAAGGGCGCCGACCTGCTCGTGCACGTCATCGACGCGGCGACGCCGGGGCGGGAACAGCGCATGCGTGCGGTGGAGGCCGTGCTCGAGGAAATCGGGGCGGCGGCCATTCCCCGGCTCCTGGTCCTGAACAAGGCCGATCGCCTGACGGAGGCCGAGCGCACCCGCGCGGTGCTGGGCCTCGACCGGCCCATCCTGATGTCGGCGCTGCACGGAGAAGGCCGCTCGGAACTGCTCGAACGGGTGACGGCGGAACTGCAGATGGACACCCGCCGCGTGCGCGTCCGGCTGGACACGCGGAGCGAGGCGGGACGCCGGGGCGTGTCATGGCTCTATCGCCACTCCCGCGTCCTGCGGCACGACGCTGTCGGCGGCCGCGCCGTGATTGATGCCGAGGTGCCCGCGCGAGGACTGGCGCAGTTCCCTGTCCGGTGCGTGACGCCACTCGCGGCCGACCCGGGAGGGCTGCGATGAGGCGCACCCTGATGGCCGTGACGGCGGCCGCCCTCACCGCGGCCGCCGCGTGCCGGGCCCCCGCCGTGCCGCCGGCCACGCCCGCCGCGCCCGCCTACGTGGAATACGCGTTTCCGGGGCCGGCGGCGCAGGGAGGGGACGAGCGGCTCGCCGCACAACACCGGGCGGCCTGGCAGTTGCTGCAGCGCGGGGATCTGCACGGGGCCACGGTCGAGTACAGCGCACTCGTCAAGCGGGCGCCTGGCTACGTCGAGGCGGAGGTGGGCCTCGCGTACGTCCTGCTCGCGCAGCAGCGGATGACGGAGGCCGTGGCGTGGTTCGATCACGCGATGCGCTCCGCCCCGCGGTACGCGCCAGCCGTGGTGGGCCGGGCCGAAGCCTACGTCGCCGCCGGACAGCGGGATCTGGCGCTCGCCGGCTTCGAGGCGGCCCTCAAGCTCGACCCGTCGATGGCCGACGTCGCACGCCGTCTCGAGATGATCCGGTTTGCCCGGATCGGGGAACTGACGGCGGCTGCCAGAAAGGCGATCGACGACGGCAGATACGACGAGGGCCGGCGCATTTATCTCGAGGCGGTGCAGACGTCTCCGGACAGCGCCGTCCTCTACCGCGACCTTGGCAGCGTCGAGTTGAAGATGAACGCGACGGTCGACGCCGTCGACCACCTGCGGCGTTCCGTCTCGCTCGACGGCTCGGACGTGCGTGCGCTCGCCGCGCTTGGTGACGCGCTCGAGAAACTGGACGATGTCGACGGGGCGCTCGACGCCTGGGGGCGGGCGGATCGAATCGACAGCACCGAGTCGACGAAGCGGGCCCTGGCGCGGCTGCGGGAACGGGCGTCGACGACCCGCCTGCCGGTCGAGGCCCGGGCGATTGCCCGCGCGGCGCAGGTGACCCGTGGCGACCTGGCCGCGTTGATCGGCTTGCGGCTGGCGGCGTGGCTGGCGGCCGCCGAACGGCCGACGGCCGTCCTCGCGACGGACGTCCGCGGGCACTGGGCGGAGGCCTGGATCTTCGCGGTCGTTCGCGCCGGCGTCATGGACGTCTACAACAACCACACGTTCCAGCCGTCGGCCGTGATGCGGCGCATCGACGCCGCCCAGGTCGTGACGCGCGTGCTGGCGATGACGCCCGCCGCCGGCGATCGGGCGCGCGGGCGAATGCCGATTGGCGACATGGCGCCGGACCACCTCGGCTATGCTGATGCGATGGCGGCGGTGGGATCAGGCGTGATGGATCTGGCGGACGGCGCCCAGTTCCATCCGGCGCGGCTGTTGACCGGGGCCGAGGCGGTCGACATCGTGGATCGACTCGAGCGTCTCACCCGGAAGACGGCGCGCTGACATGGGGAACCGGACGATGCGAGGTCCTCGCACCCTCAACGTGGCGAATCAGCTCACGCTGCTGCGGCTGGCGCTGGTGCCGGCGTTCGCACTGCTGGTCATTTACGGCGAGCAGGGGTGGGCGCTCCTGGTGTTCGTGGTGGCCGGCATCACCGATGGGCTGGATGGCCTCATCGCGCGGCTGACGAATCAGCGCACGGCCTTCGGGGCCTGGCTCGATCCGCTGGCCGACAAGCTGCTGCTGGTGACGACCTTCGTGGTGCTGTCGCTGCCGGGCATCGGGCTGACGAACCGGCTGCCGGCCTGGCTGACCGTGCTCGTCATCAGCCGCGACGTGGTCATCGTGGCCACGGTCGCCATCGTGAGCCTCGCGGTCGGCCCGCGGACGTTCACGCCCTCAATCTACGGCAAGGCCGCCACCGCCACGTACATCGTGACGAGCAGCATCGTGCTGCTGTTCAACTACCTGGGCCGCACCTCGGCACTGGTGCAGGTGGGCATCGCGGCCAGCCTGGTCCTGACGCTGGTGTCTTCCGCGCACTACGTCTTTCACGCGCGACGCATCATCAACGGGCCGCCAACTTCGTCCTGAAGTAGGCGATCGTCCGTTCCAGCCCGTCGGCCAGGGGCACCGCCGGTTCCCAGCCCAGCAACGTCCGCGCGCGGGTGATGTCCGGGCGGCGGACCTTCGGGTCGTCGGTCGGCAGCGGCTTGTAGACGATCTGGCTGGACGATCCGGTCATGCGCTGAATCGTCCTGGCGATCTCCTCGATGGTGAGTTCGTGGGGATTGCCGATGTTGACCGGATCGTTCAGCGACGAGAGCATCAGCTTGATGACGCCGTCCACCAGGTCGCTGATGTAACAAAGGCTGCGCGTCTGCTGGCCGTCGCCGAAGACGGTCAGCGGCTCGCCGCTCAGCGCCTGCGAGATGAAGGCCGGGACGGCGCGGCCGTCCCTGACGCGCATCCTCGGGCCGTAGGTATTGAAGATACGGACGATCTTCGTGTCCACGCCATGGTACCGGTGGTACGCCATCGTCATGGCCTCGGCGAACCGCTTGGCTTCGTCGTAGACGCCGCGCGGGCCGACCGGGTTGACGTTGCCCCAGTACGATTCCTTCTGGGGGTGCTCGAGGGGATCGCCGTAGCACTCGGAGGTGGACGCGATGACGAACCGCGCCCCCTTCGCCTTGGCGAGGCCCAGGGCCTTGTGCGTGCCGAGGGCGCCGACCTTGAGCGTCTGGATCGGCAGTTCGAGGTAGTCGATCGGGCTCGCGGGGCTCGCCCAGTGCAGCACGAAGTCGACCGGGCCGTCGACGAAGATGTAGTTGGTGACGTCGTGCTTGATGAAGTGGAAGTCCCGCCCGGCCAGGTGGGCGATGTTCGCCATGTCCCCGGTGAGGAGGTTGTCGATGCCGACGACGCTGTAGCCGCGATCGAGCAGCGTTTCGGAGAGGTGGGAGCCGATGAACCCGGCGGCCCCGGTGATGACCACGCGCGGTTTGGACATGGCGGTTACTCTGCGGTGGTGCCGTGGAACAGCCCCAGCCCGCGGACGAGCGTGAGCCACATGATCTTGACATCGAGGCTCAGCGACCAGTTCTCGATGTAGTAGAGGTCGAATTCGATACGCTTCTCGAGCGACGTGTTGCCCCGCCAGCCGTTGACCTGCGCCCAGCCGGTAATGCCCGACTTCACCTTGTGGCGGAGCATGTACTGCGGGTAGCGGTGCTTGAACTGCTCGACGAAGTAGGGGCGCTCGGGGCGCGGGCCGACGAGCGACATCTCGCCTCGCAGCACGTTGAAGATCTGGGGGAGTTCGTCGATGTCGAATCGGCGGAGGTAGCGGCCGAGCGGCGTGCAGCGGGGGTCCTCGTCGTGCGCCCACACGGGCCCGGTGTCCTCTTCGGCCCCCATGGCCATCGACCGGAACTTGTAGACCGTGAACGGCGATCCATCCAGGCTCATGCGTTCCTGGCGGTAGAGCACCGGCCCCGGGGACGTCAGGCGGATCAGGATCGCCACGATCCCGAGGGGAATCGCGAGCACGACCAGCGACACAACGGAGATCGCCAGATCGACGGTGCGCTTGATGAAGGCGTTCAGTCCCTGCAGGGGCACCTCGTTCAGGTTGATGATCGGCACACCGTCGAGGTCCTCGATACGGGCCCGCAGCGCGATGAACTGCAGCAGGTCCGGCACGATCTTGACGTCGATCAGGTCCTTGGCCGCCGCCTCGATGACCTCCATCATCAGGCGATGCTCCTCGAGCGGGAGCGCCACGTAGATGTGGTCGACCCGTTCGCGGGCGCAGATCTCGGCCGCCTCCGCCGTCGTGCCGAGCAGGGGCAGGCCGCGGTACCCGAGGTGATCGCGCTCGGCGCGGTTGTCGAGGAATCCGATGATCTGGTACCCGAGTTCCTGGTGCTGGATGATCTTGTCGGCGACGAGTTTGCCGAGTTCGCCCGCCCCGACGATCAGGATCCGCTTCAGGCCGACGCCGGCCCGCCAGCGCCGCTCGAGGGTCTGGCGCACCACCTCGCGCGACCCGAACGTGAGCGCCACGTTGACCGTCAGGAAGAGCCCCCACACGAGCTGGGACACTTCCAGGGCGCCCTTCTCCTTCAGTTCGACCGGCGTGTAGTAGGCCCCCACGTACAACGTCAGGAGGATGCCCAGCACGACCGCCACCACGCTGCCGATGAAGACGGCAAAGAAATCGTCCACCCGGGACCGGTTCCGCCGAACGCTGTAGAGCCCCTGGAAGTAGAACGAGACGGGGACCAGCAGGCCGATGAACGGCAGGATGGCGGCGTACTGGCCGAAGGGCGGATACCCCTTGCTCACCTGGAACAGCTGGGAATCGAATCGCAGGAAGTACGCCGCGGCGAATGCGGCGACGCCGAGGATGGCGTCCGCGACGACGTAGATGCCGGCGAGCGTGCGTTTGTACCGTTTGACCATCGTTCTACGATTGCATCATCTCGTCGACCGCCCGCTGGAACTGCACCTCGAACCTGGCCCGGCCGAATGTTTCTGCGTGCGCCCGGATAATCCGGGCGTCAAAACCCGCGTCGATCGCCTCCCGAATCGCCCCGGCAAACGCGCTCACGTCGTCGCGCGGTGACAGGAGCCCCGTCTCGCCATGGCGGACGGTCTCGGTGGCGCCGCCTTCGTTGACCGCGACAACCGGCCGGCCGCACGCCTGCGCCTCGAGCGGGACGATCCCGAAGTCCTCGACACCGGGCAGCAGGGCGACGGCGGCCCGGCGGTATTCTTCCCGCACCTGCTCGTCACTGATCCAGCCGAGGAACGTCACGTCCGGACCCGCGTCGCGGCGCAACCGGTCGAGGTCCGGGCCGTTGCCCACGATGCGGAGCGGCACGCCCGCCTGCCGGCAGGCCGCCAGCGCGACATCGATGCGCTTGTACGGCACCAGCGCCGAGACGACCAGGGCCGTGCGATCAGGGGTTCTCCCGTCCGGAGAGAAGAACTCCGTGTCGACGGGCGGGAACACCACCGAAGCCTGACGATTATAGTATCGGGCCACGCGATCGGCCACATATCCCGAGATGGCGACGAATTGGTGCGCGCGCGCCGCCGTGCGGGCGTCCCATCGCGCCAGTGCTCCGAGCACGGGACGCAGCACCGCTTCGCCCGCCCGGCCCACCCGGTCGCGGCCGAAGTACTCCCCGAACTGGTCCCAGGCGTACCGCATCGGCGTCAGGCAGTAGCAGAGATGGCGCGCCCGACGGCCGGGGCGAATCGACTTGGCCACGCAATGGCTGATGCTGATGACCAGGTCGTAGCCGTCGAACGAGAACTGCTCGATCGCGAGGGGGAACAGCGGCAGGAGGTGGCGGTAGATCCGGCGCGCGCCCGGGACGTGCTGCACGAACGAACGGCGGATCCGGTGGCGCTCGATGCTGGCCGACACCGACCCCGGCATGTGCAGGAGCGTGAAGATGTCGGCGTCCGGATAGAGCTCGCCGACGACTTCGAGCACTTTCTCTCCCCCGCGCATGCCGGTCAACCAGTCGTGCACCAGGGCGATTCTCGGCGGCGTGCGCGGCGTCACCCGGCCACCTCGTGATACACCTCGACCGTCCGCCGAACCGAGGCTTCCCACGAGAACTGCCGCGCCCGCTCCAGGCCGCGGACTCGCAGGGTTTCGCGCAACTCGGGATCGGTCAGCACCTGCTGGATCCCGGCGGCAATCGAGGCGGCGCTGTACGGGTCCACGAGCACGGCCGCGTCGCCGACGACTTCCGGCAGCGACGACACGTTGGAGGTGACCACCGGGCACCCGTTGGCGAGCGCCTCGAGCGGGGGGAGACCGAATCCCTCGTAGAGCGACGGAAACACGAACACCGTCGCCAGGCGATACAGCGCGGCGAGCGTGTCGTCGCCGACAAACCCCAGGAAGCGCACGTGCTTGTGCAGCTTGTACCGATCGACCGCCCGGCGCAGGCGGGGGAACTTGGAGATCTGATCGCCGATGATGAGCAGCTTCAGGCGGTCGAACCCTTCCCGCCGCACGATGTGGAAGGCATCGATCAGCCGCTCGAGGTTCTTGTGCGGCTTGATGTTGCCGACGTAGAGCGCAAACGGGCCGTCGAGCTGGTACCGCTCACGCGTCCGCCGCACGTTCTCCTCGTCCGGGTGCGTGGCCAGGCGATCGTCGATGGCGTTCGGGATGACCGTGATCCGCTCGGCCGGCACGTTGCAGTAGCGGAGGATATCGGACTTCGATGTCTCGGACACCGTCAGGATCCGGGCGGCGCGGCGGGCGGCGATCGACAGGCTGGCCCTCGCGTAGAGGTACGCCGGCCGGTGCGGCAGATACTGCGGGAACATCAGGTGGATGCAGTCGTGGATCGTCACCACGGAACGGCAGGGCACCAGCGGCGGCAGCACGTAGTGCGGGGCGTGGAACAGGTCGGCGTGGGCCGCCGCCAGCCGGGCCGGAATCGCAAACTGCTCGCGGATCGAATACGGCTTCGCCGCTTCCGGGATCGCCACGTAACGCCGCCCCAGCGCGCGGATCTCGGCCTGGTCCTCGGGCCGGCAAATCACCACGAACGTCGACTCGTGGTCGAACGCCGTCAGGTGCTTCAGGAGGTTCCGGATGTACGTACCAATCCCGAAATCGTGGAGTTTCCGGGCGTCAATGGCGATACGCACTGCTGTTCAGGCCTCGTTCCGGTGAGTCACGATACCACAGGGCCTCGGGCTCAATCCTGCGGAAGGCGTCCCTTGCGCCGCAGGTACCAACGGAGCACGGGCAGCCAGCGCGGGTGGTGCTTGGCGTAGAACGCCACCTGCGACCGGCGGTACGCCAGCTCGGACGCCTCGGGCCGCGTGGCACGTGAGCGTCCGCGCAGATGCACGATGCAGGCGCCCGGTTCAAACAGAATGCGCTTGCCGGACGACCGCAGGGCGGCGCAGAAGTCCACGTCTTCCGCGTAGAGGAAATACCGTTCGTCCAGCAGCCCCGCCGCCAGCGCGTCCGCCCGGCGCACCATGAGGCAGGCTCCGCTCACCCAGTCGTGGAACGCGGGCGTGCCGACCCATCGTTCGATCCAGCCCGACACCAGCGCCGACCCGCGAGCCTGGAGGCCGACCAGCAGCTTCTGGCGCACCTCGGCGAACGGCCCCATCATCCGGCCAAAGGACAACTCGGCCCGGCCGGCGGCATCGACAATCCGCGGGCCGACGGCGGCGACGTCCGGCTGCTCGCGCAGGCGTGCGGCCAGCAGGTCGATCGCGTCGCCTTCCGCCAGCGTGTCGCTGTTGAGGAGCAGCACGAGCTCCCCGCGCGCGGCGCGAATGCCGAGGTTGTTGGCCGCGGCGAAGCCCAGGTTCGCCCCCGCCTCGATCAGTTGCACCGCAGGCCAACGCCCGCCGACCGCTTCGGGCGAGCCGTCGCTGGAGGCGTTGTCCACGACAACGATCTCGTGAGCCAGGCGCGGCGGATGGGTCGTGAGCGCCCGCAGGCAGTTCTCGAGGTCGTGCCGCGTGTTGAAGGACACGATGACGATGGACAGGTCGAGCGGCGCGTTCATGACGCGGCCCCCTCGAGGGCGAGCATCGTGGCGCGGGCCGTGTCGGCCCACCGGTACCGTGCGAGCACCGCAGGCGCAGCGCCGAGGGCCGCCTCGTGGGCCTGCTCGTCGGTGAGCAGGGCCACGAGGCGGCCGGCGACCTCCCCGGGATCCGCATCGGAGACGTACTGGGCCGCCGATCCGCATGTTTCGCGCGCCACCGCCGTATCGAGCAGCAGGACGGGAATGTCGCAGGCCAGCGCCTCGAGGGGCGTCAGGCCGAATCCTTCGTATTCCGACAGGAACACAAAGGCCCGCGCCGACCGGTACAGCCGGACGAGTTCCTCATCGCTCACATACGCCCGAAGCGAGACGCGGTCCCGCACACCCGCCGCCCGGCACACTGCCTCGAGGTCCTGGCGCGGATACGACCGGTTCTCCCCGACAATCTCGAGCCTCGCCCCGGCAACCGTGTCCGCCACCCGCGCGAACCCCCGGATCAGTTCCGGCACATGCCGGCGATTCAGGACCGAGCCCACGAACAGCACCAGGGGTTCCCGTTCGCGGAACGAGGGCCAGCCTGCCGCCGCCCGCCCGGTGTCGGAGCCGCGGGAGCCGTCAGTCGGCCACGGCGTCACGCCGAGCGGAATGACGCGAATGCGATGCTCGGGCACGCCGGCGTGGCGATGGATCTCGAGGGCGGAGAACTGGGAATCCGTCAGGATCGTCCGGGCCCGCCTGGCCGACAGGCGTGTCAGCCACGATCGCCGGAATCGCTCGCGCGGCGCGAACCACTCGGGATGGGCCATGTACGACACGTCGTGAATCGTCTGCACGATTGGCTGCGTGACCCCGAGCGGGGAGGTGTATGCGGGGGCAAAGAACACGTCCACGTGGTCCTGCCTGACGGCGGCGGGCAGCTGGCACTGCTCCCACCACGTGCCGGGTTTGCCTGCAGCCACGCGAACGGCAGCCCCGAGGCTCGAGATGCCTTCAATGCGTTCGAGCGCGCGGCTGGCTTCCTGCGCCGGCGAGTACAAGAGCAGGTCGTGCCGCCATGTGCCGGTGCGAGCGTGAATGGCCCACTCGGCAAGCAGATTGGACAGGTACCGTCCCACGCCGGTGGGCTTGCCCAGCAGTTCGCGCGCGTCGATCCCGATCCTCATGACGCCCGCCCGGCCGGGGTCCCGGAACGCGAGGTCCCCTGGAGCAGGAGCTGATACCGATCGACGAGTGTGCGTGCCGCGCTGGCCCAGTTGAACTGGCGGGCGCGCTCGAGGCCGGCGGCGCGGAGCGTCTGCCACAACGACGGCTGCGTCAACACACGCTGCAGGGCGTCCGCGATGGCGTCGGGGTCGGCCGGGTCCGCCTGCAGCCCGGCTGCGCCGACCACCTCGGGAAGCGCCCCCCGGTTCGACACGACAACCGGCACGCCCAGCGCCATGGCTTCGAGGGCCGGGAGGCCGAAGCCCTCGTCCCACGAAGGCAGCACCACGACGGCCGCGCCGGCGTACGTGGGCACGCGGTCGGCTGACGGGATGAAGCCGCGGACATCGACGCGGCCGGCAAGCGGCGCCCGCGCCGCGCGTGCCAGCCATTCCCCGGAAGCACCTGAATGGCCGCCCCCCAGCACAAGCCGCGGCGCACCGGGCCAGCGGGCCATCAGGCGCTCATAGGCGTCGAGAAGCCCGCCGACGTTCTTTCTCGGTTCGAGAGTCCCCAGGAACAGGATGTAGCCGGCGGGGCCGGGATCCGGCCGTTCCGGAGGCGCCGCAGGAATCCAGCCGGGCACACCAGGCTTGCAGACCGCGATCCGCTCGGGTTCCACGCCCAGTTCGTTGACGATCTGGCGTGCCGACCAGTCGGAGATCGTCACGACGAGGTCTGCGGCCGGAGCGTCGGTGCGCACCCGGGACGGGAACACGGTCCTCATCTCGGCCCAGGCCCGGTCGGGGTGGTGGAGGAAGTCCAGGTCGTAGATCGTGAGGACGCGGAACGGGGCCCGGGCAGGCAGCAGTAGCGGGGCAGTCGAGTGGACGATGTCGTAGCGCCCTCCCGCCAGCCACTCAACGGGCGGCCAGTTGTGCCGGTACCACGCCCGGTTCAAGAGCGTCACGGGCACCCGGCAGTCCGCCGCCTGGGCCCCGGGCAGCTCGGCCAGGGCAGACGCCGGCAACCGATCGCGAAACGAACTCGAAAACAGGGTCAGTTCCAGCTGGCTGGCGGGGCTGTGCCCCTGTCCGGCGAGCGTCCCGACGGCCCGGGCCAGCTCGTGGACCCATTCGCCGACGCCGGTCCGGTTCGTCAGCGCCGGCCTGTAGTCCAGAAGAACACGCATGGTGACAGGTACGTATCGTATCGCGAATGACTCCCGGGGGCGCGGTGGCTGGATTGGAGATCTGAAATGGCTGCAACTTGTTGATTTATAACGCCTTGACAGCTGGAATGGCCTATAGTACGTTCAGACGTTTCTAGCACGGACCCCGGTAGGGGGATCCGGGACCGGAGACGGCGAAGGAGCAGTATGAAACTCGCGGTGATTGGGACGGGATATGTGGGACTGGTGGCGGGTGCCTGTTTCGCGGAGACCGGCAACGACGTCATGTGCGTCGACAAGGATGAGGCGAAGATCCGCCTGCTTCGCAAGGGCAAGATGCCGATTTTCGAGCCCGGTCTCGAAGAAGTCGTCAAACGGAACGTCGCCGACAAGCGCCTGACGTTCACAACCCAGCTCCCGAAGGCGGTCCGGGCGTCCTCGGTCATCTTCATCGCCGTGGGCACGCCGCAGGGCGAAGACGGTTCGGCCGATCTTCAGCACGTGATGGGCGTGGCGCGCGAAGTGGCCCGCGCGATGAACGGCTACAAGGTCATTGTGGACAAGAGCACGGTCCCGGTCGGCACGGCGGCGCGCGTCCGCGAGATCGTCCGCCGCGAAACGACGCATCCGTTCAGCGTGGTGAGCAATCCGGAGTTCCTCAAGCAGGGCGCGGCCGTGGACGACTTCTTCAAGCCCGACCGCGTGGTGATCGGGGCCGAGGACGACAAGGCCGCCGAGGTCATGCGCAACCTGTACAGTCCGTTCACGCGCACGGGGGCGCCCATCATGGTGATGGACTGCGCCAGCGCGGAACTCTGCAAGTACGCGGCAAACGCCCTCCTGGCGACGAAGATCTCGTTCATGAACGAAATCGCGAACATCTGCGAGCTGTTCGGCGCCGATGTGGATCAGGTCCGGCGGGCCGTGGGGTCGGATCGGCGGATCGGCCCGTCGTTCCTGTTTCCGGGCACCGGTTACGGCGGGTCGTGCTTCCCGAAGGACGTCAAGGCCATCATCAAGTTCACGGCTGACAAGGGCTACGACTTCCGGATTGTGAAGTCGGTCGACGCGGTCAACCAGTCGCAGAAGTCGATCCTGGCCGGCAAGATGGAGAAGCACTTCGGCTCGCTGAAGGGCAAGACCATCGCGGTCTGGGGGCTGTCCTTCAAGCCGCGCACCGACGATATGCGCGAAGCGCCGGCGGTGGTGCTCATCGAGCGCCTCCTGGCGGCCGGGGCGAAGGTCCAGGCGTTCGATCCCGAGGCGATGCCGGTGGCCAAGCAGTTGTTCGGCAACCGTGTCACGCTGGCGGCGTCGAGCTACAAGGCGCTCGAGGGCGCGGACGCCCTGGCGCTGGTCACCGAGTGGAACGAATTCCGCGAACCCGACTTCGCGAAGATGCGGAAAGCGATGAAGACGCCCTTGATCTTCGACGGCCGCAACATCTACACGCGCGAAGCGATGCGGGCGCATGGCTTCGAGTACATCAGCATCGGGCGGTGATGTGAACGCAGTTCTCGTAACGGGCGGAGCGGGCTACATCGGCAGCCATGTCGCCAAGGCGTTGGCGCAGGCGGGCCGGCCGGTGGTCGTGCTCGACAACCTGAGCACGGGGCACCGGCAGGCGGTCCGGTGGAGCGAGTTCGTCGAAGCCGACATGCATGACGTCTCCCGCGTGCGGGAGGTGCTGCGGCGGCACGGCATCACGGCCGTGATGCATTTCGCCGCCTCGCTCCTGGTCGGCGAATCGGTCCTCGATCCGATCGGGTACTACGCCAACAACGTGTGCGGGACGCTGGCCGTGCTCGAGGCCATGGTGGCCGAATCGGTGCGCCATTTCGTGTTCTCGTCGACGGCGGCGGTGTACGGCGAGCCGGACACGACGCCGATCACGGAAACGACCATCCCGCGGCCAATCAACCCGTACGGCGAGACCAAGCTGGCCGTCGAACGGGCGTTGCCGCACTTCGAACGCGCGTACGGCGTGCGCGCCGTGCGCTTGCGCTACTTCAACGCGGCGGGCTCGGACCCGGACGGGGAACTGGGGGAAGAGCATCGGCCGGAAGTGCACCTGATCCCGCGCGCGATCGAGGCCGCACTGGGCGGTCCGCCGCTGGAGGTCTTCGGCAGGGACTACCCGACGCCGGACGGCACCTGCCTCCGGGACTACGTCCACGTCACGGACCTCGCGGATGCGCACCTGCGGGCGCTGGCGCACCTCGAGCAGGGCGGGGCGTCCCGGGTTTTCAACCTCGGCATCGGAGAACCATTCTCGGTCCTGGACGTCATCCGGGCGGTGGAACGGGTCAGCGGCCGAGCGGTGCCGTACACAGAGTCTGCCAGGCGTCCGGGTGACCCCGGCGTGCTGTACGCGACGAGCGATCGGATCCGTGTCGAGCTCGGCTGGCGCCCGCGCTTCGTCGACCTCGACGCCATAGTGGGCGGCGCCTGGGCGTGGCGACGGGCGCACCCTGACGGGTATCGATGAAGCCGCTCCCGAGGCTGCTGCGCTACTCCAGAGCCTATTGGGGCCGATTCGCGCTGGCCCTCGTGGCCATGGTGCTGTACGGCGCGGCCTCGACGTGGCTCGTCAGGCTCATCCAGCCGATCATCGACAAGGTGCTGATCAGGCAGGAGCAGCTGGGTCTCGTCGCCGGCTCGATCCTCCTCGCGTACTTCCTGAAGGGCCTCGGGTCCTATGTCTCCGCCTTCCTGATGGCCGACGTCGGCCAGCACGTCGTGCGCGACATCCGCGACGGGCTCTTTCGCCATACGCTGGGCCAGTCGGCGGCGTTCTTCAAGTCCCGGAGCACCGGGCAGCTGCTCTCGCGGCTCACGAACGACGTCGGTCAGGTGCAACAGGCGGCCTCGGAGACGATGGTGGACCTGCTGCGGGAGTCCTTCGTCGTCGTCGGCTGTGCCGGCGTGCTGTTCTACACCGATCTCGGCCTCGCTCTCGTCACCCTCACGGGCGCGCCGCTGGTGCTCTACCCGCTGGTCCGGCTCGGACAGACCCTTCGGAAGACGACGAAGCGGAGCCAGGAGCACCTCGAGACGATGTCGCACGTGGCGACCGAGGCCCTCACGGGTCTGCGCGTCGTCAAGGCATTCGGCGCGGAGGACCGGGAAGCGGCCCGTTTCGGCATGGCGACGCGCGCGCTGCACCGCGCCAACATGAAGGTTGTCGCGGCGATGTCGATGATGCCGCCGATCATGGAGTTGCTCGGCGGTGCGGCCATCGCGGGCGCGCTGTGGTACGGCACCCGCGAAATCGCGGCGCACCGCCTCACCGAGGGACAGTTCTTCCAGTGTATTGGCGCGCTCCTGCTGATGTACGGCCCGCTCAAGAAGCTGAGCCGCGTCAATGCGAACATCCAGCAGACCATCGCGGCCGCCCAGCGGATCTTCGAGTTGATGGACACGACGACCGAGGTGCCCGAAGCGCCGGGCGCACCCCGGCTGACGCCGCTCACGACGGGGATTGCCTTCCGCGACGTCACGTTCGAATACGAGGACGGGCGGGGCCGGACAGCCCTGCGGGGCGTCTCCTTTGCCATCGAGGCCGGGCAGACCGCGGCGATCGTGGGGCGGAGCGGGGCGGGCAAGACGAGCCTGGTCAACCTGCTGCCGCGGTTCTACGATGTGTCCGCAGGCTCCATCGTGATCGACGGAGTGGATATCCGGGCGGTCTCGCTGGTGTCGCTGCGCGAACAGATCGGCATGGTCACCCAGGAGACGGTGCTGTTCGACGACACCGTGGCGGCGAACATCGCGTACGGCCGGCCCGCGGCGCGCAGGGACGAGATTGAAGCGGCCGCGCGGGCGGCTCATGCCCACGAGTTCATCATGGCCATGCCCTCCCGGTACGAGACGCGCATCGCGGAGCGGGGCCAGCGGCTTTCCGGCGGGCAACGCCAGCGCCTGGCCATCGCCCGGGCGATCCTGCGGAACTCGCCGATCCTGATTCTCGACGAGGCGACGTCGTCGCTCGACTCTGAGTCCGAGGCCCTCGTCCAGGACGCGCTGGCGAACCTCATGCGCAACCGGACGTCGTTCGTGATCGCCCACCGGTTGTCGACGGTGGAGCGCGCCGACGTCATCGTCGTGCTCGAGCGGGGAGCCGTGGTCGAGGTCGGCCGGCACGAGGACCTGCTGAAGCGAGCGGGCGGCGTCTATGCGAGTTTGTACGAAATGCAGTTCGCGGCATCCCGTCGCCGGGCCGTCGCTGGTGGGAGCGCCAAGCCATGATGAAGAGCATGACCGGGTTCGCAAGTGTCACGATCGAGAACGAGCGATCGAGCATTGGCGTCACGGTGCGCAGCGTGAATCACCGGTACCTGGACGTGCAGCTGCGGTTGCCCCAGTCGCTGAGCTCGATTGAGCCGCGGCTGCGCGCCGCCGTCCAGCAGCAGGTGGCGCGCGGGCGCGTGGAGGTCGCCGTCTCGCTCCAGTTGCGGCAGCCGCCGAAGCTGGAAATCGAGCTCAACGAGGCCTTCGCGTCCGCCCTGACGCAGGCCATCGACCGGGCCAAGGCCATCGGGCTCGTCCAGGGGACCCTGCAGCCGGGCGATCTGCTGCGGTTTCCCCAGGCCCTGACCGTCAAGGAACAGCCCGCGGAACTGGACGCGGACGCGGCCCTCGCAAGCGAGGCCGCCGTTCAGGACGCCATCGTGCAGGCCCTGAACGAGCTCGACGTGATGCGGCGCCGCGAAGGCGCGATGCTGCACCGGGACCTCGAGGCTCGCAAGTCGGCGGTCGCAGACACGATGGAGCGGATCGCCCGGCTCGCGCTCGACGGCGAACAGTCGCTCAAGGAGCGGCTCACCGCGCGCATCATGGAACTGACGGGCGAACTGGCCCTCGATCGCGGGTCGGTGGCCCAGGAGGTCGTGCGGTTCGTCTCGCGGTCCGACATCAGCGAGGAGATCGTGCGCTTCCGCTCGCACGTGGCGCAGTGGACGTCGCTGGCCGACGGCCCCGAGCCTTGCGGCCGGAAGCTCGACTTCCTGCTGCAGGAGATGAACCGCGAGGTCAACACCACGGGGTCGAAAGCCGACGGACAGGGCATCCCCGAACTCGTCATCTCGGTCAAAGCCGAGCTCGAGAAGATGCGGGAGCAGGTCCAGAATGTCGAGTAGCGCACCGGTCCTCGGCCAGTTGTTCGTCGTCTCGGCCCCCTCGGGCACGGGCAAGACCACGGTTGTCGAGTCCCTGGTCGCCGGCCTGCCCGGGCTACGCCTGTCGAGGTCGTACACCAGCCGGCCGCCGCGAGCCGGGGAGCAGGACGGCGTGGACTACCACTTCGTCCCGCGCGAGCGGTTCGAAGCCATGCTCGCCGGCGACCAGTTCCTGGAGTGGGCCGAAATCTACGGCGATCTCTATGGCACGTCGCAGGCAGACACCGAAGGCGCGCTCGCCGCGGGAGACGACGTGGTCCTCGTCATCGACGTCCAGGGCGCGCGGAAGGTGCGCCGGCGCGGCGTGCCGGTCGTGACCGTCTTCGTGCTGCCGCCGTCGTTCGACGTGCTCGAACGGCGCCTCCGCGGACGGAGCACGGACAGCGAGGACCGCATCCGGCGGCGCCTCGACGTCGCGCGCGAGGAGGTGTCGGCGTTCGGCGAGTACGACTTTGTCGTGGTGAATGACGATCTCCAGCGGTGTGTCGCGGAGATTCGCGCCATCGTCGTCGCCAGCCGGTTGCGGACGCCGGTCCGGGCGGGCCTCGCGGCGGGGATCGCAGCGACGTTCGGGGCCGGCCGGCCCCGAACCTGAGAGAGGGGGCCAGCATGGGGCTGATTGCACTGGGCGTGACGGGCGGCATCGGGGCCTACAAGGCCGTCGAGGTGGCCCGGGGCCTCCAGAAGCGCGGCTACGACGTGGTGGCCGTGATGACGGAGAACGCGCAGCGGTTCGTCGGGCCGGTGACGTTCGAGGCCATCACGCGGCGCCGCGTCATCACGACCCAGTGGGAGGCCGGGACGAACGCGGATGTGGAACACATCGCGCTGGCGACGTCCATCGACCTGCTGCTGGTCGCACCCGCCACGGCGAACATCATCGGGAAGTTCGCCGCCGGCATCGCGGACGACTTCCTGTCGACCTTGTACCTCGCCACCCAGGCGCCCGTCGTGATCGCGCCGGCCATGAACAGCCAGATGTTCGCGCACCCGGCCGTGGCGGACAACCTGCGCCGCCTCGCCGCTCGCGGGGTGACGATCGTCGCCCCCGGCTCGGGCTATCTCGCGTGCGGATGGGTCGGCAAAGGCCGCCTGGCCGAGCCGGGTGACGTCGTGGACGCTGCGCTGGCGGTCCTGAGGCCGGATCGCAGTCTTGAGGGGCGCCAGGTGCTGGTGAGTGCGGGGCCCACGTTCGAAGACCTCGACCCGGTGCGGTTCCTCGGGAACCGCTCGAGCGGGAAGATGGGATTCGCCGTCGCCGAAGAGGCGATGCGCCTCGGGGCGGACGTCACGCTGGTCTCGGGGCCGGCAACCGCGACGCCCCCCGAGGTCACGGAAATCGTGCGCGTGCGCAGCGCCGTCGAAATGCGCGACGCGATGATGACGCGGCTGCCCGCTGCGGACGTCGTCGTGATGGCGGCGGCCGTGGCCGACTACCAGCCTGCGAGCAGGCAGCCGCACAAGCTGACGAAGTCATCCGAGGCCCTCACGATTACGCTGACGCCGACGCCGGACATCCTCGCGGCCATCGGGGCCTGGCGGCAGCAGCAGGGCGGCAGGCGGCCTGTCATCGTCGGCTTCGCCGCCGAGACCGACGACACGGTGGCGCGCGCGCAGCGGAAACTCGCCGCGAAACAGGCCGACCTCATCGTGGCGAACGACGTCACGCAGGAAGGGGCCGGGTTCGAGGCGGATACCAACGTCGTGACGCTGGTCGGCCCGGACTGGAGCGATGCGCTGCCCCTGCAGCCCAAGCGTTCCGTCGCGGCGGTGATCCTCGCCCGCGTGGCCGCGATGCTGGCCGGACGCGACCCGCGCGGGAGCTCGGCCGGCGGCGGAACGGAGCGCTAGGCAGCCATGGCAACTGACGACGTCAACGCGCAGGTGGCCGAACACCTGCGGTACTTCGGCGAGATGGGGGCAGCCGGCGTCTCCGGCGATCGAGCCTGGCGCAGGCGCAGCGCTGCACCCGTAACGGAGTCTGAACTGTCATTGCCGTCGGGAACAACCGACGGCCCGCCGACTCCTTCTGACGAATCACTGGAGGCCATCCGGGCGGATCTCGGCGACTGCACGCGCTGCAAACTCCACCAGCTTGGACGGTCGCGCATCGTCTTTGGCGTTGGGAACCCGGCGGCGGACCTGATGTTCATCGGCGAGGCGCCGGGGCGGGACGAAGACGAGCAGGGCGTCCCCTTCGTCGGGCGGGCCGGCCAGCTGCTCACGAAGATCATCGAGGCGATCGGCCTTACGCGCGAGCAGGTCTACATCGCGAACGTGATCAAGTGCCGCCCGCCCGAGAACCGGAACCCCGAACCCGACGAAGTCGAAACGTGCGAGCCCTTCCTGTTCCGGCAGGTGCAGATCGTCAAGCCCAAGGTGATCGTGGCGCTGGGCACGTTCGCAGCCAAGACCCTCCTGCGGTCGACCGATCCCATCTCGCGCCTCCGGGGGCGCCTCTACCGGTACGGTGACGCGACGCTCGTGGCCACGTTCCATCCGGCGTACCTTCTGCGCAGCCCCGACAAGAAGCGCGACGTCTGGGAGGACATGAAGAAGGTGCGCGCGATCCTTGCCGGCGAACGTCCGGACGGAACGGCCTGAGCGCCATGGTCCGCCTGGCCTCCGTGGCGGTGCCGGTCCCCCAGGTGGGGCTGCTGACCTACCGGCTTCCCGAGCAGTTCGATAACGTGACCATCGGCAGCCGTGTCCTCGTGCCGCTCGGCAGCCGGACCCTGACGGGCTGCGTCGTCGGCATGGGATCGCAGACGGATGGCAACGCGCCCGCCGGAGACGCGGGGCTGCGAGACGTCATTGACGTCCTGGACGATGAGCCGTTCCTCACGCCGGAGATCGTCAAACTCGCACTCTGGACCTCTGACTATTACGCCTGTTCGCCTGGCGAGGCGGTCGCCGTGGCCGTTCCTCCGCTCGCCTGGGTGGAAAGCCGCCGGATTGCCACGCTCACCGAGGCCGGCCGGCTGTTGCTGGCCGGCGCCGGAACCGCGGCCGCTACTCCCGAGCAGATTGCCGCGCTGCGCTCCCTGGAAGGCGGGGCGGGACTCCCCGTGTCATCGCTGCGGTCGCGCCTGGCAAAGGCGATGGGCGGGCCCGGCAGGGTCCCGGCACATGCGCTGGTGCGGTCGCTCGAACGGGGCGGATGGGTATCGACCGCCCAGGTCCTGGAAGGAGAGCGGCAGGCCTACAAGACGGCACGGGTCGTCGAACTGACCGCCCAGGGCCTGGATGTCGCCGGGCGGCTCGCCGCGGGCGACACCGTCGCCGGCCTCGGCGCGCGCCAGCGGGACGCGCTCGTCGAACTGCAGCGGTCGCCCGGGCGGCGGCCGGTGTCGGACGTGAGCCTGCAAGGCCTGGCGGCCGACGGCCTGCGGCGGCTCGCGGTGCGGGGCCTGGTCGCCATCCACCGGGTGCCCGTGGACCGCGATCCGTTCGAAGGGCCGTGGGGCAGGGCCGTTGCGCCCGCCGTTGATGAACGGACGAGGGAATTGACAGGCGAGCAGGCCACCGCGCTGGAGCGGCTGACAGGACTGTGCCAGCCGCCGTCGTTCCGCGTCGCGCTCGTCCACGGCGTCACGGGCAGCGGGAAGACCGAGTTGTACCTGCGGCTCGCGCGGCACGTGCTCGAGCTGGGCCGCCGGACACTGGTGCTCGTGCCCGAGATCGCACTGACGCCCGCAACCGCCCTGGCCTTCCGCGCCAGGTTCGGCGATCGCGTCGCGATCCAGCACAGCGGATTGTCGGACGGGGAGCGGCACGACCAGTGGCAGCGCATCAGGCGGCAGGATGTTGATGTCGTGGTCGGCACGCGTTCGGCCGTGTTCGCGCCGCTGTCGTCCATCGGCCTGATTGTGGTCGACGAAGAACACGACGGATCGTACAAACAGGAGGACGCGCCCCGTTACAATGGACGCGATCTTGCCGTCGTGCGGGCGCAGCAGGAACAGGCGCTCGTCGTGCTCGGCTCCGCCACCCCCTCGATGGAGTCGTACCTTCATGCGACACGCGGCCGGTACGAGCTGATCCCGCTTGAGCGCCGCGTCCTCGACCGTCCACTCGCCACCGTGCGGACCGTCAACATGCGGGAGGAGTTCGCGGAGAGCGGCCCCGGGGCGGTGCTGAGCCGTGCCCTGGTCGACGCCGTCGCCGACCGCCTGGTCCGCAAGGAGCAGGCCCTGCTGCTGCTCAACCGGCGCGGTTTCTCGACGGCGGTGTTCTGCCGGCAGTGCGGGAGCACGGTCGAGTGCCCGAACTGCAGCGTATCGCTGGTCGTGCATGGCCGCAGCGGCGCGTCGTGCCACTACTGCAACCACTCGGCGCGAATCCCGCGATCGTGCCCGGCCTGCGGCGGCGCGTTTCTCGAACAGATTGGTTTCGGGACCGAACGGGTCGAGGCGGACGTGCGGGCGGCCTTTCCCGATGCCCGCGTCGCCAGGCTCGATCGCGACAGCGCGAGGCGCAGAGGTGCCATCTCCGACGTGCTGGCGCGGTTTGCGGCTGGCGAGATTGACGTGCTGATCGGCACGCAGATGATCGCGAAGGGGCACGACTTTCCCCGCGTGACGCTCGTCGGTGTGATCTCCGCCGATGTGGGCCTGGGCCTGGCCGATTTCCGGGCGTCCGAGCGGACCTTCCAGTTGCTGACGCAGGTGGTGGGGCGGGCGGGGCGCGGTGATACGAAGGGCGAAGCGATCATCCAGACGCTGTACCCGGATCACTACAGCATCCAGCACGCGTGCCGGCAGGACTACCGGTCGTTCTTCAAGGAGGAACTCGTCTTCCGGAAGGCCATGCGATACCCGCCGGTCGTCGCACTCATCAACGGTGTGGTGCGCGGGGCGTCCTACTCCCGGGCGGTGGCCGATGCGACCGACCTGGTCGAACACGTGCGCCGCCACGCGCCGTCGGCGAACGCGTTCATCGTCCTTGGCCCGGCGCCCGCGCCGCTCGCCCGCCTCAAGGGCGAGCACCGGGCGCAGTTCTTCATGAAGGGAACGCCGTCGATGCGCCGGGCCATGCGGGAGGCGATCACGGCCGCCCTCGACGCACGGCCGGACCTTCGGCGCCGAACGACCATCGACGTCGATCCGCTCAGCGTGCTCTAACTGGGGTCAGGTCCAAAAGCGCGCGGTTT
>Ga0334722_10001909_pt1 | contig 24678 bp, 21 predicted proteins | sample C3_bottom_MG_FD_207210 | JGI IMG/M metagenome (GOLD analysis project Ga0334722, IMG submission 207210) | Sediment microbial communities from Yellowstone Lake, YNP, Wyoming, USA - C3_bottom | ecosystem: Environmental > Aquatic > Freshwater > Lake > Sediment | place: USA: Wyoming | collected... | reverse complement strand
CGGGGTACCGTAGATGTCGACCTTCCGGAAGGAGAGACGGGCCTTTTTCAGCATCCCCTCGAACTGCTGGCCTCCGAACCAGAGCGCGGGGCCGACGAATCCCGCCGGGATTTCCTCGCAGCCGATCTCGAGCAGATAGTCACGTTCCATCGGAATCCCTCTTCGCGGGTGGTTTCTTGGTGGGTCCCTTGACTCAGCCGGAGAACTTCCCGACCAGCGGGAAGCCCATCTCCTCGCGCGACTTCAGATACCCTTCGGCGCACACGCGGGCCAGGTTCCGGACGCGCCCGATGTAGGAGGTGCGCTCCGTGACGGAGATCGCGCCCCGGGCGTCGAGCAGGTTGAAGGCGTGGGAGCACTTGAGGCAGTAATCGTAGGCGGGAAGAACGAGCTTCGCCGCGATGAGGCTCTGGCACTCCTTCTCGTACATCGTGAAGAGGGAGAAGAGCATCGAAGCGTCGGACGACTCGAAGTTGTACTTCGAGAACTCCACTTCCCTGCGGTGGAAAACATCGCCGTAGGTGACGTCGCCGACCCACTTGAGATCGAAGACGTTGTTCACGTTCTGCAGATACATCGCGATCCGTTCGATGCCGTAGGTGATCTCCCCGGACACCGGTTTCAGGTCGATCCCGCCGCACTGCTGGAAGTAGGTGAACTGCGTGATCTCCATCCCGTCCAGCCACACCTCCCAACCGAGACCCCAGGCGCCGAGCGTGGGAGATTCCCAGTCGTCCTCGACGAACCGGATGTCGTGCTTCAACGGATCGATCCCCACCGCGCGGAGGGAGTCGAGGTACAGTTCCACATAATCCGTGGGGCAAGGCTTCATGATGACCTGGAACTGGTAGTAGTGCTGGAGGCGGTTGGGATTCTCCCCGTACCGGCCGTCCGTCGGGCGGCGGGACGGCTGGACGTAGGCCGTGTTCCACGGCTCGGGTCCAAGGGCTTGGAGGAACGTGGCGGGGTGGAACGTCCCGGCGCCGACTTCGATGTCGTACGGCTGGTGGATCACGCAGCCCTTATCGGCCCAGTACTTCTGCAGGGACAGAATGAGATCTTGGAAAAACACCGTTCCCTCCCGGTGGAAGTGATAGGGATAGTTATCACCCCGCGGGAGGGGTTGTCAAGCCAAATCATTGAAAAATTGAGGGGTTATATCACTCGAAGGTCATTTCTTGCCCAGGCTCCGGAGTTGTTTTCCAAGGCAATACTCGACATATCCCGGGATAACGGTTCGTAATTCCTCGGCAATCACGGCGGGAATCCGGAGCCGACCCCGAGCTGCGGCCTTTCCCGCCTGCAGGGCGCGCCATGTCTTCACGGCGCCGAGCGACAGCGGGGACCCCCCTCCGGGCGGACAGGCCTCGCACAGGACCCCCCCCTCCGAAGCGAGGAACCGGTACGAACGGCCCTCCCTCTCCTTGCATTTCCGGCACCCGGACAGGTCGGGGCCCCACCCCCCGATCGCGAGGAACTCGGCCTCGGCCCTTCGGGCGGTCTCAGGCGGAGCCTCCCCCTCCGCGATGGAACGCATCCCCCGCAGGAGGACCTCGAACGCCAGGGGCTTGGGCCCCGCCTGGGGGAAAAGCTCCGACGCGATCTCGAGCAGGTGGTCCGCGTGTCGCACGCGCTCCCAATCCTCCACGATCCCCCAGAAACTCCGGTTCACGGCGGCGGAGGAAAGGACGGCCATTCGCCCCGGACGCTCCGTCCACGCGATGTCGAGAAGGACGTACCGCTGCAGCGCGCCGCCGAACCGTTTCCGGCTGCGCCACGCGGATTTTCCGACGGTCACGAGAACTCCGGCGTCCCGGGTGAAGAACGTGAGTCGGCGATCGGCCTCCCCGAGGTCGATGGCGCGCGCGAGAAAAGCGGGAGAGGAATGGAAGGAGGGCCGGATCACTGGCCGAAGACGAATTTCCGGACCTGCCCCCGTTCCCCGAACGGCGGCAACCGCCGGCCGTTCAGCGTTCCCGCCACGCCTCCCGCATTGCCGAGTTTCAGGGTGATCCGCCTCTTCGCCTGGATGCTGATCTTGTCGCCGGCGTACAGCGTCACGTCGATCGGGTCGCCGTCGTCGAAACTGTACATCACCCAGGCTTGATCGCTCGCCTCGAGGAACAGTTGGAAGGGGCCGACGAGGGGGCCGGTGCCGCCCACCGCCGCAACCGAAGAGGCCGGTTCCGCCGGAGTCGGCGCTGCCCGCATCGCGGGAAGGACCGGCGCCGCCATATTGTCGACGCCGGAAGGGGCGGCGACCGCCGCGTTGTCGCCCGTTTTCGCCGCGTTCTCCACCGCAGGCGGGGAAGGGAGCGCGACGGCGGGGAGCGGCGACGGCGGGGGCAACGGACGCTGCTCGGTATGGAGAGTCACCCAGGCGAGGATCACCCCGACGAGGAGAACCGCGCCGGCGGCAACGGTGTACGTCGCCCGGCGACTCCCCCGCTCCCGTTCCCGCTCCACCCACCCGAACCGCAGCTGTGCCGCCGTTTCGGTGTCGTCGCTGCTCCCGATCGACCGCTCGTACTCGGCGAGGACGGGTCCCGGATCCTGCGAGAGGTATTTTGCGTACGAGCGGATGAACCCGGTGGAGAATACGCGCTCCGGGAAACCCCGGAAATCCCCCTCCTCGATTCCCGCGATATACCGGGGGCCGATCCGGAGATCGGCGGAAACCTGGCCGATCGTCCTCCCCATCGACTCCCGGCGTTCTTTCCAGGAGGAACCCGCGCGCGCCTCCGTCATCGCTTCTCCGATCGGAGGAGCGTCACGTAACCGGCCGCCTGTTTCCTCTCATCGGGGTCGCTCGAAACCGCGAGAACGTTGTCGAACGCCTTCAACGCCTCCGCCGGCAGGGAGAGCCGGAGATAAGCGCGCCCCAGTTCCATCCAGCCCGAAGCGTAGTCGGGAAGGACCTCCACGCACCGGGTGAGGAGGGACGCCGCCTCGCTCCACTTCCCCTGCCCGCCGAGGAGGCCGGAGAGCGAGGTATAGGCCGGGGCGTACCGCTCGTTCGCACGCAGCGCCCTCCGGTACGCGCCCTCGGATTTCGCAGGATCCCCCTTGACGCGATACGCCTCCCCGAGGTTGAAATACGCCCGTTCCGGGGTCGTGTACATCACGTTCGCGGCGGCCGCCTCGAACTCGCGGATCGCATCGTCCCACGCCTTGCGCCCCGCGAGGACGATGCCGAGGTTGTTCCGCGCGTCCGCGTAATCCGGCTTCTTGTCGATCGCCCTGCGGAGGTGCTCCTCGGCCTTCGACGAGTCGCCGCGCGCCTGGTAGGCGAGGCCGAGGGCCATCTCGACTTCCGCGTTCTCCGGATCGAGTTCCGACGCCTTCGTCAGTTCCCGCATCGCCATCGGCAGGTTCCGCTGGTCGAGGTAGGTGACGCCCATCCGCATCCGCGCGTCCGCCTCCTTCTTTCGATCCTGGGACGGGGAGGCGCAGCCCGCGAGGACCGCCGCCGACCAGCAGAAGGCCAGCAGAAGGACTCCTGCCCTCCGGGCGGTCACAGGTACTTTCCGATCAGGAGGGAGAGACGCTTCCTCGCCGCGGGCGGGATCTTCCTCCGATCCGTGATGATCGCGTACTTCAGCGCCTCCCCGCACCGGCACCGCCCCGGAAGAGGAAGCCGAAGCGCGATCTCCCGGACGATCCGCTTCGAGTTCTCGACGTTCCGCCGCAGGACGTCGAGGATCGCCTCGACCGACACATCCTCCTGCGTGGCATGCCAGCAGTCGTAGTCGGTCGCCAGCGCGAGTGTCGCGTAGCAAATCTCGGCTTCGCGCGCGAGCTTCGCCTCGGGCATGTTCGTCATCCCGATGACGTCCACCCCCCATTTCCGGTAGATTTCCGATTCGGCCCGCGTGGAGAAGGCGGGGCCTTCCATGCAAAGGTACGTCCCTCTGCGGTGGACGCGACGGAGGACCTTCCGCGCCGCCGTGTACGCAACGGCGGAGAGGTCCGGGCAGACCGGGTCGGCGAAGGCGACGTGCCCCGCCACGCCGTCGCCGAAGAAGGTGTTCGGCCGGAACCGCGTGTGATCGAAGAACTGGTCGACGACGACGATGTCGCCCGGCCGGATCCGTTCCTTCATGCTGCCGACGGCCGAGATCGACAGGATCGCGCCCGCGCCGATCTTCTTCATCGCGTAGATGTTCGCGCGGTAGTTGATCTGCGAGGGGGAGAAGCGATGTCCCTTCCCGTGGCGCGGCAGGAAGGCGAGCGTCTTTCCCTCGATCTCGCCCACGGTGATCGCGTCGGACGGCGCGCCGAACGGCGTCCGGACGACGACTCGCCGCACATTCTTCATCCCCTCCATCTCGTAGAGGCCGGAACCGCCGATGATGCCGAGGATGTCGGACATTGCACCTTCCTTCTTCGCACTACGATATCCATTGACTATAGGCAGATCAGGGGCGGCGCTCAACTCTTTTTCCCCCCGGCCGCGAGCTTTGCTGCGTCGCCTCGGAGGGCGGGGCTCCGTTCGTGGCTCGCCGTGCGATGAACCTGCACGGCTGCGCACCGGCCTCACTGTGCCCCCCGTTCTTCCTACGGCGGGGGGTACCCCAGCAGCGCGAAGCTAGTACTGGGGCGCCCCCCCTCCTGCGGCGACTCCGCCGGACCCTCCCGTTCTGTTGCCGTATTTATGAACTGACCCACGCAGCTGCCCGCACGCGGCGCGAATGTCGGCGCCCTTCCGCTCCCTCGTGATCGTCTGGACCCCTCCCGCGACGAGAACGTTCCGGAACTGATCCACCACGTCCGCCTCCGGCGCCCGGTACGGCGATGCTTCATGCGGGTTGTAGGGAATGAGGTTGACCTTGATCCGCGCGCCGCGGAACAACCGCGAGAGCGCATGCGCGTCCTCGGGCGAATCGTTCACGCCCGCCAGCAGGACGTACTCCGCGGTCACCTTGCGTCCGCTTTGCAGGGGGATTCGCTTCATCTCCGCGACCAGATCCCGAATGGGGTATTTCCGGTTGATCGGCATCAGGAGGGAACGGAGATCGTCCCGGGCGGCGTTGATCGAGACGGCGATGCTGACGGGGTGCCTAAGCGCGAGCGGCAACATCTCCGGGACGACCCCCGCCGTGGAGACGGTGACCCGCTTGCCGGAGATCCCGAACCCGAACTGCGACAGGAGGATCCCGATCGTCCGCGAGACTTCCGGGACGTTCCGCAGCGGCTCCCCCATGCCCATGAAGACGACGTTCGACAGGCGCTCCCCGCGCTCCGCAAGGCGCTTCGCGGCGAAACAGGCCTGCTGGACGATCTCGGCGGAGGTCATGTTCCTTCGGAAGCCGGCCGCGCCGGTAGCGCAGAAGCCGCACAGGAGCGGGCACCCCACCTGGGAGGAGATGCACAGGGTCCGCCGCCCCTCGTCCGGGATCAGCACGCTTTCGACCGCCTCGCCGTCCGCGAGACGGAAGAGGTACTTCTCCGTCCCGTCGGCGGAGGTCTCGACGCGCTCCGCCGGGAAACACGAAATGCGGCACGACGCATCGAGAATTCCCCGGAGCTCCTTCGACAGGTCCGTCATCGCCGCGAAGTCGTCGACATGTTTCTGGTAGATCCAGCGGAAGAGCTGCCGGGCGCGGTACCGCTCCTTCCCCCACCGGGCGAGATACTCTTCCACCTCGGGAAGGGTCATCCCCTTCAGGTCGGTACGCAACATCGTTTCACAATACCATTGTTGTGGGTTGTGGGCAGGGGACACACCTTCACGGAGTGGGGTTTACACCAGGTATGTCCCCTGAAAGCGCCTGCACCTTAAAGTGACTCCTCCTTGCCGTACCTCTCGCCGAGAAAACCTCTCTGTGGCCTGTGTCGGGGGTGTCGCGGGTTCCGCAAGGCGGGCGAAAAAAACCCCGGGTTGCGTTTCCGCAACCCGGGGTGATTTTACAACGAGATTGGCGATCTGTTACGCGATGGCGTCCACGATCGCGTTGAAGGTCGCGCTGGGGCGCATCGCGTTCGACGTCTTGACCGGGTCCGGATCGTAGTAGCCGCCGATATCCATCGGCTTCGCCTGGGCTGCAAGCAGCTCCTGATTGATCTTTGCTTCATTGTCACCCAGCTGCTTCGCCACGCCCGCAAAACGCGCCTGCAGTTCCTTGTCCCTGGTCTGTCCGGCCAACGCCTGCGCCCAATACAACGCGAGGTAGAAATGGCTTCCCCGGTTGTCGATCTGGCCCACCTTGCGAGCCGGCGATTTGTTGTTGTCCAGGAACTTGCCGATCGCCTGGTCCAGCGTCTCCGCCAGGACGAGCGCCTTTTCGTTCCTGAATGCATTCCCCAGATATTCCAGGGAGGCCGCAAGCGCCGAAAATTCGCCGAGGGAATCCCATCGCAGGTATCCCTCTTTCACGAACTGCTGGACATGTTTGGGCGCCGAGCCGCCGGCGCCCGTCTCGAACAGCCCGCCGCCCGCCAGAAGTGGTACGATCGACAGCATTTTCGCGCTGGTGCCCACTTCGATGATCGGAAACAGGTCGGTCAGATAATCCCGCAATGCATTCCCGGTGACGGAAATCGTATCTTTCCCCGTCCTGAACCTTTTCAGCGTGAATTTCATCGCTTCGACCGGATCAAGGATATGGATCTCCAGTCCCTTCGTATCGTGGTCCCTCAGATAGTTCGTGACCTTTTCGATGATCTGCGCGTCGTGCGCCCTGTTCTTGTCGAGCCAGAAAACGGCGACCGCTCCGGTCGCCCTCGCTCTTTTGACGGCAAGCTTGACCCAGTCCCGGATCGGGGCGTCTTTCGCCTGACACATCCTGAAGATGTCCCCTTCTTCCACCTTCTGCTCCAGCAGGGTCGCCCCGGAAGCGTCAACAGCGCGAATCGTTCCATTCCCCGGAGCCTGGAACGTCTTGTCGTGAGAACCGTACTCCTCGGCCTTTTGCGCCATGAGACCGACGTTCGGAACGCTCCCGATGGTCGCGGGATCGAACGCTCCATGTTCCTTGCAATCTTCGATGATCGTCCGATATGTCGTCGCGTAACACCGGTCGGGAATCATCGCCTTCGTATCATGCAGCTTTCCGTCCGGACCCCACATTTTCCCGGAGTCGCGAACAACCACCGGCATCGACGCATCGACGATGATATCGCTCGGCACATGCAGGTTCGTGATGCCCTTCTCCGAGTCGACCATCGCGAGCGCCGGCCGATTCTTGTACGCAGCCTGGATGTCCGCCTCGATTTCCGCTCGTTGAGCCTCGGGCAACTTCTTTATTTTCGCGTACAGATCACCCAAGCCGTTGTTGACATTCACGCCCAACTCTTTCAATACCGCCGCATGTTTTTCCAAAGCGTCCTTGTAGTAGACGGATACGGCGTGTCCGAACATGATCGGGTCGGATATTTTCATCATGGTGGCTTTGAGGTGCAGCGACAGCAGCACGCCGCTCTTTTTCGCGTCCTCGATCTGTTCTTCATAGAATTTCCGCAAGGCGCGGACATTCATCACCGTCGCGTCGATCACTTCCCCTTCCAGCAGTTCCAGCTTCTTTTTCAGGACGGTCGTTTTCCCGTCACCGGCAACGAACTCGATCCGTACATCCGTCGCCTTGTTCACGGTGGTGGATTTCTCGCTGCCGTAAAAATCCCCGCCGGTCATATGGGCTACATGGGTTTTCGAATCGCCGGTCCACGCACCCATTTTGTGCGGATTCTTTTTTGAAAACAGTTTTACCGAGACCGGCGCCCTGCGATCCGAGTTTCCTTGCCGCAGTACCGGGTTTACGGCACTGCCAAGAACCTTCGCGAATTTTGCCTGCAACTCCCTCTCCGCGTCGGTTTTCGGATCCTCGGGATAGTCCGGGAGGTTATAGCCGTGCGCCCGCAACTCCTTGATCGCCGCCATCAACTGCGGGATGGATGCGCTGACGTTCGGCAACTTGATGATATTGGCCTCGGGTGTCAGCGCGAGCGCACCCAATTGCGCCAGATGATCCGGAATTCTTTGGCTCTCGGTCAGGTATTCCGGAAAATTCGCGATGATTCTGCCTGCCAGGGAGATATCCCTCGTCTCAACGGACACGCCGGTTCCCTTTGTGAACGCCTGGACGATGGGAAGAAAGGAGTAGGTCGCCAAGGCAGGTGCCTCGTCGATTTTCGTCCAGATGATCGTTGCCGTTTTTGTCGTCATGTTCCCTCCGTTCGTCCAGGGCGCCGGGGCGGATTTTATCTTTTCCGACGGATTAACTTACGATGTCCAATGAGCTGAAAAAATAGCTTATTTCCGTTGTCGCCGTCTCCGGGGCGTCGGAGCCGTGGACGATGTTCTGCTCCACGTTGTCCGCCAGGTCGGCCCGGATCGTCCCCCGGTCGGCCTTCTTCGGGTCGGTGGCCCCCATCAGCTGACGGTTGCGCGCAATGACGTTCTCCCCTTCAAGCACCATCGCCACGATCGGGCCGGACGACATGAACTCCGTGAGCGATCCGAAGAAGGGGCGCTCCCGGTGGACGGCGTAGAATCCCTCCGCCTCCTCTTTCGTGAGGTGGAGCATCCGCATCGCCACGACGCGGATTCCCGACGCCTCGAACCGCCGGATCACCTCGCCGACGACCCCCTTGCGGACCCCATCGGGCTTCACGATCGACAGGGTGCGCTGCTTTCCCATGTGATGCATCAGCTCGTCTTCGCCTTGGCGAGGCCATACCCCGCCATCAGCGCCTTCTTGTTCAGCTCTTCCGTCCCCTTCGGAACCCGGGAGAGGACCGCCTTCTCCACCGCCTCGATGCTCACCTGTCCCGTGATGGCGGCGATGACGCCCAGGGCGACGATGTTGGCGACGAACGCCTTCCCGATCTCCTCGGACGCGGTACGGATGATGGGAAGCCGGAGCACCTTGAAGGTCCCCTTGGGGGTCTCTTTCACGAAGTCCTCGTCGACCAGCAGGATGCCGTTCGGCTTGATGTCCTTGTAATACTTCATGCACGCCTCGGGCGTGAGGGCGAGCATCAGGTCGATCTCGGTCGCCTTGGGGAAGTCGATCGCGGTGTCGGAGATGATGACCTCCGACTTGGACGCCCCTCCGCGCGCCTCGGGGCCGTACGACTGGCTCTGGACGGCCGTCTTCTTGTCGAAGATCGTCGCCGCCTCGGCGAAAATGACCCCGGCCAGGATCAACCCCTGCCCGCCGGAGCCGGAAAACCGGATCTCGTATCGTCCGCTCATCCCCTTACGCCCTCCCCTCTTTCTGCTTCTTCAGCCGCTCGACCATCCCGTAGTAGGTCTCGCAGTACTCGGGGAGACCCTCCTTCTTGTAGAGAACGCCCATGGGAAGCTTTCCGGCCGTCTTCTCCGGCGGCAGCTTGTCGAACGCGACGGCAGGGATGAAGGTGTCCTTCATCCACAGGAGCATGTCCGTCGGGCTCTTGAACTTGTTCCGACGCCCGTGCGTGGTGGGGCAGGCGTTCATGATCTCGACCACGGAGAGGCCCTTGTGCTGCATCGCCTCGATGATCAACCTGTCCAGCCCGGCCGCGTGATAGGCGGTTCCGCGGGCAACGAAGCTCGCCCCCGCCCCCTTCGCCAGGTCGGGGATGTTGAACGACGGGTCGATGTTGCCGTACGGCATGGTGGTCGCCATGTGGCCGGAAGGGGTGGTCGGAGAATATTGTCCGCCCGTCATCCCGTAGATGTAGTTATTGAACACGAGCATCGTGATGTCGATGTTGCGGCGGCACGCATGGATGAAATGGTTCCCGCCGATCGCGGTGGCGTCGCCGTCGCCGCTGACCACGATGACGCGCTTGTCCGGCCTCGCCATCTTGATCCCCGTGGCGAACCCGAGCGCCCGGCCGTGCGTGGTGTGCAGCGTGTTGAAGTCGACGTATCCGGGGAGCCGGGACGCGCAGCCGATGCCGGACACCAGGGCGACGTCGTCCTTGGCGATCTTCATCGTTTCGACGGCGCGCAGGAGGGACTTGAAGACGATCCCGTAGGTGCACCCCGGGCACCAGATGTGGGGCAGCTTTCCGCCGCGGATGTACTGGTCGTAATTGAATGCCATCTACTTGACCTCCTTTACCTTGGCGAGAATCTGCGCCGGGTTGATCGGATCGCCGTCGACGCGGAAGATCCCCTCGACCTTGCAGCGGCCCTTCGCGCACCGTTCCACCTCGAGAATGATCTGACCGAGGGAGAGTTCCGGGACGACGATCGCCTTGACGCGGGACGCGATCGCCGCGACCTGCTCCTCGGGGAACGGCCACATGGTCAACGGACGGAAGAGCCCCACCTTGATCCCTTCCTTCCGGGCCGCCTCGATCGCCGTTTTCGCGGAACGGGCGGAGACGCCGTAGGCGAAGATCGCCACCTCGGCGTCGTCGAGGAGGGTTTCCTCGAATCTGACGATGTCCGCCTTGTTCCCCTCGACCTTCCGGATCAGCCGCAATTCGTCGGTGTGGATCCGTGGAGAGGCGTTCACGGGGAACCCGTCGGGGCCATGGTTCAGGCCGGTCACGTGGTACCGGTACCCCTCGAAGAAGTTCGCCATCGGCGGGACATCGCCCTTGCTGTCATCGTACGGGAGATATTCGGACGGCGGGCAGGTCGGCTTCGTGCGGTTTACGACCGGCAGGACGCCGGGGTCGGGGATCTCGATCCGCTCCCGCATGTGCCCGACGATCTCGTCGAAGGCGATGATCACCGGGGTGCGGTACTTCTCGGCGAGGTTGAACGCCCGGACCGTCTCGGAGAAGATCTCCTGGACGTAGGCGGGGGTCAGGCAGATGACCGGGTGGTCGCCGTGCGTTCCCCACTTGCACTGCATGATGTCGCTCTGCCCCGGGCCGGTCGGAACGCCGGTCGACGGGCCGCCGCGCATGACGTTGACGATCACGCACGGGATTTCGGTCAGCATCGCGAACCCCATATTCTCCTGCTTGAGCGAGAAACCGGGGCCGGAGGTCGCCGTGAGGGCTTTCGACCCCGCCAGCGACCCGCCGATCACCGCGGCCATCGCGGCGATCTCGTCCTCCATCTGCAGGAAGGCCCCCCCGGTCTGCGGAAGACGCCTCGCCATGAACTCGGCCACCTCGGTCGACGGGGTAATCGGGTATCCGGCGAAGAAGTTGCACCCCGCGTAGACGGCGCCCTCCGCGCACGCCTCGTTCCCCTGGAGCAGCTTGATCTTGCCCACCGTGTCTCTCCTTTGTGGTTTCCGCTCGCGCGGAACGCTATTTCTTCTCGACGAAGATGGCGAAGTCGGGGCACCGCAGCTCGCACGCCATGCAGATCGTGCACTTGTCGATGTCCACCACCTTCACCTTGAACATGTCCATCCCAAGCACCTGGGTGGGACACAGCTTGACGCAGATCTCGCACCCCTTGCAGTACTTCGGGATGATGCTGATCTTGACCTTCGGACTCTCGGTCGCTTCGATCTTTTCCGCAGCCTGTTCCGTCGCCATCGGTTCCGTCCCTTTCTTTAGTTGACTTTCAGCCCGAGACGCCGGGCGAGGGTCTTTCCCATGTCGGAGGGAGTCTCGGACACGGAGATCCCCGCCGCCCTGAACGCTTCGACCTTCTCCGCCGCCGTCCCCTTGCCGCCGGAGATGATGGCGCCCGCGTGGCCCATCCGCTTCCCCTTGGGGGCGGTCTGGCCCGCCACGAAGCCGACCACCGGCTTGGTCATCTTCGCCTTCACGAAGGCGGCCGCCTCTTCCTCCGCCGTGCCGCCGATCTCGCCGATCATGATGACCGCTTCGGTCTTCGGATCGGCCTGGAAGGCGGAAAGGACATCGATGAAGTTCGTCCCGTTGATCGGGTCGCCCCCGATGCCGACGCAGGTGGACTGCCCCAGGCCGATGGCGGTCACCTGGTGGACCGCTTCGTAGGTCAACGTTCCCGACTTGGAGACGATGCCGATCGTCCCGGGCTTGTGGATGTAGCCGGGCATGATCCCGATCTTGCACTCCCCGGGAGTGATGACGCCCGGGCAGTTCGGCCCCACCAGGCGGGTCTTCTTCCCGTCCATGAACCGCTTCGCCTTCACCATGTCGAGGATGGGAATTCCCTCGGTGATGCAGATGACGATGTCGAGCCCCGCGTCGAACGCTTCGCAGATCGCATCGGCCGCGAACCCGGGCGGGACGTAGACGACCGACGCGTTGGCCCCGGTGGCCTTGACCGCGTCATAAACGGTGTTGAAAACGGGCACGCCCTCGATCTTGGAGCCCGCCTTGCCGGGGGTCACGCCGCCGACGATCTTCGTGCCGTACTCCAGCATCTGCTTCGTGTGGAACGCCCCCACGGAGCCGGTGATCCCCTGGACGAGAACTTTGGTGTCTTTATTGATGAAGATGCTCATGGACGCGCCCCCTTAGTTCGCCCGGCCGGCGGCGGCCAGGACGACTTTCTTCGCCGCGTCGCCCATGTCGGCCGCGGAAATGATGTTCAGCTTCGACGCCGCGAGGATCTCCTTCCCCTTCTCCACGTTCGTCCCTTCGAGCCGGACGACGAGGGGAACGGTGAGCCCGAGGGTCTTCGCGGCCGTGACGACCCCCTCGGCGATCACGTCGCACCGCATGATGCCGCCGAAGATGTTCACGAGGATCGCCTTCACCTTCGAATCCGACAGGATCAGGCGGAAGGCGTTCGTCACCGCCTCGGCGGTCGCGCCGCCGCCCACGTCGAGGAAGTTCGCCGGGCTGCCGCCGCAATGCTTGATCATGTCCATCGTGGCCATCGCGAGCCCCGCGCCGTTGACCATGCAGCCGATGGTGCCGTCGAGGCTGATGTAGGAGAGGCCGAAACGGGACGCCTCGGTCTCGGTCGGGTCCTCCTCGTCGAAGTCCCTCAGCACCTCGATGTCCTTGTGGCGGAACAGGCCGTTGCCGTCGAAGTTCATCTTGGCGTCGAGGGCGACGATGTCCCCGTCCTCGGTCAATACGAGAGGGTTGATCTCCGCAAGGGAGCAGTCGGTGTCGACGAACGCCTTGTAGAGGCCGGTCATGAACTTGACCGCCTTCCCCGTGAGCTCCCCGGGGATCCCGAGCCCGAAGGCGAGCTTGCGCGCCTGAAAGGGCATGAGGCCCACGGCCGGGTCGACCCACTCCTTCAGGATCTTCCCGGGCGTGTTCGCCGCGACCGTCTCGATCTCCATCCCGCCTTCGGTGGAGGCCATCATCACGACCCGGGAGAGCCCCCGGTCGATGACCATTCCGAGGTAGAGCTCCCGCTTGATCCTGCCGGCCTGCTCGACCAGCACCCGCTTCACCTTCTTCCCCTGGGGCCCCGTCTGGTGGGTCACCAGGGTCATCCCGATGATCTGCTTCGCGTACTCCCGCGCCTCTGCGGGGGTTTTCGCGAACTTCACGCCGCCGCCCTTGCCACGCCCCCCGGCGTGGATCTGGGCCTTCACGACGACGGGTGTGCTGAACTCTTCGGCGATGATCTCGGCCTCCGCCGGGGCATCCGCGACCTTCCCCTTCGGGACGGCCACGCCGTACCTGGACAGAACGGCCTTGGCTTGGTACTCGTGGATATTCATATCCTCCGGCTCCTCCCGGTTGGTCTGTGATCGATCCGATCCGCGGCGGGCGAGGGCTTCATCAGAACCCGAGCCGGTCGACCGCCTCGCAAAGCTCCTTGACCGCCGCAGCCGACCTCTTCAACGCCTCGGCCTCGTTCGCGGCCAGCTTGAACTTGACGACCTCCTCCACCCCGCCGGCGCCAAGCTTGGCCGGCAGCCCGACGAAGAGCCCGTCGCACCCGTCGTACTTTCCGCTCGAGAGGACCGCGCAGGGAAGGATCATCTTCTTGTCGAGCAGGATCGATTCGCACATCTGGACGGCCGCGGCCGAGGGGGCGTAGTACGCCGACCCCGTCTTCAGCAGGGAGACGATCTCCGCGCCGCCCTTCGCCGTCCGCTCGATGATCTGCGCCAGGCGGTCCCTGGGGATGAGGTCCTCCACCGGAATGCCGGCCACGGTGGAGTACTTGGTGGAAGGGACCATCGTGTCGCCGTGGCCTCCCAGGACGAAGGCCGTCACGTCGCGCACCGAGACGCCCAGCTCCATGGCGATGAAGGCCCGGAAACGGGCGGAGTCGAGGATCCCCGCCATGCCCACCACCTTGCTGGCCGGAAGCTTGCTGTGCTTGTACGCCACGTAGGTCATGGCGTCGAGCGGATTCGACACGACGATGAGCAGCGCCTGGGGGGACTTGTCGACCGCCTTGCGCGTCACGTCCTTCACGATCCCCGCGTTGACCTTGAGGAGGTCGTCGCGGCTCATCCCCGGCTTGCGCGCCAGCCCCGACGTGATCACGACGATGTCGGACCCGGCCGTCTCCTCGTACCCGTTGGTCCCGACAACCTTGCTGTCGTAGCCGTAGATCGGGCCGGACTGCATCAGGTCGAGCGCTTTTCCCTGCGGCATCCCCTCGACGATATCGACGAGCACGACGTCGCAGAAGTCCATTTCGGCCAGCCGCTGCGCGGTCGTCGCCCCGACGTTTCCCGCGCCGATAACGGTGATCTTTTTCCGGCTCATCGCGCCCCTCCTGTTTGTCCGCGAAGATGCAATCCTCGAATCCGCCGCACGTCACTGCCCTGTCCGGGCGAAACGGTCCCTTCGGTCCGGTCCCCGGGCGGAACCAAACTCTTGAAGAGGGCCATTTCTTCCTCCATCAGCAGGATAATATGGGATTTTCCGGGCAAGAATGGGAGATTGGTCCCCCCAAACCTCGCATACCGTATACAAAGACCGGCGGGATGTCAAGAGGGCAGCCGACACATGTAGCGAGCTTATGATCTGTCCGGTCTTGTAGCACGTGAACTGTCCGATTCCAATGTCCACTTCCCCGCGAGATTGGCGCCAGAGCGCGCACCCGGGCCGAAGGAAGGCCGCGGTCGTGGTCATGGCTTCTTGCGCCCCTTGCCCGCCGGCGGCCGCTTCTTTTCCAGCTGTTTGACCTCCCGCACGGCCTCCTCGAAATGCTTCTCGGCGGGGGACGGCTTCGCCGCACGTTGCGCGGCGAAGCGGTCGTACTCAAGTTCGGCCTTCGCCACAGCGTCGTCGTGCGAGACCTTGCCGGCGTGCTGGAGGATCTTCCGTTCGGACAAACGCAGGAAGTCGTCGAGCTTCGCGACCCAGTCGGCCATGTACGTGGGCTTGCGGTTCAGGGCCTGCAGTTCGGCGAACTCGAGGTAGGCGTTGACGATCCGGTTGAGGGCCTCCAGCTCGTCGGCGGCGAGGTAGTTCTTGGCGATGGCCACCTCGGCCTTCCGCGGGACCTCGCCAGTCCAGCTCGTCAGCCCCATGTTCGGCTTGGTCGCATCGGCGCGCGTGGCGATGACCTCCGCCGCAGTTTGACCATGAGCTGCCCAGTGCACCTTGTTCTGCACCGTCGCGAAGAAGAGCTGGGACGCCTCCGCCCGAGCGTCGTAGTCGATGCTCGTGGCGTAGATCTCCAGCACTTTGCGCCAGAAGACCTTCTCCGATGAGCGGATGTCGCGGATGCGCGCGAGCAGCTCGTCGAAGTAGTTCCCGCCGCCGGCGCGTTTGAGCCGTTCGTCGTCCAAGGTGAAGCCCTTGACGATGTACTCGCGCAGGCGCTGCGTCGCCCAGATGCGAAACTGCGTGCCGCGATGGGACTTCACGCGGTAGCCGACGGAAATGATGACGTCGAGATTGTAGTACTCGATTTCTCGCGTGACCTCGCGGTCGCCCTCTCGTTGAACCGTTGCATATTTTGCAACGGTTGCCGTGGGGCTCAGCTCCAGCTCCTCGAAGACGTTCTTGATGTGCCGCGAGATGACCGATTTGTCGCGCTGGAAGAGGTCAGCCATCTGCCCAAGCGACAGCCAAGCGGTCTCGCCGGCGAAGCGCACCTCGACGCGGGTACGCCCGTCCTCGGTCTGATAGAGGAGGAACTCCGCCTCGCGACGAGACATGTCCGTCGAGTCGGTCAACCCACTTGCCTCCACAAAATGCTTTTATCCGATCTTATGATCTTAATGCTCTTCAATAATCCCCTGGGGCATAACACATCATCAATAAGCTACGGGCGCCGCAGGCGACCGTCCGCTTCATCGGCTTGTTAGGCGCCCCCTTTCATGTGGCCGCACATCCCGCGCGGCACCTCGGTCTGCTCCAACATCATGCGGAGTCAAGCGGCTCCCTCTTGTGTATGCCACTTATTGAGCCTTGCGTAAATAATGGGACAATGGTATCTTCCGATGTATGAGACCATATGGGAATCCCGCCGCACTGGAAGCCCGGCGCCGCCGGGCCGTTGCGCTCCTCGAAGATGGCCTCGGGGTGAGGGAAGTGGCCCGGAAGATCGGTTGCTCTCCAACATCCGTCAGCCGATGGCAATCCGAGGTCCAGACCGGAGGCACGGATGCGCTCCGGGCGAAACCGACCCCCGGCAGGCCTCCGCGTTTGACCGCCCGACAACGAACGCGGCTGCTGAACCTGCTCCTCAAGGGGGCCACAGCCCACGGGTTCTCCACGGATCTGTGGACCCTGCCACGGGTGGCCGAGATCATCGCCCGGACCTTCGGGGTTCGCTATCACCCTGCCCACGTCTGGAAGATCCTGCGCGGGGAGGGGTGGAGTTGTCAGAAACCGGAGCGTCAAGCCCGGGAGCGGGACGAGGAGACCATAAAACAATGGCGAGCCGAGCGGTGGCCCCATATAAAAAAACGCCAGAAGAGCCGGTAGGAGCATCGTTTTCCTCGACGAGAGCGGTTTCATGCTCCAGCCGGTGGTCCGTCGTACCTGGGCGCCCCGCGGCCAGACGCCCATCCTCCGCCAGTGGGACCGCCGCGACCGGCTCTCCACGATCAGCGCCCTCACCGTGGCTCCCCGTCGGCGCCGATTCGGCCTCTACTGGGCTCTGTATCCCCATAACATCCGATCCGCCGAGGTCCTTCGATTCCTTAAGGCACTCCGTCGGCACCTTCCCGGTGGATTCACGCTCATCTGGGACCGACACCGCCCCCACTGGGCAAAGAGTGTCCAGACCTGGCTGGCCGCCCGGAAGCGAATCGTCGTCGAGTGGCTGCCACCCTATGCTCCGGACCTCAACCCCGTGGAATGCGTCTGGAGCCACACCAAGTACGGGGATCTGGCGAACTTCGCTCCCGACGACCTCCGCACACTGGAACACGCCGTTGTTACCTCTCTTTCAGAAACGCGAAGCCGGCACGATCTCTTCGAAGGGTTCTTTCACGGCGCCGGGCTGGAACTATGAAATGTGCCATTATTTACGCAAGAGTCAATAAGAACTCATCCACGTACGGGAAACTCCTCTCAAGGATCTCCTTCAATGTCGTGTCGACCTGCGTGGTCAGCCGTTTGAGATCAAAGAACTCCAAGACCGCACGCAGATGCGCTTCAGTACCAAATGCCAAACCGTGCCGTTCCACCAAGTACCTCGCCAGAACATTTAGTTCGCTCGGCGGAATCTCCTCAAATGTTCGCGAACCCCTGCTTCGCAATCTGATCGGTGGGGACCCCTTCACTCGAACTACAGAGAAGAGTATGGGCTCCTCGCCGCCTCATTTTCAGAAATAACGTGTCCCTCTCTAATGGCGTGCGCGAGCGCCTTGTTCATGGTGCTCTTCAACTCATGGCCCATCCGCCGAATGCCACAGCCCCGCAGGTAGATATCGTAGACCCGCTTCGCAACCACGGGACCTTCGACCTCGATGATCCGAACGATGCCTTCGGAAACCACGATCGTGTTGACGCTACGAGGATCATTCCCGGGCGACCCGGAATACTCTGAGTAATCGCTGAGTGGTAGACTGCCATCTCGCGATCTGACCGAAGGAATGACCACTCGCCCTCCGTCAAGGAGATCTCCGTCGTTGGTCGACGGATGCACACGAGCTTCTGCTGGAGGCACATCTCCTCTCGCTGAACTGCATGGTGCCGGCGGTGCAGCAGGCGTCGACGCCTGGGCGCTCTCAGGAACTTCAACAGGCATCAGGCCGCCCGGGTTCACCGGCTCATTGACAAAGGACACGATGCGGTGCTCGGTATGCACGCTCCTAGGCGCGCCTTCGGACCTAATCGGTTCGATACCGCGCTCGGCCAACGTCTTCAAGAGGTCGTCCAGCATGTCCTTCCGCCGGCGGATGAAGGCGGAGGCGAAGCACCGCCAGAACACCCAACCGGCGCGCTCCAGGACGCGCTGGCGCTGCATGTCGTCGGCCCACTTGTCCGCGCCGTGGTACTTGTCGCCGTCGCACTCGACCGCCAGCCGAGCATCATTGTGTCCCTCCATCACCATGTCAATGCGGTACTGGCCGACCCGTACTTGTGGCGTCACCCAGTATCCACGCTGTGTGAGTTCGTCGTACATCTCGCGTTCGAAAGGGGACTCACAAAGTTTGCGCAGGTCCTCCACGCGCACTTCATCCTGGGCGAAGGGTACCGCGAAGTGTCCGATGAGACTGCGTCGCAGCCGATCCGCGTTGCTCAAATCCTCCAACTCCACGGAGCGCACCAGATACATTCGATCCCTCGCACGCGAGGCCGCAACGTTGAAGCGCTGCGCGAAGGTATCGCGGGAGGGCGGTGCGCCCACCTCGTTGGGTGCCGACACCATGGAGAGAAACATGATGTCGCGTTCCTTCCCCTGGAACGTGCGGGCATCGCCACACGCGATGCGATGGCGTTGCATGAGTTCCGGCCCGATCTCATCGGTCAGCCGCTCCCATATCTCCATCGCCTGTTTGTCGGCGAGCAGCGAAACAACCCCGATGGAGCGGCCGCACATATTAGGGTCTGCGACGATCACCTTTATTTCATCGACGATGAAGCGGATACCCGGCAGCCCTTGGATCTCGTGCTCGTAAAGAGCGAAGAGATGGTGTGCGGCCACGGTAGCGGCTGGCTTGCCGCGCAACCGAGCGGACTGCTGAGAGAACTCGATGAGGGAGAGAAGCCGATCTCTTTCGACGCTCATGTGGCTTCCCATGTCATTGGCTGGGCCTTTCATGCCGTTGCATTCCTGCCTGCTGCCCACATCCCGCGTCAGTAGCGCATAACACGCTCAGGCTGAGCTGCTGGGCCTCATGATCTCCCACAGGGCAGCCGTCAGCTCCAGTCTGTAGTAAGACCGCGCCGATTAAAAAGGGATATCATCTTCTTCAGAAACCGGAACATTTTTAGTAGATTTGTGCTTCAGTATCAATTTATCTTGATTTTTCAATAACCAATCCATTCCTTTTTTGGCTATAGAGTAGGCAGTATAAGAATTATTAAAATTATCTTCTACCTGTTCATGTTCTAACATCCCTTTACTCAATAGAGATGACAATGCTAGTGTAACAGCAATCTTTGTATAACCAGCTTTTGTCATATCATTCCGAATTACGTATGCCGAAACTCTGTCGTCAGGATTCTCTATATTTGCACCTACTGTTACTAGGGCAACCATATCATGTTGCGACAATCCTTCAACATCTGCAATTTGCGATAGATCCTTAACTTTTTCTAAACTCTCCTCTTTTGCAAGAATTGCTTTCAACTTAGAAGTTATTTTATTATTCAATTCTTCAAAATCACGTGCTGATTCAACACGATAGGTTATAATGCTTCTATGTTGTACATCAAATGGGAATCGCCTGTTTGGATCAAAAGAGCAAACCAATACGACATCTTTCCCCGCAGCGATTGCGTATCCAAGCTCAAACCAAACATTTGGGTTCATGGTAGATATATCTGCCAAGCAAGCATCGGCTTGTCGTATCCCATCCTCAATATTTTCGATTGGTATCGCAACTGATGGGTCGCGATCAACACGATATGGCTCCATCCCAGCGGCTTTTATTGCCGGAATGAATACATCTTCATATCTTTTATCAAAGGCGCCACCGTCAAATGGTTGTATCACGAAGCAAGTACCCATCTTCTCCCCCGATTTTTCTATAATCAAGACGGTCTAACATCTTTCAAGACGGGATGGGCTGGGAGTGGCTCGCCTCCTCGCCCTGACGATACTCCCGGGTAGCGTCTTCGGTCAAGAATCGTGGCGACACAGCGACAGCAGCCCGGCGGTGTCCACGGACGCGCGCACCAGATCGATGCCCCGGCGGATCTTTTCCGGCTCCCGGATCCGCAGGCGGCCGAGAAGGCTCTCGAACCGGTCCACCGTCGCCATCGTATCCTCGGCCACGGTCAGGAGGGCCACCCCCTTCTCCCGCGCGCGGGCCAGGATGAGTTCGTTCGGTGCGACCCCGCCGGTCAGCACCAGGCACACCGTGTCGGTCTCGAGCGCCGCCAGCTGGATATCCGTGCGATGCCCGCCGGTGACGACCGCCTTCCGGGGGATTCCCCGGAAGACCCGAAGGGCGTGCTCCACGTCCATCGCCCCCACGCAGAACCGCTCGATCATCCCCTTTCCACCGCCTTCCCCGCCGCACACGACCGACGCGGAGAGGGAGTCCCCCAGGACCCGGACGCTCACGCTCCCGAGCACGGGGTCCGAGGGGACGGCTCCCAGCACGCGCACTCCCCGCGCCCCGAAGAAGGGGATCACCGTGTCCCGGACGAATTTTTCCTGCGCCGGCTGGACACGGTTGAAGACCACGCCGAGGAACCGCGGCCCCAGGGCGTCGACGGCCCACAGGACCTGGTCCATCGACTTCTCCCCCTCGAACCGGTCGACCAGCACAACGCGGCAGTCGTAGTTCACGATGAACTCCAGCGGGGAGAGTCCGAGGAAGATGCCGTCCCGGAGGTTCGCGGTCCCCCCGACGAGGAGCACCTCGGACCGCGCCTCGGCGTCGCGCACGGCAGCGGAGATCCTCCCCTGCAGACGCAACTCCTCGCCGCGCCAGGCGGCCATCACCAGGTCCTGGGTGATCACGACGGGGCAGACCGCCTCCGGCGGCGCGTCCAGGGCCAGCGCGTCCGCCAGGAACGTCGCGTCCCCGTCCACCAGCCGTCCCTCCCGCACCACCGGGATCTTCCCGAGGGGCTTGACGTACCCCACCTTCACCCCCGTTTCCCTCCAGATCGTTCCCAGGGCGAGGGCCAGGAGGGTTTTCCCCGCGAACGAAGACGTCGACGCGATGTACAGCTTCATGGGGCCTCCGCGATGGTCATCCGGCAATCGATCGCGCGGATGCCTTTCCCTTTCGGCAGGACCAGCAACGGGTTGATGTCGAGTTCCTGGATCTCCGGGAAGTCGCACGACAGGCGCGATACCCGGACCAGCGCCTCCACGATCGCTTCCTCGTCCGCGGGCTCGCTTCCCCGGTACGCGGCCAGCAGCGGCCAGGCGCGGATCTCACGGACCATTTCTGCTGCGTCGCGCCGCGAAACCGGCGCCACCCGGAAGGAGACGTCCTTCAGCACCTCCACGTAGATCCCGCCGAGGCCGAACATCAGGAGCGGCCCGAACTGGGGGTCGCGGCTCATTCCCACGATCAGTTCCCTGCCGCCCGTGACCATCTCCTGGATCGACACGCCGGCGATCCAGGCCGAAGGGGCCAGCCGGCGGACGGAGGAGGTGATCTCCATGAAGGCCCGGGCCACGTCTTCCTCGCCGCGAAGGTCGAGTCGCACACCGCCCACATCCGTCTTGTGAAGGACCTGCGGCGAGACGATCTTCATCACTACGGACGCGCACTCCATCTCCCGGTACGCCGCGACGGCGGCGGCGCTCGTCACGGCGAAGGCGTGGCGCGGGAACGTGAAGCCGTACGCCTCGAGGATTCCGCGGGACTCCTCCTCTCCCAGCGCTCTCCGACCCGCGGCAAGGGCGCAGCCGACGAGGCGCTCCGCGTTTTCCGGGCGGATCGACGGGGCCTCCTCCTCCCCCGGCCCGCCCGCCGAGCGGATGCGGGAGTATCGAAGCATCGCGGAAAGGGTCCGGACCGCCCGTTCGGGAACCGGGTAGTTGGGGACGCCGCCGTCGCTGAGGATCCGGCGCGACGAGGCCACCGTGGCCTCCCCGAGGAAGGAGGCGAACACGGTCTTATCGGAGCCGGCGAGGATGGAAACGGTCGCCCTCGCGGTCTCCTCCGGCTCCGTCATCGCCTGCGGCGTCAGCAGGACGAGGACGGTGTCGACCGACGGCTCGTCCCGCAGCGCGGAGAGGACGTTCCTGTACCGGTCCGCGCGGGCGTCCCCGATGATGTCCACCGGGTTCGCCAGGCTCGCCGTGGACGGCAGCACGGGGAGGATCCGCTCCCGAAGGGACGCGGAGACTCCGGCCAGGGGAATGCCGAGCCTCTCCGCGGTGTCCGCGGCGAGGATCCCCGGACCACCCGCGTTCGTCAGGATCAGGAGCCGATCCCCCCGTGGGAGCGGCTGCATCGCGAACCCGAGGGCCAGGTCGAAGAGATCCTCCACCGTCCCCGCCCGGAGCACCCCGCCCTGCCGGAACGCCGCCGCGTAGGCGCGGTCGGACCCGGCGAGGCTGCCGGTGTGGGAAGAGGCGGCGCGGGCGCCCGCGGCGGTGGCGCCAGCCTTCACGACGATGACCGGCTTCCGGGGGGTCACGTTCCGGGCCGCGCGCAGGAACCGGCGGCCGTCGTCGATGCTCTCGACGTACCCGAGAATGACACGGGTCGACGGGTCGTCGGCGAGGAATTCGAGGATGTCCGACTCCGAGACGTCGGCCTTGTTCCCGAGGCTGACGAACTTGGAGAAGCCGACGTTCCGGCCGATTGCCCAGTCGAGCACGGCGGTGCAGAGCGCCCCGGATTGGGAGAAGAAGGAGATGAACCCCTTCGGGGGCGTCCCGCGGGAGAAGGAGGCGTTCAGGGAGGCGTGCGTGTCGATCAGGCCGAGGCAGTTGGGGCCCAGCACCCGGACCCCCGCGGATGCCGCCGCCTCGCGCAGGGATCGTTCGAGGGCGACCCCCGCCCCCCCGATCTCCTTGAATCCGGCGGAGATGACGATCCCCGCGCGCATCCCCTTCGCCGCGAGCCGGGGGATCCCTTCGAGAATCGCGTTCGGCGGGACGACGAAGACGCCCAGGTCGACGGGCCCGGGGATCGCGTCGATGGAAGGGTACAGCGGGCGGCCGAAAAGCTCCCCGCCGCCTGGATTCACCCCGTGGATCTCCCCCTTGAACCCGGCCTGCACGAGGTTGGCGAACACCCCGTACCCGACTTTCTCCGGGTTCCGGGACGCCCCGACGACGGCGACCGATCCCGGATTGAACAGTTCGGCAGGGAGCATGTCCCCTCTCCGGCGCCGGCTACTTCTTTTCCGGCGCCGTCACCCGGATCGAAAGCTCGCGCAGCTGCTTCGCGTCGACCGCGGAGGGAGCCTCCGTCATGAGGCACGTCGCCTTCTGCGTCTTCGGGAAGGCGATCACGTCGCGAAGCGATTTCGCGCCCGAGAAGAGCATCGCGAGCCGGTCCAGCCCGAAGGCGATCCCGCCGTGCGGCGGCGCCCCGAACTCCAGCGCCTCGAGGAGAAACCCGAATTTCACCCGGGCATCCTCCGGTCCGATGTTCAGCAGATCGAACATCCGCGACTGGACGTCCTTCCGGTGGATACGGATGCTCCCCCCCCCGATCTCCGAGCCGTTCAGCACCATGTCGTACGCCTTGGCGCGGACCTTTCCGGGATCCGTCGCAAGAAGCGGGAGGTCCTCGTCGAGCGGCGCGGTGAACGGGTGGTGCATCGCCCCCCACCGTTTCTCCTCCTTGTCCCACTCGAGGAGCGGGAAGTCGGTCACCCACAACAGGTGGTGCAGGGAGGCGTCGATCATCCCCAGCTTTTCCCCGAGGTGGAGGCGGAGGCGTCCGAGGGAGGAGCACGCCACGTCGAACGAATCGGCCACCAAAAGGATCAGGTCCCCCGGCTTCGCGCCGCCCGCTTCCCGCAGGGAGGCCAGCTGCTCCGGCCGGAAGAACTTCGCCAGGGGGGAGGTCAGTCCCGCATCGGTCACCTTGAACGAGGCAAGCCCGGAGGCCCCCCCGATCTTCGCCACCTCTTCGAGCGCGGCGATCTCGGAGCGGCTCGATTCACCCATGCCGGGCGCCGTGATCCCCCGGATCACGCCGCCGCGAGACGCCACCTCGGCGAAGACCCGGAAGTCGGTCGAAGACAGTAGCGCCGTGTGGTCCGTGATCTCCAGCCCGAACCGGGTGTCGGGCTTGTCGACCCCGAACCGGTCCATCGCCTCCCGGTAGCTCATCCGCGGGATCGGGTTCCGGATCTCTTCGCCGAGAACGTCGCGGAAGACGCGGGCCATGAGCCCTTCCATCATCCGGAAGATGTCGTCCCGGTCGATGAACGACATCTCGACGTCGATCTGCGTGAACTCGGGCTGCCGGTCGGCGCGCAGGTCCTCGTCGCGGAAGCACTTGACGATCTGCGCATACCGGTCGTACCCGGCGATCATCAGGATCTGCTTGAACAGTTGCGGCGACTGGGGAAGGGCGTAGAACATCCCCGGATTGACCCGGGACGGCACAAGGTAGTCCCGCGCACCTTCGGGGGTGCTCTTGGTCAGCACCGGCGTCTCCACCTCGAGGAATCCGTTCTCGAAGAAGTACTCCCGCACGGAGCGGGCAAGTTTCGCGCGTTTCATGAACATCGCCTGGATCGACGGCCGCCGGAGGTCGAGATAGCGGTACTTGAGGCGGACGCTTTCGGCCACGTCGGTGTCGTCCTCGAGGGAGAAGGGGATCGGCTTCGACTCGTTCAGGATCGCGAGCGCGGTCGCCGACA
>Ga0334722_10001908_pt1 | contig 24679 bp, 34 predicted proteins | sample C3_bottom_MG_FD_207210 | JGI IMG/M metagenome (GOLD analysis project Ga0334722, IMG submission 207210) | Sediment microbial communities from Yellowstone Lake, YNP, Wyoming, USA - C3_bottom | ecosystem: Environmental > Aquatic > Freshwater > Lake > Sediment | place: USA: Wyoming | collected... | reverse complement strand
ATTATGTGGTGATGATCGACATTGTTTACTCCCTCCTGCCCGTCGAAGCGCGCGAGCATCTGGATGCACACGTCGGTCTGTGAGCTTGCCGCGTCCGCGCTGTAGATGGCAGATGCCCCCGGCGAGGCGGCGTGCTGGTAGTTCCAGGTCTTGTTGGTGGCGTCATAGGTCGAGGTGCCGCCCGCGTTCCTCCTCTGTACGAAGCTGGAGCGCTGGTCGGTCTGGAGGTTGTATGAAGCTACAAGCCCGCTTGTTGTACGGGTAAGCGGCATTTCCCTACGCTCCCGCTATGACTTCGTCGGGGATATCAGCGAAGGTCTTCGTTCCGTCTGGAAGAACGAAGAGCCGCGGATACTGCGTGTACAGAGCCTTCATTGCCTCAACCGATGACACATCCTGCCTGTACGCGCCCTCGGGTAGCGGCGCTTCAGTTCTTACGAGACAGACCCCGTTTCCCTCGTCGTATGCCGCAGCCCAGGCGAACGGGACGGGGAGTGTAACCGTCGTTCTGTCGAACGGGCTGACCTCGACCTGCACTTCCTGATAGAGGACGCGACGCGTCGAGCCGTCAGACTGAGTGTATTCGACGACGCTCTCTCTCATGATTTCATTCCGCGCTATGTCGCAGAGATAGAAGTACGGCACTTATGTCACCTCCTGCGTTTTCAAAGCGTATTGCGTTGTAGTCATCGGTGATGATGGCAAGACCGCCGGGAAGGAGGATGGCGTAGGCTTTCTCCTCTTCCCGCTCCCAGCCGATGACCGCTAGGCGCACTCGCCGTTCCTGCGGCGTGAGCGCTGACCAGACGTAATTCAGATAGAGAAAGACGGGCGCGGCGCCCTCCGGCACGTCGAAGGATACGCGCCGGCGCCCGCGAACAGCGTGGAAGCGAACGACATTTTTATCGACGAAGTCAGCGCAGGTAAGCCCATCGCGCTTCCTGAGAACCTCGCCCTCCGCCGTCTCCGCTTCCCACATCCAGTCCCTGTTGAAGAACACTTACGCGACCTCCGTGTATTTGTAGTTCATGGTGCAGGTCGCCCCGGCGGTTGCCCCGCTCGTCGTCTGGATCTGATGGACAAGGTAGTCGGAATACCCCACGCCCGTGAGCTGGCCGGTGAGCGACCCACCGATGCCGAGATTCGCGCTTGCCGGCTCCGCGGTCGGCATGTCCTGTGTCGCGACTGTTGATGCGTTCGCTGTCGGTGCTGCGTACGTTGCCGCTGTGTAGCTACTCGTGCGAGCGTTCGTCTTGTGCGAGGCGTTCGCGCCGAGGTTTCCAGTGCGCCAGACCTTGAGGTCCTTGATCGCCGAGCTGCCACCCATGTTGGTGACGTGGAAGCGCTGCCACTTCTCGTACGAGTTGGTGCCGGGCGTGATCGGGTAGGCGACCGGGTCGAGGTTCGGCGCATCAGCAGAGCCCATGTTCGAGTTCGTGATGTTGTGTGTTACGGTTTCGCCCGCGCCGTTCGATTCACAGATTTCGACTGTTGCTGCCATTTACCTCACCTCCTTTCTACTCTCCGAATGTTGTTTTAGCCTGCGAATACAGGCCGCTTGAGGCAAGCCCCGCGATGAGCCCGCCGAGAACTCCCTCGGCTGTGACCCCGTAGAGGGCGATGAAGATTGCAAGCGCGACGGCAAGCGCCAGGACGGGAACGAAGCGCCTGTCCAGCGGGACAATTCTCTTGATCACCTGCACGATTCCCGTCACGATTGGCACGATTGCGAGTGCTTTTTCCGTGTCCATTCCCTCACCTCCTAGATCTTTACCGCCCGGGCGACGACCTGGAGCAGGTAGTTGAGGACGACGAGCACGGCTCCCGTCGCCCCCGCCGCCTTCGCGATGATTGCGTTGATATCCCCGACCGTTTTCTCGATGCGCTCGATTCTCTGACAGGTTTCCGCGATGTCTTCCTCGAGGTGCTTGATGCGAACGTTGTCGGCAGCGAGGTATGCCGAAAGAGAGGAGACCTCCTTCGCGACATCGTCAACCCGCGCGTAGAGCTTCTCTAAAAGGATCCGTTCTTCCTTTGTCATCGTCCCACCCCCGCCGCAATTGCCGCGCCCATGAGTCGCCCTGTCGTCTGCGGGTCGTGGACGAAGCGATTGAAGTGGTCGTCATTGTCGATGAAGAACGGCTCGAATACGATTCCGGTTTTCGGTACACTGGCGATGCAGATGTGCCCACGGTCGCCCGCATCAAGCCGATTCGTCTTTGTCTCGATTCCCGTCGCCCGCTGCCAGGCATCGGCAATGCGCTTTGCCTGGGCCTCCGCTGCGACATACTCCATGACTCCGTAGTTCCCGCGGCCTGCGTTTAAGTGCAGCTGGACGTAGAGGGCGGCCCCCAGTTTGCTCGCGAGATCGTTGCGGGCGGGGTAATCGAGAAGTCTTCCATGGTAGTCGTCCGGGAACACAACGACGCGGCAGCCGCGCCGTTTGAGCTCATCGCGGATGAATCCCACGCAGTCGATGTAGAAGCCGGCTTCGGTAACGCCACGGTAGGATGCGCCGCGGTCGCCGGGGCTGCTGGCCTTCCCGTAGTGGCCGACATCGAGGAAGACAAGAGGCCCGGGACGTGGCGCTGTCGGCTTGAGGGAGGAAAGGTAGGCGCGGTTTATGGCGGCCGCGGTCGCCGGCCCGACGACGCCATCTACCTCAAGGCCGTGCGACCGCTGGAATCCGCGGACAGCGGCTTCCGTGCGCGGCCCGAACACGCCGTCGACAACGACCGGGTAGCCAAGCCTGCGGAGCTTTGCCTGTAGGAGCCTTACGGCTATTCCCCTCATTCCTCTTCTCAGCATGCAGATCACCCCTTACTTGCTTTTGATTATAACGGCTTGATACCGCGACCCTGCTTCTGGCGAGGCCCCCGCGTTGAGGGTTACCGAGACTGTCCCGCCGGCATTCGATTTCCCCCGCAGGTAAATTCTGAAATCGCTGTAATCCTGATCTGTTACGTGGATAGCGGTCCGGGAGTAGGACGTAGCGCCGGAGGGAGGCAGCCCGAAGTACAGGGCTACTATCGTTGTCCCCGAGTTGTAAAGGGAGAGCGACCAGAAGCAGCTCCCGACGTTCGTGCCCCCGTAAAGGGCAAGCGTTGCGATGACGAGGCTGCCAGCAGGAACGAAACCAAAGCTGATGTAGGGTTGCGGGTCGGAGTTATTATCCGTCCATGTCGTCCAGCTCGTGGTGATGCTCTGCGTGCTTGCAATGCTTCCTGGCTCCTTTGACCCGTACGCGACGTTGAGGTCAGCGTAAGAAATCGGAACGGTCGGGAAGCGCGCTTGCTCTAATCGCGCGATGCGCTGGCTCAGCCTGTCAAGCTCCTTTATAACGACCTCTTCAAATCTCACAGTGTGGCCTCCAGGTGAAGACGCGCTCTCTCCTCCCCCGCGCGCTTCGTAAACTCCATGGCCTTCACAAGCGCCGGCGTCTCGATTCCGGAAACGGCGACCGTTACGAGGTCGCCCTGCCTGACGTCCACGCCAACCGTGAGGTCGTCTGTTTCCTCCACCTCGACGCTCACGACGGTTTTCGGGCGGGTGCGCTCGACCTCAGTCTCGGCAAGCGCGGAGAGATACGTCGTCGCATCGGTGAACGGGATAGTGACAAAGGCCGACGAGTACGAGAAGACCGCGGCGCTTTCAGTTGCCACATCGACATACGAACCGACCGTGCGCGTTTCAAATCCGCTTCCTCCGGCATAGCACCTCGTTATCTGCGAGGAGGCATCGGTTGAAATCGAAAACTGCGTCGCGCCGCTCATCGTCGTTATCGTTCTGGTTTTCGTGAGGTCTGCGCCGGTGTAGTCGAGCGCAACCCTGAATGTCGCTGTTGTTCCGTTCTCTGAAAAGTCCCAGACGAGCGTCTCGCCATTTGTGCCCGCTGCCGCGACGATTTCCGAAAGAACGTCGGAGATCTTTCGATAGCTCGCATCGATTATGACAGAGCCGGCTGCGCCGGAGGCGGAGGCGACGGTAAGGCGCCCGTAAAATCCCTGCCCTATTGCCTGTGATACGTAATATGCGGCGAGCGTATCGGCGGCGCCAGTACGGCCGTTCTGGGTGTCGTCTGCCGGGTAGATGAGCCTGTCAAGAACGCCGCTTACGTGAAGAGCCGAAACTGCGGTCACGTCCTCGCCTTGGCTGTACCGGCGCTCGATAGAGGTCACGAAATACAGGCCGATCTGCGCGCCCGAGCGCGAGACGGAGATGACGTCGAACGTCTTTATATCGATGTCTCCGGGAACGACGACCGACAGCGCTCCGGCGCCGTTTATAACGCGCGTCGCCGAGAGCTCGATGAAGGTATCGAGCTCGTAGTTCCGGGCAAGATTCTGCCTGTCGTAGACATCGACCAGGAAATCAGCCATTGAGCGCCTCCGCGAGTGTCAGGTACTTCATGCCAGCGTAGAGCGTTGCCGTCGCGCCCGACCCACTTATCTTGACGAAGATCTTGTTTTCTCCGATTGTGAGCTTGAGCCCGGTCAGCGGGAAGGACGAGGAAAACTTGCCCGCAGCGTTGGCGTCGCGGAGATTAGAGGACACAGCGCCTGTTGCGAGATCGATTGTGAGCACCTCCCCTGCCTGCCCGGTGTACTGAAGAATCGCAAGCGTCCCGGTCGTTACATTGCCGACAGCCTCGAGGGTTGCGGAGCCGGAGAAGTTCACCGTAATTTTTGTGCCATCGATAGATTCAATCCTTGCCGTCGTGGGGGTCCCCGGGAAAACAGCACTCGAATAGGTACCGGAACCGATGACAAGGCGGCCCGCGTTATAGGCAACGCACGGAATATCTACCTGTGACTGCGAATGATAGAACTCCACAGGGAGAGCAAACGTTTTCGATCCATCTTCGATAAGGTAGGGTCTTCCATAGTCCGGCGAGGATGTGCCGATAAGGATGCCGTTGCCGGCAGGGAGAGGAAAGATTGAGAGAACAGGATCGCCGGACCAGTTTGCGTATGTCTGGAACAGCGTTGAGAGAGTGCAGTAGCCGAGCCGATAACAGCTTTGCGTGTCGCTGCGGTGGGTGAACGAACCGCCCGCTATGATGGTATCGCCGACAACGGAAATGGCGTTGACCTGCCCATCCAGCCCCCCGCCGAGCTCGGAGACCTGACCTGTCGATGTGTTGAGAAGCGCGGCGTATCTGGTCGTCGTCGCGCTGAAGGCCGTGAATTGGCCGCCGATTGCAACATAACCGCTCCCTGTCGCAAGCGCGAGAACCGCGCCATTAAAACCATTCGGATAGTATGTCCATGTGCCGTCAGATGGCCTGTATCGTGCGAACCGCTGCGAGGGCTGACCGTTTATTGTCGTGAAATTCCCGCCGATATAGAGGAAGGTGCCGTCAGAAGCAAGCGCGTAGATCGTCCCGTCGCATGCGCCGGTAAATCTTGTCCAGTTTGCGCCGTCCCATGCCGCAAGCTTATTCGATGTCTGGGGATTGATGCCGACCTGGGTGAATGAGCCGCCTACGTAAAGCTTGCCGTCGGGCCCGAAGGTCATAGCATAGACGCTGCCGTTTGTGCCGAGCCCGAGCGACAGGGAACCGCTAGCCGACAGACAGGCAACATAATGTGCCGGATATTGTATGACCTCCGTGAAGTCACCTCCGATGTAGAGATCACCGCCCTGTGCAAGAGCACATCTGACGATTCCTGGACCGGAGTAGCCCCTGATGGCGTCCATCGTCCAGCCTATGGAAGGAAGGAACACGGCATTGTACCAGTTCAGCTCTGTATGACTCGCTTCAAGTCCCAACTGGGTAGAACTCGCTGCCTCCCAGTACGGGTCGGGAGCGTAGAGCCTTAAGGCCACGCGCGTGACTCCTGCCTGTGATTCCGCCCAGGTGTCTCCGACGATGTAGCAGGGAAGGTCGGCTGTGCGCGTGCCGTTCGAGACGCGCAGGACCATAGGCTGTGATGGCGTAAACGAGGAGCCGGCGTAGAGCTCGGCAAGAGCCGCCATCGCCTGCTCCTCGGTTTTCCCGAGAACCGTTATCGGCAGGTCGATGACACGCCCGGCCGGGGTGATGTCGTAGAGGTAATCACCCGCTCGCTGCGCGTAGCCTGCAGATGATACGCGCATATCAGGGAGCCCGCCTATCATGAGCTTTTCGATAAGCCGTCTGTAATCAGCTGTGTCTTTTGCGATATCGATTTCGGTGCCTTGAGGCGTAACGAGCTTTACGGTAATCGCCATCAGACCATCACCACGCAAGGCTCCGCATGAGATTGAAATCGCGGATGATCGATGAATGCGTGACCTGCGAATTCACCGTGAGGTTGTAGTTATTTACAACCTGCTGCGCACCCTGGACGGCGACGCCACCTGCGACCTTCAGAGCCCGCTCGAGGTCAGGAAGCGCGCGCTGGATGCCCTTGATCCAGCCCTCAACCATCGGGCGGCCGACCTCGAGCTGCATGACAAGCGAGGGCGAGCGAATGCCGAGAAAGCCCTTGACGATGTTCAGTGCGGCTCTCGCAAGGTTTCGGATTGCGTTTTTGAATGCCGCGTCCATTGCCGCAAGGCCGTGGATGATGCCGAGGATAATCGCCTTTCCGAGCGCGAGCCAGTCGGTGTTTGTGAACACGTCGCTGACCCACGCCGCAAGCGCCTTCACGGCGGCGACGACGCGCGGGCCGAGCGCCTGAACGAGTGCCACGAGTGCGCGCCAGGTCGCCTCCCAGGCCTCGCGCAGATACACGCCGAACCCGTAGAAGTCCCCGCGTATGAGGGCAAGGAACGCCTGGATTATCGGTCTTACGATCGAAATCGCTGCCGAGACGACCGTCCTTATTGCGTTGAAGGCAACAGAGAAAGCCTGCCTAGCTGCTGTAAGCGCGGGAGGGATGTAAGTTTTTAGCCAGGCAATCGCTTCCTGGATGTAGGGGCGAATGGCGTTTATCGCTGAAAGGGTTGCTGTTCTGATGCCGAGGAAGTCTGACTGCCAGGCCTTATAAAGGAGCGCCGCTGCAGCCTCGATTGCCATGAAGATTCCAACTATCGGTCCCCAGGTCGTTATGAGGGTATGAACCGTGACGACCAGGTATGCCATGATGGCAGCCCCGATTGCTGCGAAGGCCCCGACGAGAACCTCGCGGTGTCTGGTGACGAAGTTGGCGAGACCGACGATGAGTGGCGTGATTCTCGCGAGAGCCTCGATGAGCTTCGGGGCAGCCTCGACCGCAAGCCTCGCGAGTGCCTCTCCCAGCTTCTCGAGCTTCGGCAGGTTCGGGACGATGTACCTCTCGAACATCTTCTGAAGAACAGGGATGAGCGCGAGGCCGATGCGTTTCTTGACGTCCTCGATCATCAGGCTCAGGTAGGCCATGCGCCCGGCGAAGGTCTGGCCCGCCGCCTGCGCGCTCCCGCCGAACTCCTTTGTGAGCTCGGCGAGGATCATCTTCTGCGCCTCCATGAGTTTGCCGTTCCTTGCGAGAACCTTTATCTGGTTCTGCTGTTCTTCGGTAAACGACACACCGACACGGCGCAATGCGAGAAGCCCGCGTACCGGGTCGTTCAGGGCCTTTCCCACCATGATCGCCGCCGACTTCGTGTCCGTTTTGAGAGCAACGGACATGTCGAGGACTGCTCGGGTGACATCGGGCATTATCTGTCCGCTTATCCTGGTGAAGGTGAGAAGCAGTGCCTGCGTCTGAACGATCGTGCCCTTGCTTATCGACGTGACCCGCATGAGGCCGCCTGCGAGCCTGTTTGCCTGGTCGGCGCTCCAGCCAGCAGCCCCACCAGTCGATTTGATGACAGCCTTGAGCTGCTCCTGTGTCTTCTGCGCCTCTGCCCCGGCCTTCACGCAGTCATAAAGACCTTTTGCGAGTGCGGCGGCGCCGGCAACGGCGGTCGTGCCGAGCGCGATGAGCGCTGTTTTGCCGGCCGACTGGATGCGATCGGCAACGCCGCCCGCACTTTTCTGTATGCGCGAGGCGACCGGCGAGACTTTGTCTTCAGCATCAAATACGACCTTTACCGTGTAATCCGCCATCTACCTGCCCTTCCTCGCTTTCTCGAGTTCATGCTCGCGAACCTTCGCCTCACCGGCAAGACACGCGAGCGCTTTCAGGATGTCAACCGCGCGCTCCTCGCGAAGCTCGCTTATCCGGCAGTGAAACACGTCGCGACAGAGCACAACCTCGATGTACTCGACAGGCGGGTCGCTTCCAAGCCAGAGATGCTCTACGACCCGCCGTTCGAGTTTTTTGCGTTGACCGCTTCCGTAATTGCTGCGACGATGTCGTTCAGGGCCGTGATCGGCAGATCCTCGACCCCGCCCTCGACGACCCCATCGAGCGCCTTGATGAGCTCGGAAACGGGCGCCTCGCCGCGCGAGACGCGGTCGATTACAGCCCACTTACCGAACGTGAGCCGATCAACGTGAACCTTCAGTTCCTTCGTCACCTTATGCCACCACCGACTTCGTGACCTTCGGCGTTACAACCTCGACCTCGACGAGAATCGGGTTGGCGCTTTCGCTCTCACCTGACGGATACGAAAAGCTGACCACGTATCCGGGGTCTGTCGCGTACTGAAACTTCCCGCTCGTTCCGCCGAGCGGAGACCAGCGAACGTAGACGTTTGTTCCGTTCTCGTAGGCTGCGCGCAGCGTCTCGAAGGCCCCGCTCGTTCCCTCGTCGTAGATGACTTTCAGCTTTACCTTCACTTCCTTGCGGGGCCCGACGCCAACGCTCGGGTAGTCCTGCCCGAATGGAGTTACCGACCCGACGTCACGCTCCCCTCCGTCCATCTCGACGGCGGCCGTTGAAGAGGAGACATCGGTCCACGTCGTGCCGTTCGTTGAGACTTCAACCTTGCACTTTGTGAAGAACAGCGCCATGCTACTTCACCTCCTTCTCTTTCTTTTCGGTTGCGGGCTCAATCGCCCCGCCCTTCACGAGCATGTCGATTGTCTGCTCATCCAGGTGAGAGAGGTCGGTTTCCTCACCTGGCTGAACGTACTTCCCTGTCTTTGAGTTGAACAGAAGGACCTTCGCTCTGAACTTCACGCTATCACCTCCTCCTCGACGGCCGTGATATCGAACACCGCCGCGAGGTACTGAATGCCCGCAATCTCGACGGTTACGTGCCTGACCGAATACGACAGATAGGTGTCGATATCGGGAACCCCGTCGAGGGCCTCCTTTACGAGCGCCGTAATCTCGCGCACGCGCTGAACGGTGCGCGCCTCTGCCATGACAACAGGGGCGACGATGACGGTAAGGCGCGCGCTCGTTCTATCGATGGACGTGTCGAAGGAAATCCTGCGGGTCTCTATCGAGTCGACGGTGATGTAGGCGAGCGGCAGGTCAGACGCATTCACGATGCGCTGCGGCGCCTCGCGCACGACACGGATGCGCTCGAGTCCCGCGATTGCCTGCGCGATTCTTTCAATCGCCGTCATTTAGAGCCTCCGGTAGTTGTCGAGAATTGCCTTAACGTCGGCAGGAAATCCCTTCTGAACGGTCAGCATGCCGATGTCGGGAAGGCCCGCTGCGTCAAACATCTGCGCGTCCCGCAGCCGGTAGAAGTAGGCGGCAAGGCGCAGCGTCGCCTGGCGGATGTCCGCCGGCGGGGTTTCGGAGAATCCCCACGTCCCTGAAATCTCGATTACCGAGTCGTCCGTTGCGTAGAACGACGGCGCAAATACGGCATAGTAGGGAGGGTCGGCAGGTAGCGTTCTGAAGGGAACCGATACGCCGTCGACCGTGACGCTCGCAATCTGGACTGCGTCGTCGGGAAGCTCGATTACCTCACCGATGACATCGCGCATGATTGCCTGCGGGTTCACGCGTTTCACGCCCGCTGCCGCCTCAAAGGAGCGGCGGGTGTATGCCTCGACGGCGGCCTGTGCCCGTGCGGCGATATCCGCGAGAAGCTCGCGGTCATCCTGCGTCTCTGCTCCGAGGTACGCTATGAGGTCATCGACCGAGACATACACCCTTCATCACTCCCATCGCTATTCAGTTGTTATGCCCGACTAGGTCGTACCGAGCTTGAGCGCCCGGAACGCAGCATCGAGCATCATGTGCGAGTCGAAGCGCCGGTGCGCGACGTAGCCGATCTCGCCGGTTGCCGCGTAGAGCTCGACGAGTTTCTGAACCTCTGGCTGCCCGATTTCACCGATGTAGAAGTACGCCGGGTTGAAGATCACGGCCACGATACCGCTTGCCGTTCCGAGAGCGTCAAGGTATGAGTTCTCGTAAACCGGAATGCCGAGGATCGTGTCGGGCTGGTTCGTGTCAAGCCGACGCGTCCAGAGGTACTGGCCGCTCGAGTCCTTGAGCTTTGCGACGGCCTTGACGAGCGTCGGGTGCGCCATGATGACGGCGCCGTCGCGATACGGGCTGTCGAGCGAGTAGACGAAGTCGACAATCTCGTCTGCGGCCACCGTCGACTTCGAGGCCGCCGTCACGCCGACTGTCGCGTTCTTGATGCCCTGCGGCTGGCTCGAGCCGGTGCCCTGCGTGCAGTACTGGTTCTCGGCCTTGGCGAAGGCCTGCGCGAAATCGACACGCAGGATCTGCCCCCAGAGGTCGAACTGGCTGTCGTTTGCAAGCTCGACGGAAACCTTCGCGAGCTTCGAGAACTTGTAGGGGCGGAAGCTCGCCTTGAACCCGGTCGGGTCGCTCGTGGTGATGGAGCCACCCTCGCTTACGAGCGCGGCAGCCGCGCTTCCGGTAAACCCGGGGATGTCTGTCGCTCCGTTCAGCTGGATGACTCGCGATCCGGCCTTACGGAAGAGCGACGCCTGCGCGATCTCGGTCACGAGCTCGTTTGCAAGCCTCGTCGGGATGAAATACCCGCCTGACGTGGTATTGAGCTTGACCTCGATGCCGTGCAGGTAGGATTTGAAGGCCTCGACCTCCTTATCCTCGTCGGTCTTCGGCGCGGCATAGCCGACGGCCTTTGCTTCGATTGACTTCGCCGCCTCGTCAATTGACGGCGCTTCGTCCATGATGTCCTTCTCCTGTTCGTCCATGTTCGTTACCTCCTTTGTGTGTGGTTGTTCTGCGCTCTTCGCCTCGGGCTCTGTCTCTTCCTTCTCCTCCTCGAAAGGCTGCTCTTCATCAGCCTTCTCCTCGAGGTCGATGCCGAGAGACTTCACCTGTTCGACTCCGAGCGTGCGTGGTTCGGCCGGTGTCGTGGTGAGGCTCACCTCGACGATCGGCCATGATTTGATGCATCCTTCCTCTCTCTCGACCAGGTGCGCAACGGCACCTGTCGAGAATCCCATGACGCCCTTCTCGCACAGTCCGAGAATTGCGTCGATGAAGGCCGAAAGGTACGCCTGGTGGCGCTCGAGCTGCGCCTCAACCCACAGGCCGATGTCGTCCTTTACCGTCTTCACAACCCGCCCGAGAACACTCTTCTTGAGCGCCGGGTCGAATCCGTGCTCGTAGAGAACGACCGGAGCGGCTTTGAGTTTCTCAAGCCAGAAGTCGGTTTCCGGCGTGAAGTAGTCGCCGGTTAAGTCTTCCCCTCCGAAGACGACAGCGTAGCCGCCGATGGTCACGCTTCCGTCATCCTGCGAGATGACCTTGATGGCCTTCGGGGTTGGCGCGTTCATGCCGGCAATCTTCCACAGATACACCGGTATTTCCTCGTCCGGCGTCTGGAGCTTTCGGTACCACGCGATGAGCTCGCGCGCAACCTTCTGCCTGTCTTCCGCGGGAAGGTCAACGCGCTGGCCGCGAAAGCCGGGCCCGAGTGCGGCCGCTGCCCGCCCGAGCTGTGCGCGGGTTACATTGCCCGGTGTCTCCTCGATGCGCAGCTTCCAGGTCGTGGGGCTCTTCGGGTCAGGCACATAAAGGTACGCATCGGCCGTGAACTCCATCCCGTTTTCGGTCTTCGTCACGGCTTTGGCCTCGCCCTCGTCCGGCGTCCCGATATCACCGACCTGGTCCTCTTCCACCTGCACCTCTTCGACCTTCTTCTCTTCATCTTCCATGCTTCTCACCTCCCTGACAGTGCTTTCTTCATTGCCTGTTCGAGCGCCCTCTCAAAAACGGCGCTCCTTCGAACAGACTCGAGTGCGTCTTTTTCTGTTGGCCAGCCGCTGGCCTTATGCATCGGCTGCTGCTTCTCGGTTGATTCCACGTACGGCGCATAGAGCGAGCGGGTTCCGACAATGAACCGGCCGTCGCCCACCTTCTCTGTCGTCCAGCTCTCCTTCAGGCGCTGCGATGACGGCTTCACGATCCTTCGGTACGGGCCCTGCTTTCGGGTGAGCGCCATGACGAACCTGCGCTGTTTCTCGCTCGCGTAGACGAGCGGGTAGTGAACCTGACTGGGATAGGTTGCAAGCTTCGTCCGCAAGACCTCCGCCGTCGCGAGAAGCGCCGGCTCGACGACGGCGAGCGCGCGCGTCCTGGTCTCGAACCGCTTCAGCATATTGAGGAATTTGTCCATGCCTTCGATTCTCATCGCTATACCTCGATTCCGATACCGCACCGGCAGTTGACGTGCGCCGGCGGCTCGGTATCCCACTCCTCCTCGGGCTTTCCGTTGAGCTCGCCGCATATCGGGCAGACCATCTCATCCTCGGCGGTCAGCCACCTGCGGTGCGCTTCGATCCCTGCCTCGCGCAGTGTGTCGACGTAGATCCCGCTCGACGCGGAGTACGCATAGGTGACCTCGGTCGTAGCAATCATTTCCGCGCGGTATGCGCCGAACGATGGCTCAAGGAGGTTCACGAGGTCCTGCCTCGTCATCCCTGGCGTTTCGATGAACTTCGAAACCGCCGCCTGAACGGCCTTTCTGTTCGTGTCATCGAGCTGTGCCGCGAGGTCAGAGACGTGATTCCTCGCCCAGTCGAGCGCGCGGGTATTCACAACCGCCGGGTCGAAGATCGCTACCGTCGTCGTTGCGTAGTAGACGACGCCCTCATAGACGGCCTGGGCGAGCTCTGGCCCGAGCGTGGCCTTGAGCTCATCACGGAGCGGCGCGAGAACGTCCTCGATATTTGCCTGCTCCTCTATTGCCGCTGCGATGTCGTCGCGGTATTTTGAAAGCACGTCCTGGATCTTTGACGTGAGCTGCTTTTCGCGCTTGTCGCGCATCTTATCCATTGCCTTGAGCGCGAACGGCTCGAGCCCTGCCTCAAGGCCGAGCCGCACGAGCGCGGAGACATGCGCGGGGAGCGCCTGTGTTTTGAACGCACGCGCGCGCTCGGGGCTCTTCTTCGCAACCTCGCGCCACTTCTTGAGCTCGACAAACCGCGCCTCGGTTGCGAGCGACTCATCGATTTGAGGAGCGGATTCGTCAACCTGCGACTGCTCAAGGGGCGCAAATCCCATCCACTCGCGGGCTTCGTTTACAGTGATGACACCGCGGTCGATGAGGAGCGCGACCGCGTTCGCCTTCACGCTCTCGTCCTGCTGGAACATCTCAAGCGATGTCGGGTCGAACTGAATCTGATACCCGAACCGCGCGAGGTAGCGGTTCAGGCCTTCCTCGATGAGCCCTGCCTCCGGGATTATTGTCTCCTCGTAAAAGCTTCTGCGGTGTTCCTTCGCCGTTGCGTAGTTTGCCGCGTCCTCGAGAAGGGTCTGGGGAACCCCCATCGCCGCGCATATCTGATTGCGAACGGCGTCGAGAACTGGCTGGATGTCGAGCTCGCGAACCGAGTTTCCAACGACAACCGGCTTTACGTTCGCCCTGACGGCCACCTGTCCGAATGCATTTTTGACACCGGAGACAACACGCCGCCACCAGTTCTCGAGTCGCTCGACGTCAGCCTGTGGCGGGTTGCCCTCGATCGTCAGGATGGTCGTCCCGATCGCCCCGCGCTCGAAGAATGCCGCGAGGTAGTCGTTTGCTTGGTAGGCGACGCGCGCCGCGGAAAGCGCGGCCTGCGCGGGAGCGATGCCCCAGCCTGCCTCCTGTTCGCACGAAGGAAGAAATACCCAGGCGACATCGCGTGGGGTGAGTTTCACCTCGCTGGTTCCAACGGTGCGGGTGAAGCCAGTAAGCCCGTTCTGCTCGTTTACTTCCGGACGTATCGAGAGCGGCGAGAGGGCGCGCAGCACGCGCCCGTCGACGATCGCATAGGCCCGACCATACGAGCAGAGCGACTGCTCGATAACGTAGAGCGCGGTTCTGAGTCCCGGGATCTTCGACTCATCGGTTTGCTTGCCGCGATACGACACAACAAGCGGAAGAGATGAGATCGCCTTTGCGCGGATATCGATCGTGCGGTAGAGCCAGGGGACGAGTATATCGTCCCTCGTGAAGTCCCCTTTCAGGTAGGATTGCTCGCGCTCGACAGGAATTACCTTCAGTTCCGTTGCGCTCTCACCCCATCGCCGGGTACTCGCCCTCATTGCGCCGATTATATCACTTGCCCTCTACCATAACTTTAGGTATCGGAATACCACGCGAAAATCCCCCGCGCCTGCGCCGAGAGCTCATCGAACGCGCCCGCTGTCGCATCAACGATATCGTCATGCGGCCCCTGCGGGAACACGGTTATCTCGTCCAGGAACTCCGCGTTCCAGGGCCCGCGAACGAGCTTCACGTTTCCGGCCTCCGCGGCGCTTGCGAGAGGCGCCGCCCGCATTACCTTCGAGCCCGTCGACTTCACGCCTTTAAAGTCGAACCCAAGAAGCGGCCCGCGCGCGTAGTGGTCGATGAGCGCCACGCCGGATGATCCCGGCTCCTGCTCCATGCGGATCGCACAGTCGCGCCCGTCCAGTGCCGCCGTCTGCGTGATGAGCGCCTCAACGGCCCCCGGCGTTGCGCGCGTTCTTACGACATCGATGACGTAGAAGACGCCGTCCTTCTCGCACATCTTCACGCCTGCCGTGAAGTCAGGGTCACGCCCGGCCTTCGCCTCGGTTGCCGCAAGGTCCCAGAACCTCACGCAGCGCGCATCGTGCGGGAAGTCCTCGACGATTTCGAACCACTCGCGCCTGAATATTGCGCCTTCCTCGCGCACATCCCAGCGACCGAACCGCAGCTGCTCGCGCGTTACGGGATCGAGTCGATTCAGAGAGTCGAGGTATGCCTCGACATCCAGGTGTGGGTTGTCCTCGAGCGAGGCCGGGATGAAGACACGCCCCTCGTGCTCGTAGATGCGATTGAAGTCGATGACGTCCGGAATGTTGAAGCGCGACTTCACCCAGTCATGACCGATACCGCCGGGGTTTGTCGCGGCCCGCATACGAAGGGGGACATTCGCGCCTTTGAGCCGTCGCAGGCGCGAGAAGAGATAAAGGTACTGCGTCAGCGAAAACTGAGTCAGCTCATCGAATCCGATGAACTGAAAGGCCGAGGACTGGTAGCGGTACTTGTCCTTTTCATTTTCCAGGTAGCCGAATGTGAGCGAGCCTCCGCCGGAGAGGCGCCACGTTTTTGCCCGATCGTCCCACTCGAGACGCCCGCGCAGCCAGCGCTCCGCTCTGTCCATCAGGGCGTCCGGAAGAACGAGGTCGGTGTAGGTTCGGCGAAGGAGAAGCGCGGAATAACCCGGAACCTCGATGTACTGCAGTGCTGCCATGAGGAGCGCTTCTGATTTCCCCGGCCCTGCCGCTCCGCCGTAGAGAGCCTCGATGCCGTCATAGAGGAGGAATGCCGCCTGCTTCGGGGTCGGGTCGTGAGGGATATAGGGATTTTCAAGAACCGTCGCCGCGAGAACCGCTTTCATGAGAGCCTCGCTTCGCGAGCTCTGCTGCACGCGCAAACACCTCCGCGTAACGCTGGATTCGCTCCTCGAGGTCGCCTGCCGGCTTTGCTATCTCGATGTTTTCGACGGTCGTTTTATCGGACTGGCCGAGGAGCTGTTTGCCCAGCCAGATGAGCATCGCGGAGTTTCCCTTCTCCGCCGCGGCTATCTGAAGGGAGCGAAGTTTGAGCTTGAGGTGCGCCTGCCCTGTTTTGTATGCCTCAAGGACCTCGGGCTGATCGACAAGACGAGCCCTGAAGGTGTTCTCCGCGATTCCGAGAACGTAGGCGATCTCGTCCTGTGTGCAGCCGATCTCCGCGAGCTTGCGCACGCGCTCGATCTCGTCCCGGTCGAGAAGTCGTTTCTTTCCACCCATGGGGAGATGATACCACGACAAAAAAAGACCAGCCGGCTGGAGGTGGTCGCCCGCGAGACGGGGGGGTGGGTTGACCCCGGCTGGTCTATTCCATTTTAGTGAGCTGCCGGTCCGCACGCAACCGGCGGCTCCGGGAAAGAGGGGGCACGATACGGATGCAGGGTTCCCGGCGTCGTGCGCCCGCCTCCGTAAAATCTTAGTCAGGCATCTGCGTCATGTCAATGATCTCTCATGCTGTTTCCTCACCGCACGACTCTCCATTCAATCTCATGAACCCCTGTAAATCCGAGCACGCGCGCAACCGCAGCCGAGAGGTCAAATTCCCTGCCAGCGACGTAAGGCCCTCGGTCCTTCACGGGCACCCTGATGGTCTTGTCTTTATAGCGTATCTCGACGACGGCGCCGAGCGGAAGCGTCCGGTGCGCGACGCACCACGTGTTAGGCCCATACAGCGTGCCGTCCGCGGTGCGGTTTCCGTAGCACTCCGCGCCGTACCACGAAGCGACGGCGTGGCGCCACTCGCCACGCGCGCATGCGACGTGGTGCGTGTGAGCGGAAGGCCGGCCCGAAGGGAGGGGAAGAACCGGCCTCCAACTCACAACACCGAACAGGGCGAACGGTACGAGCGCAAGCGCTAGGTTGCGCCTGTTGTGAGACCTCACGACCCGACCTCAGCCGGCGACACGCGAACAAGCCACCAGATGACAGGGAATTTCTTAAGCTCCTCCCCGGTAAGCACCCTGCCCTCAGGCAGGCGCGCGCCGAGCGCGCCAACGAGGAGCTCGTCGCCCGGCTTGAGCGTGACCGCCTCGCGGTTAGTCGGCACCTCGACGCCGAGGAGCCTGGAGAATACAAGCGCCGTCGATTCGTGCCCGACGACGCTCTTCAGGCTCTCGCGGTTATCGTGTGCGTGCCTGACCGCCTGCTCGGTAGCCAGCCGGCTGAAGCCGACGGAGCAGTCTCCGGCGAGCATGTTAACCGAAAAGGAATTCCCAAGGTAGAGCATTATGATTTCACCTCGTTTCCATGTCTCAGAGCTGCCGCGCGCATTCTCGCGCGGAGCTCGAGATCCTCAAGCTTTCGCAGCCGCTCGAGCCTCACGTAGAGTGCGGAGACAGTGAGGGCTGCCATGATCGCCAGTGCGAGCCATGTAATCATCGCCAGTTCCTCCATTCGCCCGTCATGATGGCTGCGATGACCCACGGCCCGATGAGAACAACGAACGCTCCGATGCCCTCGCGGAGCCCGTCTGCAATCGCCCTGCTCACAGCGTCCGCCTCCCAGGCTTGAAGTCGAAAGCCGCCCTCCAGACGAGGTCCGCCTCGCCCTCGTCAACGTAGAGAGAGCCATCGGGGAACACCTCGACGGCTATCTCGTCACCCCGCGTTATTACGATGTGCTCGCCGTCCCGGAAGAGCGAATGCCCTTCGGGAAGGTCGGCGAGGCCAACCACAACCCCGCCGATGTAACGCCTCAAAATTCCCTCGCAGAGCATGCCAATCACCTCCAAAAAAATAAGCAGCGGGCACTACACCCGCTGCCTGTTTCCTATTTTCACCGCATTCTCCCTGACGTATTCAAATGGATTTATGGCGGTGCCCCACCGGTAGGAAAGCGCCGCAACTCTTTTCAGGTCGTCGTAAAACCTGCGGCGGACGATTCTGCCGTCCGGCAACCTCACCTGCCACATCGAGTAATCACGCTCGAGATTGAATCTCTTTATAACCAGGTCGACGATTTCATTGACGACCTCGCGGTGCTCGCGGAGCCGCCCCGCATGATCAGTGACGTAGACTTCGGCGTCGTGGCCCGATGGTCTCCACCACGACGGATCGTGGTCGCTTACCCGGATCACGAACTCGATGGGGTCGCCCTCGTCATCGACGACCTCATCGCACGTGAACGTGAGATAGACTGATCCTGTGGACGCGAAGTCTATGTCCACATAGACCTCTGGTGTGTAGGCTTCGAGCTTGCGCTCAACATCCATCCTGACGTCGATGTCGCTGAATTTCTTCATTTCAACCACCTCCAGCATGCATTATCGGCACCACGCAAGCGCGTGTCAATAGTTTTTTCAAAAAAATTTAGCGGCCATGAAACGCCGTGACGTGCTGATTCGTAAATTCGCCCGAAAACTTTTCACGCCCACGCAGAACCCAGGAGTGGCCGGCGGGAAAGCCGATGCCCTCAAAAAGCTCTCCCGCCGACCGCGACCGAACGATCCAGCGTTCACCTCCTTTCTATCAGCGCAGATGTCGTTAGAGGCCTCCAGAGGGCGCGAGAATCGTTCGAATGCCAGCTCCGCGTTCTTGCACATGCAGGGCGCCTTTCGCACGCGAGACGGCAAAATAGAGGCCTCCTCGCATCAATCTCACGCACCATCGTGCGCCTCCTCGATGACGATCAGAACCTCGTCGCGATCCGCGCCCGTTTCGATTTCGAGCGAGCGCGAAACGATGAAGGCCGTCGAGTCGTCCGGCGCGAGGCCCGCCGCGACAATTGCGTCCTGCACGCCTTTCAGCGCCGGGCAGTTTGAAAAGTTGTCGATGTCGCGCCTGCGCCTGTCGCGAAAGCGAGCGACAATGCGCACCGAAAGCGGAGGGGAGATTGGCGTTCTGTTTTTCGCTGCCGTGATGAGAGCCCACGCGTAGCCTTCCCACTGGCGCTTCATTTCCTGCTTTTTCGCCCAGTGCCAGTGAGACCAGGTGTTGTATGACGGGATCTTCATCGGGATTGCTATCTCAATTCTCGACAAGGCGACCCTCCTCCTCAGCTTTCTTCTTCGCAAGGAACTCGCGCATAACGTCGACGGTTGAGACGTAGCTCTCGCTCTGCGCCGAAGCGAGGGCGTTCCCGAGCTTCGTTCGTGGTTCTCTTCTGAATGAACGCCCTGTATTTATTTCTTTCCTTTCTTTCCTTTCTTTATTTTCTTTAGGCGCTCCAAATCTGGTCACTGAACTGCGACGTTGCCATCCCGTTTGTCTCATCCGTGAGACAAACTTGTCTCGTGTATGAGACAAACTTGTCTCATCCGTGAGACAAACTTGTCTCATCCGTGAGACATTCTCGCCTGGTTTGTCTCGTGTATGAGACAAACTTGTCTCATCCGTGAGACAAACGTCCGCTTCCCACTGCTCCCAATCCTTGTTGATCCGGTAGATTGCCGCTCCCCTTCCCACTTCCTCGAAACTCACCATGCGCCGCCTTACAAGCTCGTCCCTCACCCTGTAAAGAGAAGCTCTCGGCAGGCCGGTCGCGCTCTTTATCTCCTCAACCGTAATCTCCGCCTCTTTGCGCCGATACCCGTAGGTTGCCCTCACGAGAAAAAGAAAGAGGCGCATCTCGCTGCCGCTCATATCACGGCACGCGACAAGCGCCTCGAGGAGCTCGTTCGCAATCCTGGTGAAACCGTTTTCAATGTCCGGTTTCGCCATGTGACCACCTCCACCTACTCTTCAAACACCGCGCGGAAACGTGCCTCGGGAACCGCTGCCTCGACCTTCTTCGCGGTCTTCGGCCGTATCGGCTCCCCGCGCATGATCTGTTCGACAATATAGCGCGAGATACGTCCCTCGGCAAACGCATGCGCGAGCTTCGGGGCAATCTCGTTTCGATTCTCGAGGTAGAACATAACCTTTACCTTCACAGACATCACCTCCGAATTGCTTTTCTCTCTCCGGCCTGCGTGAAGCGGCACATGCCGAAGTAGTCGCAGTAGTCCGGGCTACATATCCAGGCGTCGGCTGGCGCCGGCGGAAAGACGCCCGCCTCGATTGCCCGCGCCCGTTCCTCGATCTCCGCCGCAACGCCATCGAGCCTGTCGGGGATCTCGACCTCGAACTCGACGATATCGACGCCGGCGCGCTTCGCAACGCAGACGACGTAGCGGCCGCGCTCCGGCCTTGGGAATGTCGGATTGACGTCGGCAAACGTGCGAGCCAAGTGACCGTACACAACCATCTGCGTGGCGTCGATCGCCGACGGTGTTCTCGACTTCAACTTGAAGTCAATGATTTCGGTTCGGCCGTCGATTTCGCCGATGAGGTCGATACGCCCGCGCATGTCAACGGCTCCGACACGACACTCTAGCTCGACCTCGACCGCGAGCGGGCGAACCCTGGCGAGGAAATCCTGGTGAAGCTTTTCGAGGCATGTTTCAACCTCACCTATAAGGTTATTTGCGTCAGCCTCGGTTCCTGGCCTGAGGCAGCTGTCGGCCTCGAGCTCGGCGAATTTGTCAGCCACTGCCTTCTTGATCTCGTCGAAAGCCAGAGCCTCGCCTGTGTCAAGGATAGCTTTGAAGTATGCCTCGATGGCCGCGTGGAACGCCACGCCCGCCGCAGCCCGCGGCGAGAGAAACGAAGGAACCCCTTCGATGTATTTCATGCGGTATTGCTCCCCGCAAAGTGCGTGCGAGGAGAGCGCGCTGAATGACTGGATGCGGTAGTTGCTGTTATTCGAAGACATAATCGTCGACGCCTCCTTCGGTTTCGTTCTGCTTTTCGGCCGCCCGTGCTTCTATCTCGGCCAGGCAGGCGTCAAACCTGTCGCGAGGCAGGACTTTCTTCCCGGCTTCCTCGACGACGAAGCCGTCGATGATTGCCTTTATTTCGTCCTTGCCGAGCTTCGCCGCATACCCGCGCGCGTAGAGCATGCGCAGCTGCTGCTGTGTAACCGGCAATGTTTCGGATGCCGGATGCGGTGCCTTCGCCGCCGGGGCCTGCGTGCTCGCCGCGTTTGCGTCATCGTCCTCCTCGCTGGCGAGACCGAGCGCTGCGGCGAGAGCGTAGCGGCGCAGGTAGGTAACGAGCGCCCCGAGCTTCTGCGGGTCCTCGGGGCACCGCATTCCAATGCGGCCGGCCTGGTGTACTTCCTCGCCGTAGAAGAAAAGTGTCGTTATGTAGATGACGCCTTCCTCAAATTCAACGTTCTGGCTGAAAGCGATATTTTCCCTGTGGAGCGCGGCCCGCGCCACGCGGATGACTTCGTCGAGCGGTGCGTACCGGCTCCGAAAGTGAGGGTTCTCGGCCGTGCGCTTTGGCTGCTCGATGGCAGCCTGCGCGGCGAGAAATGCCTGATAAAAGCTCTTGTTCTTTTCCATCCTTACCACCTCCATGAAATAAAGGAGCGGCGGGCCACAAGGCCCTTACCGCTCCCTTTCTTCCCACTCCTTGACTGCTTCGGCGAGCATGTACGAATCGGCGTACGTGAAGTGATCGATCAGGTACAACGGCTCATCGGCGTAGGCCGTGACGATAAATCGGTGGCCGAGCGGGTTCCAGATTACCAGGCCGCCCTTTCTATCGCGCTCTACGCGCCACTCGGGCGGGGCCTCGGCCTCACCACGGGCGAGGGCCCGAAGGTAGGGCTGCGCCGCCGCCTCAATGGCGGCGATGGCCACATAGGCCTCCTCGGCGAGCTCGATGATTTCTGCCCTGGTTTTGCTGCTCATTCCGACCACCTCCAGTGGTTTTGAGGCCATACTACATGCCGAGAGAAGCCGTGTCAATAGTTTTCTCAAAGAATTTTTGAGAAATTCTAGAGCACCCGGGTATCGTCGAGCGCGATGCGGATCGCCTTTATCCCGTCGCCTGCGATCGGGTAGCCGCGCTTTGCGACATAGGCCGGGTATTTCTGGCGTGCGGGGAGGTTGACGAGGAGAAGCTTGTTTACGAACGGCCCGTGAAGTCCATGCTCGATGCGGTAGCGCTCGAAGACCACGAACTCGTGGGTGTGAGCGTGGAGGTAGATATCGGCGCTTGCCACCTGGATGAGGTCCTCGAGCTTATTCGCCTTCGCTCCAATGCGCTTACCGCCCCCGCTTCCGTGTATCGCGTAGATCGTGCGCGCGCCCCATGGAAACGAGAGCCTGATAAGAGCCGCACAGCCGAGGTAGGGAACGCCGTACAGCGTGCAGAAGAGTTTCATCGGGTCGATTCCCGCGACGCGCTCGAGGCGTTCTTCGTGGTTGCCGACGACAACGCCGACGGTTACCGGCGCGAACTCCGAGATGATCTTCGCGAGCTCCGTCATCTCGGCCATCGGATCGGCGCCGAAGGGGCTTCCCGGCTTTACGATGTCCATCTGAACGATGTCGCCGAGGAAGAGAATGCGCGGGTTTTCGACCGCCTCGCAGGTCCTGCGGATCTCATCAACGAGCTCGCGGGCCCCCTCGACGCTCGTCACGTGAGAGTCGCAGATGACGAGGAGCGAGATTGTCTCGTCTGTAATTCTCGTCTCGAGGTAGGAAATGGCGCCGGTATCGAGAAGCTCGCGCTGGTAATGGTCTCGCTTGTACTCGTAGATCGCGTCCTCAAGCGTTCGCCTGGTGTATGCGTGCCCGAGTTCGCGCTCGAGAACGCGCTGTATTTCCTCAAAAGATGCGCCGCGATTCCGGAGCTCGAAGGCGCGCCTCATCATCTTCTTTGAGTATCCCTTGCTCATATGCGCCTCCGTTCATACGGAACAGTCGCACGGGCGAGCTTTCGCCTTATGGTCGCCTCTGCTATCTCGTCCTCGAGAAACGCCCGGAATGCCGCCTCGCAGGCGACGGAGTCAACCCACATGTCATACAAGGCCATGCAGGCCTCGCGCGTATCCGCATCGCAGGCAAGACATGAGAAGTTAGACTCGCTGCACATTGCAATCAGGACGTCTATCGACGCGCGTTTCCTCGGCATTCTCTACTCCGCCGCGATGAAGATGCGCCGCCTGATTGTCTGCCCCGCGCTTGTTTCCGCGGTGACCTCAACGAACATCGTGGCAACGACCGTGACCATCACATAGACGACAGGACTTACGACGTCTGCCTGCGGGTCTGCGCTTGCATCAAGCGAGGTTCCGTCCTTCGCGTAGGTCGTCGCCGTTGCCTGCGTTATCGTTTCCGTCTCGTCGATTTCGTAGGAGAGATCAATGCCGTAGAGACGGCGCGACCCTGTCGTCTCGTTTACGTAGAAGTTCGCCTTCATGAAATCACCTCCCGGGCCGGTACGATCTGCGCTGCCTGCCGCGCAGCAGTCGAGCACTGCGCGAGATAAAGACCTTCATCGGTCGTGGCCGCTGCTCGCCAACGATTGCGTACCTCATCGTGCGGGCGATGGCGCGCTCGAGGCCGACTGCGTAGGCGAGGCTCTTTGCGATAACCATCTGTTCAAGCGATTGCACAACGTAGGCGAGCGACTTTGCGATTGTTGACTGCGTCGCGACGCGGTAGATGAGATCCTTCACGATGGCACCCGCCTGCGCCGCGGCGATGGCGTAGCGAAGCGCCTTCTGGACGGCGGCGGAGGAGCCGATGCGATATGTGAGACTCTTTGCGATGCTCGCCGTTGAAGCTATCGCATAGCGCGCCTGTTTCGTTATGGCCGCAGCCTGCGTCGCGACGCGGTAGGCAAAGCTCTTGATTATGGTTCCCGTGCCCGCCGCATAGACGACATACTGAAGGGTTTTCTGTACGACCGCCGATGATGAAACGCGGTAGGTGACGCTTTTTGCAACAGTCGCTGCCGTCTGAATTGCATACCGTGCCTGTTTTGCGATGCTCGATTGCGTGAGAATGCGATACGTGAGGTTCTTTGTCTGAGCGTATGCTGATGCTACGGCGTAGCGCGCGCTCTTCTGAATTGCCCCAGCCTGTGCTGCGACACGGTAGGTAAGTTCCTTTGTCTGGCTCACACCTGCCGCAACTGCATACCTGGCCTGTTTTGTGAGCGTCTGCGCAACGCCGATTGCGTATTGAAGCGGCTTTGAAAGGGAGGACTGCGTTGCGATACGGTAGGCAAGGTCTTTTGCCTGCGAGTAGGTCGCGGCGATGGCGTAGCGAAGCTGTGTTGTCAGCGTAACCGGTGTTCCGCTTTCTGGCGAGTACGCCCACGTATCGCCACCGAAGACGCCGCTTGTCGTTGCGAGCGTTGCCCCTCCGGTGTCCTTTATGGTGAGCGTCACCCCGGTGTCGGGATCCATCATCACGCCGGCAAGGTCGAGGGTAACAGTCGTGCCCGTTGCGGTTGCCGACGCCGACTGATTGATTCCGAAGTTGTCTGTCGCGATTACCTGATAGCCGGACTGAATCCCTGTTACCGTGACAAGGTTCGATTTCGTGACGATGATGTGGGAGATTTTCTTCAGCGATTGCGCTTTGTTTTCAGTCTCATAAAGCGCAAATCCGACATACCCGCTCGTCAGCGTTGTATCGGTCGCCGTTACCGAGCGTGCCTTCGTGCCGTCATCCTTACAGGCATAGCTCGCATAGCTGCTTCCGTGCACGCGCGTCTTGTGAAACCATCGTTCGCCGATGACGATCGTGTTCGTCGTCCACTGGTCGAGGACAAGGGTCGTGAGCGTACCGGTCGAACTCGCACGCTGCAGGTACAGTACCGAGGTTGTATTCCCCTGATGACCGAGGCCTGACGCGACAGAGCTATTGAAGTAATAGAGGTTGACCGACGTCACCGAGGCGGCGCGCATGTCCAGCATTATGTGGTGATGATCGACATTGTTTACTCCCTCCTGCCCGTCGAAGCGCGCGAGCATCTGGATGCACACGTCGGTCTGTGAGCTTGCCGCGTCCGCGCTGTAGATGGCAGATGCCCCCGGCGAGACGGCGTGCTGGT
>Ga0334722_10001907_pt1 | contig 24681 bp, 16 predicted proteins | sample C3_bottom_MG_FD_207210 | JGI IMG/M metagenome (GOLD analysis project Ga0334722, IMG submission 207210) | Sediment microbial communities from Yellowstone Lake, YNP, Wyoming, USA - C3_bottom | ecosystem: Environmental > Aquatic > Freshwater > Lake > Sediment | place: USA: Wyoming | collected... | reverse complement strand
AGTGTATGTCCCTGTCACTTTATCGCTTGGCGCTAAGTATGAGACCTCGAAATTTCCTGTTTCATCCAGGGAAACGGTCTGGGTCGGATATTCCGAACCATCAGGTTTTTTGAAGTGAAGAGTTGCACTCCCTATTGAGGTGAAACCGGTGCCCCACTGCACAAAAGTCGTTAGCGGAGGACCAGACATTGGTGTTTGTGCAATTTTAGGCGGACCAACCGGACAGAGCAAATCATTACCATCGCAATCTTGGTCTATGCCGTCTCCGCATACTTCCGCCATGCCCGGATGGATATTCGGGTTGTTATCATCACAATCCCCTTGGTTCTCGCTAAACCCGTCACAATCATTATCTGTATCTAGTGGAGAATCACTGGGGTACAGAGTCAGCCAGTCCTTGACCGCCACAAAACTAGCATGGATGCAGGTGTCGGCGTCAGTGCAGTTATTAACGATATTTTCGTAATAGGAGAACTCGCTGAATGAAGCCTCTGTTGCACCTTCAGAATGAATGAATCCCAAGTTGAAAGAAGGATATTTCGAATAGAAGTATTCATAATCATCATAGTCCTCATCATCGTAAAGTCTAACGCCTGGATAAAACTCATCGTTTCCACTAAGTCCCAAGACAAATTCTGTGACACGAGCACCTAGCTTATTTGTATTTTGCATCATGTCGCCATTAATTCCATGGGGGTCGAACCTCTGCCCCTCGAAGGAAATTAACGCGTCTCCTTTGCTTAAGGTCGCAGCATTTTCAACATGAAGCCCTATGCCAACCTGTATGGGAAGATTGGGCGGCAATTGATGGAAATGATCGTCGACCGCCAATTTAAATGCCATCTCTCCAGGAATCACATCGTTAACCAAACCAAGATGACCCTTCAAATCTTCGTCAAAACCAACAGCCTCACCCATTTGATGCACTGAAATCTGCTGTGCCCATTCATGCGTCCAACTGTCTTGGCCTCCAGGAAAGTCGATCCCGCCCAGGTTCGTTTCCTTATCAAAAATCCCGGAATGTGGCGTACCAAGGGTGGTAAGAGAGGCGACCATTAAATCTGCATTAAGCGGATTATCTTCACTCCCGCTTCCTGCGTATTTCTGCAACAAAACCCGTGCCAGCACACCACCAAAGGAATGAGCAACGATGTGTACTCTTTTGCCGGTGGCTTGGTGGATTTTGTTGACGGCGTAATAGAGGTCCTCGGCCACATCCTCGAATCGGGCATTGGTCCGCCACTGAAAATCAAAAGGCACAAACTGGCGGCCGTTGATATTGAGTTCGCTGACCATCTTGATAAAATTACCCCAGTATTCGGGCTCTCCATCAAAATCGTTAGCGACAAACTTGGCATTGCCAAATTCATTGAACGTCTGGTAGCCATGGATAAAGAGCACTGGTTCCTTATTGGCAAAAAAGCAAGTCTCACACTCATCTGGTTGCGGTACTGAGCCATACAGTCTGACGGCTACATATTTTTGGCCTTTGGTTATTTGCTGCTCACCTGGAAAGTTCGCCACAGGGACACTCTTAAAATAACCTCCATCCGCACTGTCACGACCGGTATTAGGTAATCTTGGCCCCTGAGGGATAATTGAATAATCGTCCTCCTTCTCACTCCGTCCCAAAAAAACCGTAAAGCTGTTAACGAAATACGCATATTCACCGAGATATCCTTTCTCGTCTGTTGCATTGTATTTGCCGTCGTTCCTAATCTTCCAAATAAACTTCGCGGCGGCGGCTATCACTGGGCAGTAAGTGCTGAAGTGGCTTATTCCGCCCATGCAGGAAGAAGCATCATCACCCACCGTGCAGGTTGCGCCTGAATCAGTGAAGCGCTGCAAGGCTTTATCGTAGAGGTACAGGGGCAGCACAGTGCCCGGTGCAACGTTTTTTTTGAGAGGGAAAGTCGCCTTGATCGGATTCACAAACACTAATCCGTCTGGCCCAAAAACCACCGCATTGAGAAATTGGCTGTTGTCTGCGGCAGGCATGGCGGCAAGAACTTTCTCCGGCAGAAGCGCGGCGGTGATCGTTGTAGTAGACGTTAAACTGCCCGCCGGAATCTCAAGAGTGACACCATTTGGTGTCACCACCGTGCCGCCGGAAGAGTCAATGACCGCTGATGTCTCATCTACAATCCCATTACAGTTGTTATCTACGCTATCATATACTTCAGACGCACTAATGTTTATCTCCGGATTGCTGTCGTTACAATCTGTGTTGTCAGCAACATAGCCGCTAGGGGCAGAACAGCTCTCAACCTTAGTATTATTATCGCCAAAGCCATCACCATCCGCGTCGCGATAGAAAGATGTAATTGCTAGGCCTTCATCAACCTGGCCATCACAGTTATCGTCAATGCCGTTACATGTTTCAGCGGTCGCCAAGTGACTGGTGCTGCATTGCGTTCCGCTACCATCAGCTTTACACTTAAAGGCACCATTGGCACAGGCACCTGTACCGCAGGACTGACCAACGTTGAACCCTTCGTCAATTACACCATTGCAGTTGTTGTCGATACCATCACACAGCTCAATTGCTCCAGGAAAAATAAATCGATTATTATCATTGCAATCGCCTTGACTTACGGTAACACCATCGCCGTCTTTATCTGCATTACCATCATCGCTTCTGTCGTCACTTACCTTTTTTACCACCACCTTTGTGCTATAGGTAAACCTCACCTCTCTGCGATTGTTAAAAATCAACTTCTTGGCGGCAATTGTTTCACCGGGGAGAAGTTGACCCGTCGCTGTGGTAAAAGTGAAATATGGCTTTCCCTTATCTGTCGAGCCATCAGCATTAGCCACGCTGACTGAGGATGGGATTACATTGGAAATGATCATCTTGATCGGGGTCACCAGTGCCTTACGGGAAATATTCTTTACCGAAACATCCAGATAACTTTGTTTATTGGTGCGGTTATACATCAGTCGACCTTCAATCAACCGAACTTTGCCCTTCACGTCTGTATTCCATTCACCCCGATCTTGGTTTTCTTCCCGCTGGCCACCGCCATTTTCTCTTTGATCTTGGCCTTTTTGCTGGAATACGTTATGCGAATTATCATTTATGCCCTCATCTGATCTCGCTTTCGCCATGCCAGCTAACCCAAGAACCATAATCATCAAAAAACAAAGCTCCAGCCACTGTATTTTCCCCCTTCCTACCATATCTCTCCCCCTGCTTGTTTGGTTCTGCATTTATGTTGGATTTTGGTATTTATGAGCTTTTATACAAGAGCATAATAAACAGTGAATATCAAGGAGAATAAATGCGAGTTCCTGGGGGGGGGCTGCGCGGCAAGTATTGAATCTCTCAGAGCCGTTCAACGGTTTGCCTTGAGATGTCCTATCACACATCCTAATAATAATGGAATTTACGCCTGTTACTGGTGCGGCCGGGCAAGGTCGCATATTTTAGCGGGTGGGAAGCCCGCCCCAGAAGGGCTAGCCCCCCACTGGGTAGCGAGTCCTTGGACCAATGGAGGTAACTCCTGCGGTTAAGCGTAGGACAGCGAGTCGGCAGGCCGTAAGCCGCAAGGTTGAAGTGATTGAGCCCCGTAATGTCGAACCGGGAAGGACGACGTTTTCAGTAAGACGGAAGTCAACATGGGTGCTGGCGTAATGGCGAGACAGCAACCACTTCCCCGGGGTCTGAGAGCATGGCATGTCGGACATTACGAATATGCGGTAACCCGGGAGGCCCTGGAACCTCTTGCATGGAAGCGAGTATGCCGGACAACCGATAATAAAGGAAGGATGGCAAATAGGCCCCAGGGAGTCGGATGGCATCGTAGTACCGATGAAGGCGGGTAATGCTGCTGGAGGGAAGGGTGCCACATTGTTATGACCGTTGTCAAGGAGACACGAACCGTGCACAGTAACGGGGATGAAGTGGAAACGAAATTGCAACGGATAGCCGAGAAGGCCCGTAAGGATCCTAAGTGTAAGTTCACCAGTCTGTTTCATTTGGTGGGCATGGATCTCCTACGGGGATGTTTCGAGGGGCTGAGGAAGGACGCTGCCTCGGGCATTGACGGAGTCACCAAGGAAGAATACGGCAATGACCTGGAAGCTAATCTGGCCGTGCTGGTCGAGAAGTTGCACAGGATGTCGTACATTCCGCAACCGGTTCGCAGGGTGTATATCCCGAAGCCGGGGAGTACAAGGCAGAGGCCACTGGGGATCCCTGCACTAGAGGAAAAGTTGGTGCAGTCGGCCTTGGTGCGAATACTTGAGGCGATCTATGAGGGAGATTTTATAGATGACTCTTACGGTTTTCGTCCTGGACGGGGATGCCACGATGCGCTGCGCACGCTGAGTCATGAGGTGGAAGGAAGAAAGGTTCATTATGTCGTGGAGGCCGACATCAGGGGCTTCTTTGACAACGTCCAGCATGATTGGATGATGAAGTTCCTTGGTCACCGGGTATCCGACAAGCGTGTGCTGCGTTATGTGAAGCGTTTTCTGATGGCTGGAGTCATGGAAGATGGAGAGATCGTTGCGACTGAAATGGGTACTCCGCAAGGAGGAATAATTTCGCCGTTGCTGTCCAATATCTATCTTCACTACTCACTTGACCTTTGGTTTACAAGGCTTTTCGCAAGAGGGTGTAAGGGTCGAGCGCGCCTCATTCGGTACGCAGATGATTTCGTGGTGTGCTTTCAGGTCGAGGGCGATGCCAAACGATTTCGGAATGAACTGGATGGTCGGCTTGCCAAGTTCGGACTCGAAGTGGCTGCGGAGAAAACCAAGGTCCTAGAGTTTGGCCCATTGGCGGAGTCAAGGGCGAAAGCTAGGGGAGAGAAGCCCCAGACGTTCGACTTTCTGGGGTTGACGCACTATTGCAGCCGGTCGCAAAGCGGAAGCATTTTTCGGATGAAGCGTGTCACAGCGAGGAAGAAATTTAAGGCAAAGCTCCGTGAGTTTAAAGAGTGGCTGAAAGCAAATCGTACGATGCCACTCAAGGAACTGATGAAAATAGTCACCGCGAAGTTGCGGGGGCATTTTGCATATTACGGGGTAAGTGACAATGCGCGGAAAATTGGACGGTTCGCGGCCGAGGTCAGAATTCTACTCTATCGATGGTTGAACCGACGAAGCAATAGAGGGCGCATGTCATGGGAGAAATTCTGTGAACTCCTCAAGAAGTTTCCTCTGCCGAGGCCACGTATCAAGGTGAATCTGCTCCCGACATGGTGAATATAATGATGAGGAGCCGTGTGCGTGAATAGCGCCAGCACGGTTCTGTGAGGGGCTGGGAACAATGGTGTGGGGTTCAGTGACTTGCTGAGTGCACGTAGTAGCCGCGTGCGGCAAGGCGTTTGTGAAAGACCTCTGCAATCATTTATCTCCTCCAAAGAACCCGGTCTACTCGACAGTCCTATGAACTCTTGCCTATTATCAACTCCCCAACCCAGCAAGGCATTGCGCCAGCGTCTCCGGCGAATCTACCTGAAAACAACCGTGGTTGCCCCCTTTGGGCAAAATCCTTTTCATCAAACCAGTCAACACCTTTTTGGGGCCAACCTCGATAAAGGTCTGCACCTGACAGGCCAAGAGATTTTGGATAATCTCTTGCCAGCGCACCATGGAGACAATCTGCCGGGCCATGATGGTGCGGATGACCTCGGGGTCGGTCTCGTTGGCGGCGGTGACGTTAAAGTAGAGTGGAATAACTGGTGGTGAAAGCGTCACCCCGGCAAAGGCCTGCTCGAACTCTGGGACAGCCGAGGCCATGAGCGGGCTGTGGTTGGCGATGCTGACATTCAAAGGCACCGCCTTGCCACCCTTGGCTGTGGCCAATTCTGCCGCTTGCTGCAAGGCGACGGTGGAACCGGAGAGGACCAGTTGCTGCTCCGAGTTGTAATTGCCGATGCTGATCGACTCCGGGCAAGCCAAGGAAGTCAGTATTGCCTCTACCTCAGACAGGCCGAGACCAAGGATTGCGACCATGCCTCCCGGATTTTTTGCCCCGGCCTGCCCCATGATTCGACCACGGTTTGCCACCATCTTAAGAGTGTCTTCAAGTCCCATGACACCGGCGGCGTGGAGTGCGGCATACTCGCCAAGGCTGTGCCCGGCCACATAATCGACCGCAATTCCAGCCTTCCGCACCGCCTGCCAGCAGACCAGATTGACGGCGGTAAGGGCCGGCTGCAAATTGACCGCCAAGGTCAACTCCTCCATCGGCCCATCAAAACAAAGCGTCTTCAACTCCTTGCCGCAGACGGCATCCGCCATGTCGAAAATGGCCATAGCCTCCGCATCGGCATAGGCAAACTCCCGACCCATACCAACAAAATGTGAACCCTGTCCCGGAAAGAGGACCGCTATTTTTCCTGTTGTCATACGTTTCCTATTGGTAATTATAGTTGCTCAATTACGTCCTTGCCGAAATTGCAGAAGGTGGACGATCAGGAAAAGCCCGACACCAACCGTGATCGCCGAATCCGCCACATTGAAGGCCGGCCAGTGATGCCCTTGCCAATACACATCCAGAAAATCGACCACCGCACCCAGCCGCAAACGATCGATCAAATTGCCGACCGCACCGCCAAAGATCAGGGCAATGGCCACGACGAACCGCTTACCCTCCTTCTGCATCTGACGGAGGAGAAAAATCATCATGACTAACGCCACCAAGGCAACGCCCACAAAAAAGGCATGGCGCCAAGAACCGTGCTCGCCATTCAAAAAACCGAAGGCCGCTCCCCGGTTAGTCAGATAGGTCAAGTTGAACAGTCCGGGGATGAGCTCGCGTGACTGAAACATGTCAAAATTGGCCGCGATCCAAAACTTTGTCAATTGATCGCAGGCCACGACCAGGATAATGATAAGTGCCGCCAGCATTGAGCGTTATACCCCCATCTCGGATAAGACGGCCACGCAACGACTGCAGGCGGTCGGATGATTGCCGTCCTCACCCACGGTCACGCTTCTGGTCCAGCAACGCTCGCACTTCTCGCCCTGGGCTGCGGCCACAGTCACCGACAGGCCAGGCAGCTCGCTGACAAAGACCTCCCCGGTCAAGGCCTCGGCCCGGATCAGTTCAGAGACAATGGCGATATTCTTGACCGTCGTCCAGTTATCAGTCAAGAAATCGGCCAGTTCACCACTCACCGAGAGCGTAACCTGCGCCTCCAGGGAGTGGCCGATGACCTTGGCGGTCCTGGCAATCTCTAAGGCCCTGGTCAACTCCCGGCGGATAGCGATCAGTCGCTCCCATTTCTTGTCAAGTTCAGGTTGGCGGTGCTCCGGGTGGGCGACAGGGAAGGCGGCAAGGGCCACCTCTGTCTCGCGCTTGGCATCGACTGGCAGGTGCTCCCAGGCCTCGGCAGCGGTAAAAGACAACACCGGCGCCATCAGCCGCAAGATGCCTTCGACCAGACCATAAAACACGGTCTGCGCCGCACGCCGTTCAAGGGATTTAGGCGCGGCGGTATAGAGTCTGTCCTTCTGGATGTCGAGATAGAAGGCGCTCATGGTCACCGCACAAAAATTTTGCAAACTTTGGAAGATGAGGTGAAACTCAAAAGTCTCGTAAGCGTTCACGATTTTAGCGCGCATCCCTTCCAGTTGCGACAAGGCCCATTGGTCGATCTCGGATAGCGAAGCGAAGTCGACCCGATCGGTTGCCGGATCGAAGTCGTTCAAGTTGCTCAACAGATAGCGGATGGTGTTGCGAATCTTGCGGTAGGCATCCGCCAGATGACTTAAAATTTTGTCAGAGATCTTGATGTCATCGCGGTAATCCTCAGCCGCCACCCACAGGCGGAGGATTTCTGCGCCATTCTGTTTGATGATCTTCTCCGGCGCCACGACATTGCCAACGCTCTTTGACATCTTGCGGCCATTTTCGTCCACCACAAAGCCATGGGTCAAAACCCCGCGGAAGGGAGCCACCCCGCGGGTGCCGACCGAGGCCAAAAGCGAACTCTGGAACCAGCCGCGGTGCTGATCGCTGCCCTCGAGATAGAGATCAGCCGGCGAAGAGAGATCCGCCCTCCCCTCCAGGACTGCGGCATGGCTGGTGCCGGAATCGAACCAGACATCGAGGATATCTTCCTCCTTCCTCAATTCCGACGAACCACACTGCCGGCAAACCGTGTCGTTGCCAAGGAACTCCGAAATGTCCCTGGCGTACCAGGCATCGGCGCCCTCTTTTCTGAACAGCGCATCGATCCGGGCGTTGATCTCATCGTTATTGTGCACCGCGCCGCATGTGACACAGAGGATGGCGGTAATCGGCACGCCCCAGGCCCGTTGCCGGGAGAGGCACCAGTCCGGTCGCGAAGCCACCATGCCGTAGATGCGGTCCAAGCCCCATCTCGGGGTCCAGGTCACTTGGCCGATGGCGGCCAACGCCTTATCGCGCAATTGGTTCTCCTCCATGGAGATGAACCACTGTTCGGTAGCGCGAAAGATCACCGGCTTTTTACAACGCCAGCAATGGGGATAACTATGAGTGACTTTGCCTTGGCCCAGAAGGAGTCCGGCTTGGCTCAGGTGCTCGCAGATAAGGGGATTGGCGTCGTTAATCTTGAGCCCGGCATAAGGACCGGCCTCACTGGTAAAGACGCCGTGGCTGTCCACCGGTGCCAGGATCTCAAGGCCGTAGCGCAGGCCGGTCAGATAGTCCTCCCGACCATGGCCAGGGGCGGTGTGGACGCAACCGGTGCCGGTGTCCAAAGTGACATAGTCGGCGAGCACCAACAGCGAATCGCGATCAATAAAGGGGTGGCGGCATTTTTTGCCTTCGAGCGCGCCTGCCGAAAAGGTCGCAATCACCTCGCCGGTCAGGCCGAAATCGGCCAGTACCTTCGGCGCCAACTCTTCGGCCATGATCAACACTTCGTCACCGACTTTGACCGCGGCATAGACAAAATTGGGGTGCATGGCCACCGCCAGGTTGGCGGGTAAGGTCCAAGGGGTGGTCGTCCAGATCACCACAAACAGCTTTTGACCAGCCAAGGCGGCGGCAACGCCTGTCAAATCTTCAGACAACGGGAACTTGACGTAGACGGAAAAGGAGGTGTGGTCAGCGTAATCGACCTCGGCCTCGGCCAGCGCCGTGCCGCACGATGAGCACCAATGCACCGGTTTTTTGCTGCGCACGACGGCCCCCGAGCTTAAAAATCGGTTAAACTCCAGGGCGGTGGCAGCCTCATAGCCATAATCGATAGTCAGATAGGGGTGATCCCAATCGCCAAGCACCCCCAAACGCTTGAACTCCTCGGCCTGGGCTTTGACCCACTTGGCGGCGTATTCCCGGCAGGCGCCCCGGAAGGTCAATTTGTCGATCTCACGCTTCTTGCCGCCCAACTCCTTATCGACATTATGCTCGATGGGCAGACCGTGACAATCCCAGCCTGGCACATAGGGGCAATGAAATCCGGCCATCCGCTTGGAACGGAGGATGATGTCTTTTAAAATTTTGTTTAAGGCATGACCGATATGAATGTGACCATTGGCATAGGGAGGGCCATCGTGCAGGATATAGGTCGGTCGTCCTTTGGTGGCAGCCTGCACCTTGGCGTAGAGGTCTTCTTCTTCCCATTTCTTAAGAAATTCCGGCTCACGTTGGGCAAGGCTCGCCTTCATTTTAAATTTGGTGTCGGGTAAATTCAAGGTAGAACGGTAATCCATGGTAAAGCTCCTTAACGGGATCGCTTGGTTTGGCCACCGACATGGAGGACATGCACAAGCGCGACCTCTTGGTCAATACTCCTGTTGTCTGCAGAATTGCCATCAGTCCAGCCCGGCAATTCGGAGAGGGCCAAGAAAACTGCATAAAATACCAATTACCCGACAAGTTGCAAGGCTAAATTTGTTGTTTTCATTTATGATGGTTGTGAATATAGTTGGTTATGATTCAGGAGACAGGAGTCAGAATTCAAGAGAGAAGGAGAAAAATCATGCCAAAAGTTATCGCCCTGGCTGGCAAAGGTGGCACTGGCAAGACCACCACCACCGCCTTGCTGCTCAAATACTTGCTGGAAAAAAAGAAAACCCCGGTGTTGCTGGTTGATGCCGACCCCAACACCAACCTCAACGAACTGCTCGGTCTGCAGGTTGGCTTGACCATCGGCCAGGTCAGAAAGGAGATGAAGGGTGAGATCCCGGCCCACATCAGTCGCGACCAATTTATGGAGATGAAGGTGCACCAGTCCTTGATCGAAGAAACCGGCTTTGATCTAATGGTCATGGGGCAACCGGATGGGCCTGGCTGTTATTGCGCCGCAAACCAGTTCCTGTCCATGGCCATGGACCATCTGGCTGATAATTATCAATACATCCTGGTGGACAACGAGGCGGGGATGGAGCATCTGAGCCGCTTAAACCTTACCACCATCGATCACATGCTGGTGATATCGGATCCGTCCGCCCGCGGGGTTATGACCGCAGGCCGCATCTCGGAAATCACCAAGCCTTTGAACCTCAAAGTCCACGCCAAATGGTTGATTGTCAACCGGGCGCCCAATCCGGTCCCCCCGGCACTCATGGCCAAGATCGAGCAAACGGTGCAAGAGGCCGAACTGCCCTTGGCCGGCATCGTCCATTCAAGCGACGATCTTATCAATCAAGAGTTGTCAGGAAATTCCTACCTCGTTTTAAGCAATGATCTACAAGTAATGCAAGAGGCCTACGCCCTCTTCGATAAAATTCTGTAACTGCTCTGACCCTCATCCACCCTCTTCCAGGTGTGAGAGGGCTTTTTAAATTCCCTCGCCCTCCGGGACTCAGTTCAGTCCCCGCTGTTTTTGGGCGGGGAGAGGATGGCCGAAGGCCGGGTGAGGGAAAGCAGGCAATTTGTACGACAAACGAGTCATGCAAAAATCTAACTGGACGGCGTTGAGACTGGGAAGGAATTGCTCCCTGCTGATAACACTATGCAGCGCTCTCATTGTGTCAGGTGCCGGATCAGCAAATGCGGCAGATCTTGACACAGCGCGACAAGCATCCCCTTCTCCGCCGGAAACTGTAATCACCCTGGGGCCAGTGGCGGATACCTACCTTGACCTCGGACATCCCACAATCGAGCATGGAACTTCGCCGTACCTTTGGCTGCACAATAACTGTGCCTGGCCAATGCTCTTGCGATTCGACCTTACCGTACTCCCCAAAACTGCGAGAATTATCACCGCAACCCTTTCTCTATATGCCGACCAACACTCTTCGTGGAAAGAGTCGATAGATCCTTTTATCATGCCGGTAACCACTCCCTGGGATGAGGGTAGCGCCACCTGGCAAACGGCTAGCGGAACCACCCGCTGGCACTCTCCGGGGGGCGACTATGATTACTTTACCTTCTCATTTTTTGACAATGCGATCTTGTATGACAAAACCAATACCTGGCATACGGCCGACATTACGAATTTGACCCAGTTCTGGGGAGATGGAAGCTTACTGAATTACGGGATGATGATTGATGAGGTGAAGCATGGTTCTTCCAAGGCCCATCGCTTTGTCTCAAGAGAAGGACCGGAGGAACATCGCCCAAAGCTCACGATCACCTATGAAAATCAAGGCGTGATGAAGCCCGTGGACAGTTTTCTCCACCCGGAAATCGCCGCCCGGGCGGACTCGCATATCTATCAGCATTTGGGTCAAAATTTTGAAGTGCTAATGGATGATCTTAACGAGTTGGGAGCAAAGACTTTCTGGCCGATTCCCGAAGACATCAGCTCACAAAATGATACCTACGTGAACGCACTCCTTGCTCGGGGGATAGATCCTGTTGTCGTCATTTCCTTAACTCGATACACCGTTGACGGCATACGGCAGAAGGCACGAGAACTCGCGGCTCATTACAAGGGAAGGGTCAAATGGTACAACGCCCACGGTGAAGTGAATAACACTTGGTACGACAGCCGGGAGACAAATATGGCGGTCAGCCCTCAAGCGATCACCGAGAAAGTCAAAATGATATACGAAGGGATCAAGAGTGAAGATCCGGACGCCAAAATTTCCCTCGCCCAGTTGGGTTCCTTGCGGCCTGAAGAGTACCTCAAAGAGTGCGTGAAGTATGGCTTGGCCAAATACACCGATGCCTGGGGGAACGGCTTCTCTTACGGTGCCGCCAGATCCTTTGGCGACTGGCGAATGAACATGGTTTGGGCGCGCCTTGCCTCCCGGCGCATGAAGTGGGCCTTAGCGGAAGGCCTCAAGGAAGGGCATGTGATTAACTACCAGGAAGAGGGAATGATGCGGGTCGATGAGAGAGACCCGCAAAACATCGCCCAGGCCAAGGTGATTGCCTGGAAGACGGTGATGGATCAGCAGATGGGGTCTTTGCCTAACGAATGGTATAAGCTCTACGACCCAAGCCCGGAGAACTACCAGCTTGTGAGTGATGATTTCAAGACGAAGTATCGTGGATTCTATGCGCTAACGTATCTCAACCGCTATTTGAATCCGCAGGAATACAAGCCATCATACATGGGGATCACGGCTGATCCGCCAGGATTCTTTAAATTCGCTTTCAAAAAATCCAACGATGATGTCATTCTCGTTGTCTGGAATGCACGGAAAGCACCGACGAACTCTTTTGATTTGGGAACGTCCGTGGATGTGACTATTCTGGACTATGGCCTGGTTCCGCAGGCTGTTATTGATCCGATTACCGGCGAAAAAGTTGATCCCAATCCACCGTATCGGGTCGTTGACGGGAAAGTCACAACGAGAGTGGAAATCAAAGACTATCCTCGCCTCATTCAGTATAAGCCGCGGACGATGACAAAGTAGAGCAGCTACCCTGCAATCGCTTACTTTCCCCAGACCTGCAAGGCCTCGCCATAGACCATCGACCGCGACAGGCCGAGATCCCCGCTAACCTTACTGACCGCAGCCTTGAGCGACAGACCGGACTCAGCCTTGTACCACTCCAGAAGCCCGCGCAGATCGAGCGCCTCCACCGGCGTTTGAAGGACTTCCGCTCCCTGCACCAGGACCACGAACTCGCCCCGGATCTCTTCCCCGGCCAATGCGGCCAGCACGTCTGAGATCGGCCCCCGCAGACAACGTTCGTAGATCTTGGTCAGCTCCTTGCAGACCACGACCAAACGGTCGCCAAGGACGGCCCGGCAATCGTCAAGGGAGTGCTGCAAACGGTGGGGCGACTCATAAAAGACCAAGAGCGCCGTCTGGGCGGCCAGGGTCTGCAGGGTCTTCTTGCGTTCGGCCTTCCTGGCCGGCAGAAAGCCGCAAAACAAGAAGTGATCGGCCTTGATCCCCGCCATGCTGATTGCGGTCGTCAGTGCCGAGGGACCGGGGATTGGCGTCACGACAATGCCTAAGTTCCGCGCCTCGTTCACCAGCACAAATCCTGGGTCGGAGATGCAGGGCACGCCGGCATCCGAGACCAAGGCCACATCGCGACCGGCAAGCAGCATCTGGATGATCTGCTTGGTCTTCTCAGCCTCTTTTTCTCGGTAGTAACTCGTCTGCGGGGTGTTGATCCCAAAATGGGTGAGGAGTTTTCGGGTGTGGCGGGTATCCTCGCAGGCAATCAGGGCCACTTCGCCCAAGACCCGCAAGGCCCGCATGGTGATGTCTTCGAGATTGCCGATGGGGGTGGCGACGACATAGAGGATGCCGCTGCCGGGGCGAGGCTTGCGACTGTCGGTCAAAGGTAAGCGATTGCAGGGCACTGCATTTGCAGTGTCAACAGACTGTCCGCTGACCTGCGTATGGTTTGCAGCCAGTTTTTGCGCATCTGGGGCACTCTGCAATCGCTTACAGTTTTTGGGTAGAGCGTTACTCATGAGCTTACCCCGTGATCACATACGATCAAGGTCGACAGGGGATTTTCCATATCAAACTACCGCAGCCAGAGGTAACGTCACCGTAAAGCAGGTATCGCCTGGCGCACTCACATACGAAAGGGCGCCCCCCATGTCCGAGACCGTCTTCTTGGCCAGGAAGAGTCCGACTCCCAACGCTCCCTCCCTAGTGGTAAAAAACGGCTCAAAGATCCGGGAGGCATGTTCCGGATCAATGCCGACTCCGGAGTCGCGCACCTCGATGATAAAGACGTTATCCGTATGTCGGGCCGTCAGACTCAAAGTCCGAACGGACGAATCGCGCAGGGCGTTAGCCGCGTTATCCAGCAACACAAAGCAGATGGTGTGCAGCTCAAGACATCGCTGCCTGAGAGGCGGGAGGTCGGGGGAAAGCGCTATCGTCTTCTCAATCCGATGTTTGAAAAAATTGTCTGCGGACAAGATCTCCATCTCCATCTCAACTATCGCGGCCAGTGAAACCGAAAAGCCCTGCTCTATTCCGTAGAGTTGGGCCAGCGGTAGAACCCGAGCCACAATCCGCTGGCTAGTCTCGACCTTCTCTTCCATCTGCCCCACCATCGCCACCCGCTTGCGGAAAAGTTCCCGCAAAGCAATTACGCTGCAATCAGCATTCTGACAGACATCTTCAGCATCTTGCAGCATCTTTTCCGCCTGCAAAAACATATTCCTGAACAAGGCGGCCTGCAGCGAAAAGGCCTGGTTGACACCGTTAAGATTATGAATAATCCCACGCAGCAACCTGCCGACGCAGGCATCTTGATACTGTTCGAAAAAAGCCTTTTCCCAATCCATTGTTAGTGATACTCCGTAACTGATTTTTATTGAGGTTCTGCTATAATTATTCTGTATTCTGTCTACAAAATTTTGGTATGATGAAATATATAATCCCAAATGAGACAAAGCATCCCCTGACTGCATTGCTATTCATTTGATCCGTTTTCCCCGCGCTTGCCGAACCGTCAGCCGTTCATAAGGAGTCAATGTCATGATAAAACACTATCACGTAATCCTCAGCTCGTTCATCGGGTTTATGGTCGTTAGTCTGTCTGTCAGCCTCTCCCCACAACGACCGCAGTCATTGCAAGGCATGACCTTTACAACCAGTCAAGTTTTTGCCGAGGAATCCCATAGCTATGGCTCGGATGGTTATGACGAGGAAGGTTATGATCATGACGACCATGACCGGGATGGCTATGACCGGGATGGCTACAGCGACGATGGCCACCACCGGGACGGGCACCACGATGAAGCGCATGATCACCACGGCCGGCATACTAATGACAACCCAGGGGGCGCAGCTCAAACCTTTGAGGCAAAACCTACGGTCAAACAGTATTGAACCGTCCGGAAGGCTGACGTCGGAGGCCAGACAATAGGCGTCAGCTCCAGTTTCCTTCTGTTCACTCCTGACTCCCGGCCTCATCCTATTTCGCCATCTTGGTCAAATCCCACATTGGCATGAAAATAGCCAGGGCGAAAAAACCGACGACGACAGTCAAGACGACAATCAAGATCGGACCGATGGCCTCGGCCAACCCTGCCACCGCATATTCGACCTCTTCATCATAGTGGCTCGCAACCTGCCGCAGCATCTCCTCCAGGGAACCTGATTCTTCACCAATTGCGATCATATTGACCACCATGGGCGGGAAGAAAGTTGAAGCCGCCAATGGTTTTGAAATGCCATGGCCTTCGCTCATCTTGGTGGCCAGGGCATCGAATTCCTTGGCAATGGCGGCGTTACCGATAGTGGCGGACAAGATCTCAAAAGAGGCGAGGACATTGACGCCACTGGAAAGCAGAATTGCCAGGATGCTGGAAAACCGTGACATGGCCGACTTGACAAACAGTGGGCCGACGATAGGGAGTCTGATCAAAACAAGATCCCGCAGAATTGCCCCCTGTTCGGTTTTAAAAAAGAGATTGAGGCCGACGACGATAGCGATGAGGGCGCCCAGCATCAATGGCCAATACGACTGTATGCCATTGTACATGAGAAGGCAAATTTGGGTAGGCAGCGGCAGATCGATCTTAGCCTTGGCAAAGACGCCGACAAACTTTGGGATAACGAAGTTCAGCAAGAAAAAAAAGGCCCCAAACAGTGTACCCAACACCATTTTTGGATAAGCAAGCGCCGACTTGATATCCCGTTTAACCTTAAACTCATGTTCCAGAATATAGGCCAGCCGTTCAAGAACTTCAGGCATAGTGCCGCTGACCTCTCCGGCATTGACCAGCCCGCAGTAAAGCTTTGAAAAGATATGGGATTGCTTTTTAAATACTGAAGTCATGGTGGCTCCCTCCTGAATCTCCTGCTCCATTTGGGTCATGGCCTTTTGCAGAACAGGGTTCTGAGACTGCTCTTTCAGGATGGAGAGAATCTTCATGATCGGGATGCCAGTACGCAGCATGGTCCGAAGTTGCTTGGTAAAGAGAATGACCTCCGCTTGATTGACTTTACTGAAAAAATTTGCCAGGCCAGGGCTGACCGAAGCGCCTACCCCTTTGAGCGGGGAGACCCGCACCGGAATCTGTCCCTGACGGGAGATCTGTCCCTGGGCGGCGGCAATGGAATCCGCTTCCATAACCCCTTCGATTGTCTTGCCGTGGGCGGTGATAGCCGTGAAGTTGAATTTTGGCATGATTATTCTAAGTTGCATTCAAAAAAATACTTCCAGCAAGCATTCGAACCGAGACCGCGAAGGCCAGCGAGCAGCGACGAGAGCGTACGCCGAGGAGCAGCGGAGCGCAGCCGATTCAGTTCAATACCCCCTTGAGGGGTACAAAGGTATCCGGTTTGAATGCGAACTGGAATTAGACAAGCACAGTTTTGGCGGCTTCCTCAAAGGTGGTAGCTCCCTCCATAACACGAATCAAGGCGATATCGCGCAGGACGGTCAGCTTCTTCGCCTCCTTCAACGCCTTAGTGATCTCGGCGGCGGAACGACTGCGGATAATCATCTCCTGCACCGCTTCATCGATCTTCAGAATCTCATAGATACCCATCCGTCCCTTGTGCCCGGAATGCATGCAGTAGGAGCAACCCTTGCTTTTTTTGAACTTCGCCTCGGTTGCTTCAGACAGCCCCCAGTATTCAAGTGTTGCGGCTGAAGGCTGGAATGGTTGCAGGCAATAGGCGCAGTTCCTGCGGATCAGTCGTTGGGCACAGACACCAAGCAGTGAGGCCGAGATCAAAAACGGCTCCACCCCCATGTTGTTAAGCCGGGTAATGGCGCTGGCCGAGTCGTTGGTGTGGAGGGTGCTCAAGACCAAGTGGCCGGTGAGAGCGGCTTGGGTGGCGATCATCGCCGTCTCGCCATCCCTGATCTCGCCGACCATGATGACGTCCGGATCCTGACGGAGGATGGAGCGGAGTCCCGAGGCAAAGGTCATGCCGGCCTTGACGTTCAGCTGGACTTGGCGAGCCCCTTCCATCCGGTACTCAACCGGGTCTTCGAGGGTGATGATGTTGACCTCGGGCGAGATGACCTTTTTCAGCATGGCATAGAGAGTGCTTGATTTCCCGCTGCCGGTTGGTCCGGCGCTGAGTATCAAGCCATAGGGCTGAGTGGCCATATGCAGCAGGGTTTCCAGGTCGTGATCCAGGAGGCCGAGCTTCTCCAAGGGGAGTGAGCCGGCGCTGATGAAGAGCAGACGCATGACCATGTTTTCGCCGTAGATTGTCGGCAGGGTCGAGACCCTGATGCTGACCTCCTGGTTGTCGATCTGGATATTGAAACGTCCGTCCAGGGGAATCCTGGTGTTCGTAATGTCCATGTTGGCCAGGATCTTGATGCGGGAGATGATGGCGCTCAACATGGACCTCGGAGGTGGCGGCACTTCATGGAGTTTGCCATCGATCCTGAGCCGGACCTGAGCCCGGTCCTTTTCGGCACCGATATGGATGTCGGAGGCCTTTTCCGTCACCGCCTGACGGAGGATGGAGTTGACCAGGCGGATCACCGGGGCGGCGTCCACCATGTCCTTCAGATCGCTGAAATCATCTTTCTTGTTGTCGTCGACTGTCTCAATCGTCAACTTTTCGTCAATCTTGGCCAGGATGTCCTTGACCTCGGAATGGATACCGTAAATGCCGTTGGTCAACAGGCTGAGCTGGGACTTCGAACAAATGACCGGTTCGATTTCGATATCGCAAATTTTTTCCAAGGCATCGAGCGCCTGGATATCCATGGGATCGACCATGGCGACGGTGAGGACGAAATCGCTTTTGCGGAGAGGCACCAACCGGTATTTGCTGGCCAGGTCGTTGTTGACAACCTCGGACAACTGCGGCGATATGTCAAAATCGTTGGTGTCTAATTTTTTGATCTGTAACTGAGAACTGAGCAGATCGATGATTTGCTCTTCCGGGACAATCTCTTTCTCGATCAAGAAATCGCCCAGCCGCAAGCCGGAACCTTTTTGACTGGCCAGGGCATTGGTCAAGGCCTCCTGAGTCATTAGGCCGGACTCTACCAGCATCTCACCCAAACGTTTGCGAATTTTCATTGATGCCTTCCTTCTGCTGCCGGTGACGCCTCCTCGGGTCTGGTCAGAATTTTGGGGGTAATGAAAATGAGTAACTCCTCAAACTCTTGGCTCGTCGAGTCTTTTTTGAACATCCAGCCCAAGCCTGGCACGTCTTTCAAACCAGGGACACCGGAGTTAGTGCCGGAGTGGGTCTCCTTGGACAGGCCAGCCAGGACAACGGTGGCGTTATTTCCAACAATCAATTGGGTCTTGGCCAGTTTTTTGGTGATGAATGGGTTACCCGCGACGGTGTTTGCGGTATCGACCTCATCCTTTTTGGCCTCAATATTCAATTTGATCATCTGGTCGGTGATGACATGAGGGACCACGGTCAGGTTTAAGGTGGCGTCCTTGTAGGTAATTTGTGGTGTCCCCGCATCACTAAAGGTTTGGAAGGGGACAGACTTGCCGGACTCGATGATTGCCTCCGAGTTGTCTAGGGTAGCAATGGACGGGCTGGAGAGGATATTGAGTTTTCCGTCCCGTTGCAGGGCCGAGAGCTGGGCGGCCAGGATGCCGTCCCCAGCATTAATCAGCACCCCGACAGAGGCGGGATTAATTCCCTTAATTGCTGAGGCCATCAGGTCGACATTATAAATATTTGAGGTCGTATATTGGAATGGTGAGATTGGCGGAGTTTTCGTGAGATTGTTGGAATCATACGTGGCTTTCCCAGACCCCGTCATGAGCAAGGTCGAGGGGTCTCCATGGGGGTTCGTAATCCCCCCCCACTGAACGCCAAGCTCGCGGGCTATGTCCTTGGTGGTTTCGACGATATGGGCCTCAATGAGTATTTGCGAGGTCGGTTTGTCCAATTCATGGACAAGGCTCAGGAGTTTATCCATGCTGTCTTCGGTTTCACGCAAAATAAGCGACCGCGAGTGTTGGTCCATGGTGGCCGAGCCACGGGGCTTGCCATCCTTGTCCTTGGATATCAACTGGGAAACCGATTCGGCAATGGTCTTTGGATCGGAAAATTCGATCGGCACAATCCTGGTGACGAGGAGTGAAACCTGCTGTTTCTGGAGTTGAAGCGTCTTCCGTTCAACCTGCTGTTTAAGATCCTCCATTGACATGACGTGCAGCAGGTTATCTTCCTTGACCACAGTGAGGCCATAACTGTTGATGATTCCCATGAATACAGTAGCCCACGGCGTCTCTTGGGTCTGTAAATTCAGTGTGCCCTTAACACTCGGGCTGATCATGATATTCTGATGGGCAATTCGAGCCAGGGTTCTGAGTGAGGTGGCCACATCATCATCAATAAAGCGCACCGAGAGTGGTGTCTGCGGCAAGTCGCCGGGGGTAGCGGGTGCGCTGTCGGGTGAGACAGGCGCCGAGATGGCAGCTTGCGGGCTTATTTGTTCAGACGGCGTGGCTCGAGTCATCTCACGAGGTGAAGGCGTGTAAGGTTTTGCTGTCTCGGCCTTGGCCTTCCATTGATCAAAAAATGGGTCGGCCTTGGGTTGTTGATTGACGCAACCGCTAAGGATGAGGCTCAGAAGTAACGTTGTGACGAAGGATATTCTGTGCCGAATGGTGACAACTTTCATATCGATGCCTTCTGGCTAGTTATTGTTTAGTCCCTTTCGGGCTTAGTTGCATCAATTCATGAGCAAAAATATGGACAAGCTCATTGCCGGAAAGGAAATCCAGCCGACAGGGACTTATACCCCTCAAGGGGGTACTGAACAGAGTCCAGTTTATCTGGGTAAGTGAATTTTGATTTCTACTGTGCAGAAAGGTTAGGGTCTTTTTCAGTGACAGCTGGAACGGTAAAATTGGCATCCTTCTGACTGACCTGAATTGATTCCTGGCTGATTGCGGTTAAGGTGAAACCGTTGATCTGTTCTCCGATCTTGTAGTCCATGCCGTTGATGATGGCAATCAGGTCACTCCCCATAGCCAGGAAACCGGAGTAGATTAATTGATGGGCCTTAGTCTGGAGTTCAATTATTGCCGCATCCTTAGTTTTTTTAACTTCATCATGTTCTTCAACTTCTTCTTTTTTGCTGCCAAAATCAACTTGACGGGGAACGAAGATCGTTTCTGGCCAAGGTTCGTTGATCGCGGTGGCTAAACGGTCGATCTTGCGGTCGGCCTCCGAAGAGAGGGCGTTGACTTGGGCGCTCAGTTCAGCGATTCCCTGACTGTCGGTCTGTGTCTGAATCTTCGCAGCCATTCTTTTCTGACGAGTCATCGAAAAATCGACCGCAGCATAACTAGCGGCGATAAAGACCAAAAACAGGATAATTTTTTCACTTTTTTTCATCTGGCATGTATCAAATTCGAAAATTAATAATTCCTGCGGAGTGACGAGAACAGCCCCTCATGCCAAGACAATGGTGTAGGTCAGACTGAAGTTAAGTCCGTTGCTGCCGGGGTGAATCTCAACCCGTTCGATCTGTTTGACATAAGGCAGGGCCAACAGCTTGAGCAGGAAGTGCCGCAGATCCGGAAACAAGCCACGGAGTTCCGCATGGACAGTCAGACTCTGCCAACTGTTTTTGTTGTCCAGGAGCGGCTCGATAGTCGCTAATTCGAGTGAAGTCTCGCTTGCTAGCGCCTTTATCTCTTGTTGGATGATCAAAAAAGAGTCGTCTTGGGTCAAGGGGGTAAGGCTGACGACTTGAGGCGTTGCTTGTTGGTCAAGTTTGGAGAGGATGCCGTCTACCATACCAATGCCTGCCTGGTATTGCTGCTGGTTCGCCAATTCACTTTTCAAAAGTGCAATCTCTTGATCAAGCGCATGCTGCTGGGCCGTTAACGGGATGATGCTGACCAATAACAGGAGGGCGAGACCTCCAAGACAAATACCTAAAAAGACAAGATTACGCCGTTTGAAAACGAATTGACTTTGCTGGCTCATGCCGAAGGTGTCTCCAGAAAACCAAGGATGGTCTTGAGGTTGATTTCAAAACGCAGGACGTCTTGATTCTGCAAGGTCGTATTCTCCTTTGATTTAAGATTAGGCTCGCCAAGCAGGCTGAGCGAAGCAAGCGTTTTCAGAAAATTCATCAAAATAAATTCTTGAGTCTCAAGCGGGGCTCTGATGTAGCCAGTCAGACGCACCACGCCTTGACTCGGCTCGTCCTTTTTGATTCGCAATTCGTTTGGTTTCCGCTCAAGTTCCAATACCATGTCGGTGATACTAATTTCATTGCCGATTTTCTTGGTCAATTCATTAATCATGACAACGACTTTGAATCGTTCAATTTTTTGTTTGTTATCGCGATGGAATTGGCTGATTTTCTGGATGGTCTGGGTGGTGTAGTCTTTAGAGCGAGAACGTGGTTCGGCCTGGTATTTGTGGTCGAGTTCGGTACGCAGAGTTTCAATGGTCTTTTTTTGGTTGAGCCAGAGGTTGTATTGCAAGGCGAAAAACATGCCACTGCCGATGGTCAGGCAGATGGTGACGATGGCGATAATGGTATTGAGCCGATTGACTGCGATCTCCTCAAACCGATCGGCATAGGTATACAAGAAATTGGCAGTCGATTGTTTGTTCGATAAAGAAAGGCCGGCCGCCACCAGCAGGCCAGGGCCGATGCCGGTGGCGGCCGACGTCTCAATATCACGACTAAATATTCGATGTGAGAAGGGCTCCAGGACTGCGCATTTGATGCCGACTCGGTTTTCAATCGCCTTGAGGATGGTCTCATTGACGGTGCATTCGCCAGAGGTGAAGATTTGGCAGGCCGGCGGGGTTTTAAAGGTTGTGGTGCAGTACTCAAAGGTTCGCATCAGTTGACGAACCAAACGATCGATAACAGACAATTCGTCGAAACTCAGCAACGAGAAGATTTCAGCACTCCCCTGCCCTATTTTTTTTGTGCTGTCGTTTGAACGAAAAAGGTAATCCTTGGCATTCTCTTCGTCGATGAGGATGTTCCGGCTCAAAGCCTGATCAAGCAGGGATTCGACAAAACTCTCGGTTCCCGTCTTGATCTCCCGACTGAACAACATCTTGCCGTGGTGAAAGATATCGATGAACGAGTTGTGCTTGCGGATGGTGAAGTAGACCACCGGTTTGTCCGCCGGGATTCTATCGTCTTGGTTAAGGAAATTTTGGATGGCGGCGACGGGAAAGGTCAAGCCGGTGAGCGGAAAACCGGCATTGCGAAACATCGCTTCTACCCCCTGCACCTCGGTTCTTGGCACCAGGGTGACCAGTGTCTGGATTTTAACCTGATTGCCTTCGGTGTATTCCTGCAGGATGGAATAGTCAAAGATATAGTTGTGTTCGTCAAATTCCAGCTCGCGCTTGGCCGACCAAAAAACAGCATTGGCGATCTCTTTCTCTCCGACCTTGGGGATGCTGATATTATGGAGTCCCACCGGATTGCAATAGGCGTAGGAACACCAGATTTCATAGTGGACATGAGTATCAACCATCGAGGAGAGCGCAGTGAAGAGCAACGCCCGAAACGGTGGGTCATCGAAGAGGTTTTTCGATTTTACGTCCAGATCGTCCTGATATGGCACCGATTGACAGGCAAGGAGGGTCTGACCCTGCTTACTGCTTTTGGTCTTGACCAGATGGATTACGCCCGGTTGGATGTCGACGGCGATGGTTGTCTTGGTCAATGGCCGCAATCGTTGCATGCCATTGACGATAGCAGCGGCTGAACTCTGGAAAAAAGAGCGGGGCTTTGTCGTCTCAATGGAAGAAGGCAACGGCGGATCCTCGATAACGACCACCCGGGGCGTTAGAGAAAAATCATCCGTGTCGTCGTTATTGATACGAGGGGGAACAGAATGCGAAGGGATAGACGCTTCAACCGGGGTGAGGAGGTGACTTTGGGTATGCTCGGCATTCTCATCGTCGAAGCTGATCTCTTCAAGGCACAGGCCAGAATAGCAATCAGGTTCGGTTTCCTGCCGTACCGTCGTTTCAGTGGTAGGGGGCAACGACGAGGTGCGAATCAAATCAAGTAATTTTTCAGTCGCGGTAATTTCTTTCGGTGTTGTCATGAAAGCTGAATCAAACCTTTTACAAAGCCATCTCTCTATTACTACTATCCTTGAAATAGGTTAACGGATTGATCAAGGCAACACAACTAAAAATGTACCTGTTCAGGGGAATAGACTATATGCGTTTAGACTGCAGGAGGAAAGGAGGGAACCGGCCCTAAAATTTTGACCTCCTGAGCCAGTTTGTTCAGGAGTGATGAAACTCAAGGACAGAGTAAAAAGAGACACTCACCTCAGAGAGGCGCCCCTCTTTTTTCTTGAGTTATGCTTGCGGGATTCTTGCTGTGCTTCTTGAGGTTCAACGCGACGGCATCGCAGCAATGTCAGTTTCAGGCAATCTAACCAAGTAGAATCAGCCCTGCATTTCGATACGGATGCGTTTGAATTCCTCCTCGTGCGCCAAGAAGGCGTCCACCAGCATGGGATCAAAGGCCCGGCCGTTTTCACTCACAATAATGTCTCTGGACTCTTCATGGGTAAAGGCATCTTTATAGCAGCGTTTCGAGGTGAGGGCATCGTAGACGTCGGCAAGGCTGACGATACGGGCGGATAGAGGGATTTCGTTGCCTTTCAACCCGTCCGGATACCCAGAGCCGTCCCACTTTTCATGATGATGGTAGGCGATTTCCTTGCCGATGGTGAGGAAAGAGTGACCTTTCATGTGCGCATGCACTGCCGAAAGGGTCTTGCCACCAAGGATAGCATGATTCTTCATAATCTCGTATTCCTCAGGGTTGAGCCTGCCTGGTTTCAGAAGAATGGCGTCGGAAATTCCAACTTTGCCAATATCATGCAGAATAGAGGAGTGATACAGATCTTCGATATACGCCAGCGTGACATAGTCCCGGTATTGATCCTGCTTGGCGATTTCCTCGGCAAGGAGTTTGGCGTACTCCCGGATCCTCTCCAGATGCCGCCCCGTGTCCTCGTCGCGATACTCAGCCAGCTTGGCAAGCCCGAGGATAACCCCCGTCCTGGCCTCCTTGACGTTTTTAAGGGATTCGAGCACCTGACGCTCCAACATCTTTTTTTCGGTGATATCACGGACGATGCCACGAAAACCGGTGGATTTTTGATTCGCATCGATAATAACCGAGGCAGAGATTTCAACGATACGCCGATAACCACCATGGATGGCAAGCTCGCACTCCAGGGTATTGACGGACTTACCGGTCTTGGCCACTTCTCCAAAAACGTTTGTGAGAACAGTGGCCGTATCTTCCGTCAGGTGCTGCCTGATATCGAAGTTCAAGAGTTCAGGACGCGGACGGCCAAAAATATGATGGAAGGAATCGTTGAAGAATCGGACGCAAAAATCCATGTCGACTTCGTAATAGCCTTCCTCAATGCTTTCAAGGATGGA